>Ga0307517_10000609_pt1 | contig 61027 bp, 68 predicted proteins | sample 23_EM_MG_FD_194515 | JGI IMG/M metagenome (GOLD analysis project Ga0307517, IMG submission 194515) | Populus trichocarpa ectomycorrhiza microbial communities from riparian zone in the Pacific Northwest, United States - 23_EM | ecosystem: Host-associated > Plants > Roots > Unclassified | place...
TTGATAGTGAATTCGAGTGCCTGGAATGGCCTATCCTTAGGCGTGCCTACTGTAGTCTTGTAGGTCCTAACAGAGCCGCTGCCATCTAGCTCCTCTGTGCTGTCTGTATCAGGCTCATATTCGCCTTTGCTGCTGTCTGGGCTTTCCTCAGAGAGGCGAACATGGTTGGTCTTAACTTCTTTCTTTGGGCATTCATTTGCCATGTGTCCGCTTTCGCCACAGTAGAAACAGGCTCCTTCTGCCTTGCGGCGATCCATTTCAGCCTTACTGGGCTTGTTGGACTTGGTATAGGTCCTCTTCTTGGCCGGGGCCTTTCCTTTGCCTGTGTTCCTGGGCATTGATGTGGTAGGGGGTTTGCTGTAGGTATTCTCTTTCCTTGGTGTATAGGTTTTGCTGCTAGAAGCCTGGCTCCTATCGCTGCCTTTGTAGCCACCAGTTATATACATGGTAGCGTCATAGCGTTCTGCTACAGCCACCATCTGGTCCCAGGTATCCTCTGGTCTGACCTGGGGCTCAATATTGCGGCGTAGTCTAGAGTCCATAGCATCGAGAAATCGTTGCTTCTGTGTATAGTCTGAGATAAATCCTGCTGGGAGGGATCCTTTGAGGTCCGCAAGCTCTCCAGCTATCTTCGTTATGCGTGCTGTCTGTCCACCTGCTGTCTGGCAGACATTCTGCCACTTGTGATAGGTGTCATCGGTGTTTGTAGAGGCTTCGAATAGCTGCTGAAGGCGTTGGGTTAACTGCGCTAGAGTTAGGTCCTCCACTTCTTTGTCTAGCATCTGATATGCGTTGTTGGCCTTGACATCTGTGTAGGCGCCATAGTTGTCCGCTACTCCAGGGGAGTCGTCGTTTAGTCCTAATCTTGCTAGATGCTTTTTGACTGTTCTAAGCCATCGCTTGAGTTTGTCTGGTTTCAGATCTTCTCCTTCACCGCTAAACATGGGCGGTTTGGGGAGCTTGGGAGGGGGCAACCTGGCCGGACCTGGGTCTGCCATGGTGCCTGTAGGTGGGTCTGGGGCTGGAGGTGGTGGGTCTGGTCGTTCATGGTGCTCTCTGGCGCTCCTGGATCTCGAGTGTCTTTCTGGTGTATCTGGGATGAATGTACCAGGTAGTTGTTGCTCTCTATGCTCTCGTGAGGGCGCTCTAGTTGGTGTTTGACTTCCAAAGACTCCGAGAATGCTGGGTGCTCGCCACCTGCTTGTAGTGGGGCGTTCTGGTGGGGGTTCAGTTTCCGAAGTTTGCTGTGCTGCTGCTCTTGCTGCTGCTCTTTCCTCAAGTCGCCGGGCTTCTCTTTGAATAAGTTCCTCAGCTGTGAGGTCGTGGTCTTCGTCTGAATCTGTATCTAGATCCCCTGGAAGGAGGTGACTGGTTCTTGCTGGTGTATCCGGTGAGCCGGGCGTGGGCCCAGGGGTTGGTTCCTGTGTGGTTGGTTCTGGAGTATCGTCTGTGGGTTCCGCTGAAGGACGATTGTAGGCCCGACCGGACCTGGTAACGCTTCTGCTCCTGCGCTCTGCTATTGTGAATGTAGCACCTGAGCCGGGAGTTCCTTTCTCTGCCGCTCCTGCTTCTAACTAGTTATCTCGATACTGGGAGGGTGATCAATCCTACCAGGCTGCTCTCAATCCTGAGAACAAAAGGATTTCACCTGCTGTAGGCAAAAAAATGTAACAGGTTTATTACTGTCTAACGAAAATACAATAGGACCGGCGATAGACCTGCTAGCGCTGGTGCTAAGGGAGGCTTCAAGGGACCGGAGGTAAGAGATAATAGTTGAAGGACAAATAGAACTCAGGGATTGCCGTTCAACCAAGTGTATTCTTAGACTGAAGGTCTGTCGAAGTCTGCTGTCTCCTGCTAGCCAGGAGACTGGTTTAAATACAAAACCCAAGAGCGATAGCCTTCCTGCAATCACGATCATTACCAGTAGCTGCGCACATACCGGAATCCTGTAATCCTGCAAGACCAAAGAAAGAAACAAACAAACAGTGCTCAGCCTTCGCCAGTGTTACATGACCATTCCATACCCAGAATCCTAAATATAAACTTTCCAACAAAGCAAACCAAACATTGCAATACGATAGCATAGCCTATCTGACTCAGAGACAGTGGTGGAGCTGAAATCAAATCAAATAAACCAAATATAAATCAACTAAACAGAGGAGATCCTGCACTGCCCGCTCCTGTGTACCGTTACCGGAACATGTACACATGTTACACAATCATAACTCATAAAACAAGTCATCTGCTCTAATATGAATAACTCACATGCGTAAAACCTATGACTCATAATCTAAGTCATGTGCACAAGTCATTAGATCATCTGAAGTCACAATCGTAAGTCATAATCAATTATAACTTAATCATGACTCGCAAGTGTGCAGTCATGTAAAATACTAGTACTATGTGTCAGGTGACATCATAGCGTGAAATCAACCTACTCTATGACTAATAGATATTACTCATGTGAAATCTGCCTTGCTTAGTCACGATTTGTGACCCAGTCCCAAGAGCAAACAAGAAAAGTATCAAAGACAATTTAAAAGCAGAGCTGACCATGTCAACATCCATCCCAAGTGACAAAGAGCGCCGCCACTCTTCACAACTCGAGAATCTCACGACCCTCTAGGATACTGTATGCTTTCGACTTCACTTCCCAGACAATCTTGCCGATCTTTTTCTCCATGCGCAAGTATATCTATGTAATAATAAACAAAGAGTGGTCAATTCACTTAATCGTATCACAGGTTGGAATGGGCGCGATACAAGTAGGATGAACAGACCTCCGTTGCAAGGTACTCGTCCCAAACAAGAAGTACCCGGAAACAGGGATTTGATTTTTGTGTGATAAACCCTGCAATTATCTGAGGGCTCATACAAAATTGACCCCCCCTGTTTCCGGGCACTTCTTGCCCGGGACGAGTAGCATTTTGGCGAGGCAAGGCCGTTGCTTGGTCATGCTTCACGAACACTTCTGCTGACTGTACAGTAGATACAAAGCAAAAATTTAGGTTCATCCGCAGCGCTCAACCAGAAATTATAACTGGATTTCTCCCTGGCTTTCTTGCGACTACATGATTCCGCCCCAATATCCAGTTTCTCCGAGTCTCTGTTTTGCTGACGCATGATATAACGGACACGGGAAACAAATTCTCACTCCCTTGCTCAACTCTCTAAAAACCCCAAGCCCAAGCAGCAATACTGAAAAAAGGAAAAGAATAGCCTCCGGGGAAAACTAAGCGCAGTTACCTGTATGGGGCATCCGCCCTGATAACTGCCGCAAGTTCCGGTTCCCATCTTTTTTATCATGTTAGCATCGACGCTTAGGCTGTGGGAGAGGGGCACGGACTTGTCTCCATTTGAGAGAAGCTTCTCCTTGTTGTAAAGTAATTCCTCTCGTGTCTCAGTAGCGTATTCCGCGTTAGGGGCTAAAGGTCATCAGTGCTGCCATTTCGCGAACAGGGAGAGGTTTGAAATATACATTCAACGATAGCATCCACCGGGCAGGATTCTAGAAATATCAGCCGCCGCCACCAGCAGCAATTAGACACCTGGGCGAGAGCATACCTTGACAGAATCCACAGTAGATGCACTTCGTCATATCGATATCATATCTAGTAGTCCTCCGACTCCCATCCTCTCGCTCCTCCGCTTCAATCGTAATCGCCAATGCAGGGCATATGGCCTCGCAAAGCTTACAGGCAATGCAGCGCTCCTCACCAGATGGATATCTCCGCAATGCGTGCTCACCGCGGAAGCGTGGGGATATAGGTCCCTAGGACAAATTAGTCCGACCACTATCAACGCCGAGTAACACCTATGGCACAAACATACTTTTTCGAACGGATACATGAGCGTGTACCTATCCCTAATCAGCCCCTCATCTCTCCTCTTCAAGTACAAAAGGGGAGCCTACGGAGCCCTAAAGAACTGTTCCAAAACAACATACATCCCGCGTACCATCTCCATCATGAGGAATATGCGCCCAGCTTTGTCAAGTGCGGACTCCCCCTCCTCCCAACTTGGTGTGCGATTGGTACGAAGTCCTGGTAGAGGCCCTCTTGGAGTAGCATGTCTCGCGATGTAGGAGGTGGAAAAGTGGTGGGCGGCTGGTATCGAAGCGGTGGGGAGGGGAAGGGTGTGCGGCCTCGATGATGCTAGGAGCGTGCGGGTGGAGCGGGTCGAAATAAGTCTGAGGGAGCGGAGTGATGTCATTGTTGAAACGTGTAGTGAGTGTAGAGTTTCGTGACAGAAGCAATTGCCTCGAATGGAGGATTGCTAGGCTGACGATGATGGCGGGGTGAGGAGAGGAATTTGGATGCTAAATGCAACTTCTGTTTCGGTGGTGCCTCAACGCCTTTTCCCTGGAATCAGCTCATCTCTGATTGGCTGGAGACAAAGTGCCCCGCCACCTTCCACTGGTGCAAGTACTGTGCTGCAGGGATGCCGAAACTGACCTCCGATAATTATATTTTTCAATAATATCTACGAGAATGCCGCAGGAGATTTCTATGTGTTTCTTAAATTTTCAATAGAAAATTCATCTAAAATCACTCTTTTCAAAAGTTTTGTCACGACCTCCATGGAGCAAGTAGAGTACTTGTAAACCCTATCCTCTTACTGGGGTTTGGCTTTGTTTTGCCGTTGCAACGGAGTTCTTTGGCATCGTGGAAATCACAGTCAACTTTCTTCCGTTTACCCCCTGTGCCTCATCTCTCCTCCATCATCCTTTTTCACTCCTCCAAAGACCTACACCTCGGAACATTCATTCCATCACAATGTTCAGATCAGTCGCCGTTCGTGCCTGTCGGGCATTCTCCACTGTCGCTATCACCACTCGTATTTCCCCCCCCATTGTCGCTCCGCCAATTCTGGGACGACAGTTTGCTCGTCCATCTGCAGTTGCCAAGGCCGTCCTCGGGGCACGATACTACTCCGCCCCCGTCTCTCTATCGAAGCAAGAAGTCGAGTCTAGAATTATGGACTTGTTGAAGGATTTCGATAAGGTTTTTTCATTGTCTCTCCCCTTAAATATGTAGTCCAATGCTGACTTCTAGGACCCCAGGTCACCGATAAAACCAAGGTATGTCTCACTTTATAGCAGGGGAGAGAGGAGGACCTTCAATTGATATGCGATATAGGTTACTAGCACTTCACACTTTGCCAATGATCTGGGACTGGATAGTCTTGATACCGTTGAGGTTGTAATGGCTATCGAGGAGGTTTGTCCCAATGCCTCTATACTTGGACAGCCACTGATTGTATCACAGGAATTCAGTATCGAGATTCCTGATAAGGAGGCGGATGCAATCCTGAGTGGTAAGTAGATCCACAATTAAGAACGGGAGCTTATACGGTACTGACCCCAACAGTTGAACAAGCCGTGAAATACATCACCGCTCAACCTGACGGTTTGTGGACCTGCTCTCCCCTTAATTCGTGTCGTCACTGACAGTAACACCCACAGCTCACTAAATTACATGCATTGGTCAGTTTCGGCGGTAAAAAATAAAAAAACCAGTCTTGTCGGCTCTTTCATATTCCATCTTCTCTGTATATGTCTCGTTATGTGGGACAGCGGGTGTTGTGTGATTAGAGGAAATATGATTTCCAGCATTCAATTAAGAAAACTCTCCTTGTTCTGATGCAGTCCATTGGCCATTGCGAATTCAGGCGAACGTTTTCCCTGAAATCTTCTCCGGCCCCCGCACCGCCCGATGTCTGAAGTATGGTTTGATTTTGATTTGATGCCTTCCCATGAGATATGTCGTCTTGGAGCGCCAGTTACTATGCCACACGACCATATAGCTCTGATTATGAATAGTGATGGCCTCGTTATCACTATCTCGGCTCCAAAGGCCCTGATATATGAATTCGGAGGGTCTCGACCCCTGGGAGGATATTTGTGCTCGTCTGTAGACGCCGGGCTGAGATAATTGATCAATAGAAATCGGATTATACCTATTGGAAATCTGACTAGGGGCCGCCTGATTGATAGCAATATCTGGCGCAAGGGAAACGAGCTGAAAAGAAACTATGGTAATTGAGATTATGAGGGGGAGGAGATTGCTGATGATTATCACTCTCCCAAGGTAATATTGTAACAGCCGAAGCAAAATATTTATATGGGAACAATTGAAAGAAGACCATAAAATCCCCACCCATGCCTGCAGTCCTATCAGTTTGCTCTATTATCTGACACAAGGCCAGGACCATAGAAGAACAAACTTATTACAGGTGGTGGAAGTTCCTAATTTTTACCTTCCGAGGGAGGAGTCTGACTAGATTTATTGATTGTTGGCTTAAACACCAGCCGAGCAAAACTAGAAAAGAAAAAAGAAAAGCAAAGGAAGAAAAAAAAGAAAAATAATAATAGAATAACCCTTGCCCTGTGAAAGCCCGCTAACCTTTCCCTGTGCTCTACCACCGGTATTCAGGCGTCAATACCCTCTTCCTCACATCAAATTTGATCCTCTACCTGCGACCGCTGAACGCTACCCATAGAAGTCACAGCCCCCCTTTCTCATATCATAGCTGTCCTCACCTACCGGTACTGCGATAGTTACACCCCCAATCCTGCAAGCACCTAACGCAGCCAACCACCACCTTGTCATACCACCGATAACCCTCTTCCAGCACCTCCCTACAGCTCGCAATCTCTTAAACTATCTCACGGTCGTCGCGTACCGCTTCAACCTGTTACCACTCGACAAACCGCCGCAAACTTTACTAGCGTAGGGTACCTCGCAACACGGGTATAGCCGAGTTAATTGATCGAAAATCTATTATACAATCTACATCTTATGGCGTCAACTGGTGGATTGACACGGAGGAGGGGTGCTGGTGGTGCAGGTGGGGGCTCGGCTGGAGACGAAGCTGATCGCAGCGGTTCACCATCCACTTCTAGACCAGCGGAACCCCGAAGCGGAGGGGGAGAGACATCATTCACTACTGAAAATGGGCACAAGATTGGTGAGTTTTGTCCTTTTCCCCTGCTCCTGTCCCTAGCAAGATAGGCCTGAGAGTTGAGCTGATGAGGACACTGCGGGAGGTAGCTTTTGATCCTAGAGACATCAGTGAGAATCAGGAGAGGAACAAGCAACCAAAACTTACTCTCATGGAAGAGATTTTGCTCCTCGGGTTAAAAGATAAGCAGGTACGCTTTATCATCTCTTTTACAGTGCCTTAGTTTAGGTCTCCCGACACTTTTTCCTTTTCTTTCTGAGTTTCTAACTCTATGAGGCTTACGTAGGGATATCTGTCTTTCTGGAATGACAACATATCTTATGCACTCCGTGGTTGCATCGTTTTGGAGCTTGCCTTTAGAGGCCGTGTTAGCATGCAGAAGGATTCTAACAGAAGGAGATTCCCGTTATCGGACAGAATAATTGAGGTGATCGATGATACTCTCACCGGGGAGGTGTTGCTCGATGAGGCTCTGAAAATGATGAAAGCAAGTGAAAAGATGAGCGTGAGCTCTTGGATTGATCTTATGAGTGGTAGTATTTCTGGCTTTATGACTGGTTTCCTAGAGCAGTCGAGCTAATGTGTTTGGGTGGTAGGCGAGACTTGGAACTTGATGAAAATAGGATACCAGTTGAAGCAGGTCCGTGAGCGCCTAGCTAAGGGTCTAGTGGACAAGGGGATCTTGCGCACAGAGAAGCGTAACTTCCTGCTTTTTGATATGGCTACCCATCCGGTTGCAGATGGCGGAGCGAAGGACGAGATCAGACGCCGTGTCCGAAATGTCCTCACTTCTCGTACAGTTGTGTTACCCGGGAATCCATTCCTGCCAGAAGACTTGGAGTTCCGCTATCTACGGACAGTGGCTATGGTCTGTGCTGCATACGCAGCAAATGTATTGGAGAACGCTTTGGCCACCCTTGGTCACGAAGCTAGGGAGAGGGCATTCTCTCATGTAGACGAGCTCTTGGCCGAGTTTTCACAATGGCCATTCGCTAAGAGAAACACCGCCGGTGGGGTTGGGCAGAATTTGGGGACTGCTACTACAGAGGAATTGAATAAAAATAAAGATCGGGAGCTCCAGATAGAGGTATGATTTATCGATGATGGCTGATCTGATTTTTTCTGACTTTTTTTAGGTCGTCGCTGCTGTGCTGAACGTCTTTACAAGACTCGATTCACTTCTATGATACAAAGTCTTCCAAATTCATCCACTAAAACTCTCTTGAATTCTAGTGCGATGGGCTGCCCTGGCTATTTTTGCGGTCCCGATTTCCATCGCTCATTGCTACTCCCAGCCTGTTTAATAGGTAGGCGTAAAAATGAGGGACGAAAAATCCAAACCCCGAGGTTTATTGCTCCCTCTGTCTACTATCTTCTCTCTTTTTCTAGCTGCCGGTGCACGTTACTGTTCCTCATATTTACTGTTTTTTCTCTTTGTACTCGACATTTTTCTGGGATTGCTTGGATGGAACGTTGCACTTCACCCCTCTTCTCTCCGATCCTTAAAAGTGTAATGAGTCTCTATACATACCCCTAATACTAAGAGTGAAAATTGCCAGGTAAGGGACCAATGATCTGTTATCTAAGAAAAGAGAAAAGAGGAAATTGTAGTCAATCACGACCCACTACTCGCTCTCTGTCTCTGAGGCGTAGTCCTTTCGCTCTTACCAAATATGGGGGTCTCGGCCCTTGATCGTGACTCTTGCATCCACCGCTTCTCCCGCTCCTGGACCAGTTGCTTGAAGTACTGCTCCGCTTGTTTGGTGTATGAGTATTCCTCTGGTATGAACCCCTGCCGATTCGGTTTATCAAAAGGGGCCCCACTCTCAAACAACGTCCGGATAACCTTCAAGTGGCCATATGCCGAGGCGTACTGCTCCTCATTAACTCCCTTCCTTGAACCCCGTCTCCCCTCCCTATCTCCTCGGCACAAGAAAAACCTACATGCAAAGCTGTATTCCCCAACCCATCAACAGCATCAATATCCGAGCCCCCATCCAGCAAAATCCTAACAACCCCGTCCTTTCCAGCCCTAGCCGCGAGTATCAAAGCCGTAGCACCAGCCTTATTTCTATAATCCACTCTGCCAAACATCTCCGCGAGCATGTTAACAACCTCCTCATGCCCACCCTCGGCCGCCAGCATCAGGGGCGTATCCCCGTTCGTGTTCCGCGATATCCCGCTATCTTCATGGGACGTGTAGGTTATGAGGTATTGGACGATGGGCAAGTGGCCGGATTGCGCCGCCAGGTGCAGCGAGGAGTTTGCCAAGGCATCGGGATTGGGGAGGTACTTGGGGTGGTTTTTCAGAAGTCGGGTTAATTGTAGGAGGTCGTTGTGGAGGATTGAACGGCGGAGGCGGATGGAAACGTCTAGCCTTGAGTAGGGGGAGAAAGTTAGCTTAGCCAGTCTCTCTCTGCCCGAGTAAAGGGAGTGGTACATTATTTATTTATTTATTTATTTTTCTATTCATTTACTATTATTCCAGGGAGTTATCTTTTGCGCTTAGTGGTTGGAATAACGGTCCGGGCAGGAGGTGAGTGAGGTAATTGAGGTGAAGGTACCATGCGCTTGGGGAGGATTGATTGATGGAGGTTGGTACGCAGATGGGGAATTTGGTAGCGGAGAGGTGAGGTATCTTGGGAGGTGGGTTGTGAGAGAACTGCAGCCAAGAGTTGAGCCGCACAAAAAGCAGGGGTGGACAGAGGCGACACCCGTTGACAGGTGTGCTGGTTTTTTTCACGTGGGAACCGTTATGTCAACAACCATTCATGATGGGGGAGATTAGTGGGAACCATATCCACCCACAACGTCTGTCATATTTTTGCAATTTTTACCTTTTGGATACATTGCGGGTCTGATACCGACTGCAGCAAATGCCTCACGCTCCTCACAGAAACCGGTATAATCCGTGCCCCCCCCGGCTCCAATCCATGTTGATAATATCGTCGAGTGACAGTCCGTGAACCTTTTCTGAAAACCAATCACCCATCCCGGGCTCAGTCCGCGCCCACCATTCGCTCCACCAAACCAACGCAACCAAACGTCCAAATCATCACTCCCACTGTACCCGTAACCAAACTAGCGAGCCGACACCAACCCCATTCGCCACGAGCACGCCATGTAGATCCTAGCCGAAACGTCATATGAGCGCACCCTGTATCTTCCCCGGGTTTGGGAGGGTGTACCTGCATAAATTGGTGTTTCGCAGGGGGAACGAACTCTTTCGGGAAGATGTAACAAGGGAGTCAAGAGAAAGAGGTGAGTAACGTGGCGAGTTGGGTGGGGGAATCTTATGATAAGGGGCGCTTGTTTGGGGGCAGGTGTAGATGTGTGTTCATGGTGGGTTGGTTGGACGATAGGATGAGGGGATGGAATTGGAGGAAGTGCACTGTTACGGGGTAAGACGGGAGATGTTTAACGTTTGATTAGGAGTAATTGAGTAGGAGCATGAAGGAGTAGATGGGAAGAAGAGGCGGAAGGGGAGAAGTTAAACTTGGGTCAACTTAAGCCGAACAGCACACGATGAGGGAAGATTGAAGAAGGTAGTATACTATATGGATCAGGTTATCCGCATAGAAACGTAAAGGTCTATCTACTTACCCTGGTTCTCCCCTATCAAGATTAATAAAGGATAGTAAGATAGCGAGAGCGCGCGAGAGTGTTGAGCGCGGGCAGGAGAGAGAGCGAGAGAGAGAGAGAGAAAGAGGGAAGTAACGAGAGAAAGTTTCTATCTCCCTCAATTGCAACAATGAATCCGAATCCGAACCCACTTCCGAACGGCAGGTCCATTCCGAACCCGGCAGGCTACCAGGTATCCGAAAGCGAATACAGCGAGCGCAGCCATCACCCTCTCCCCGCTCCCCCACCACGACATTTCCGAGAATGGGATCGAAGAATGCACATATCGTCGAGCCACTACTCCGTAACCTCGGGCTTCACAAAGGTCTCCCTGGACAATTCTTGCTGGGAAGACATGACCCCGGAGGACCTGGAGGAACTGGAGAAGCGCACGGGTGCTTCAACGGCGGCGGCATCCGCGAACGGAAATACGAAGCGATGGTCGTTCAATTCCATGTATAGAATGTTCGGCAGGACTCCCAGGATGGAGTCCACGGTCAGTGTTAATATTACTAGGGCGCTTACGCCGGGGACGTTGGCGGAGTGCGTGGATGGTTCTGGAGCAGCATTGTACGAGGCTGTTTTCTCTATTGGCGGAATGACATGCGCTTCTTGCTCGAATCGGATCACGGAGGCCGTCGAGAGTCTGAGGTGGGTGCAGAGCGTGAGGGTAGATTTACTAAGTAATAGTGCGACGGTAGTGTTCGATGGGATGGGGTGTGGTGGGGCAGAGGTTGGTGCCGAGGCGATACTGCAACAGGTGGAAGATACTGGGTACGACTGTACACTCGAAGAGCTCGACGTAGCGGGATCACGGAAACAGAAACCGGAGCGCGGAACCGTTGGCGCTGAACGAACGGTCTCATTGAAAGTCGATGGAATGTCATGCACCGGCTGCGCAGAAAAAGTCGCTGAGGTCGTTGGATTCTCGTTCCCCGATCATGTGCTGGAGGTCGAGTCACCGCCCATCACTCTCACATCCCCAGTCATACACGTTCGATATAAACCGCAGCCACCGGAATTCACTGTGCGACACATCGCATCTGTGATTTCTTCCATTTCTCCAGACTTTGTAGTATCGGTGTACCACCCGCCCACCATCGAGGACCGCTCGCGCCAACTCCAGCAAGTGGAGCAATGGCGGATCCTCCTGCGATTAATCTTCTGTTTGGCAATCGCGATTCCAACGTTCCTGATCGGGATTGTCTGGATGACATTTATGCCTGAAAACGACCCCGTACGGAAAGCCCTCAGCAAACCGATGTGGGCGGGCCGTTCTACCAGAATGGAATGGGCGCTCTTCTTCCTAGCTACCCCCGTCATGTTCCTCATCGCCGATGTATTTCATAAACGAGCAATTAGGGATATTAGAGCGCTCTGGAGAAAAGGGAGCCCAACACCGGTGTTGCGCAGATTCTACAGGTTCGGGAGTATGAACTTGTTGATCTCTCTCGGAGTTTCGATATCATATTTCGCTAGTTTGGTACTGTTGGGGATCAATGCTGCTAGCAAGCCTGTCGTGCGGCCGAATTACGGACTACAGGAGAGGAGGATGAACACTTATACATATTTTGACTCTACCGTGTTTTTGACGATGTTTTTGTTGATAGGTACATTCTTTAGCTAATCCCATTGCTCCTAGAGTAACCGCTGATGATAGTAACCATAGGCCGCTCCCTAGAAGCTTATAGTAAGCGCAAGACCGCCGAAGCCGTCAACATCCTTGGAAAACTCCGCCCCGCAGAAGCCTTTTTAGTAGTTCACGCCAGTCAAACAACCAGAGGTGTCGACCACTCAACATTCAAAGCCGGAAAAACTCTCGAACCCGTCAGCCAGAACGATCCCAGCAATAGCACGTACGAGGATAACCGCCTCTGGAGAATCAAGGCGGTGCCAACGGACCAGCTTGAAGTCGGCGACATCGTAAGCGTAGTTCGTGGCTCCTCGCCACCCGCCGATGGCACAATCATTTCCGGAGTCTCGCAATTCGACGAGAGATCTTTGACGGGTGAGACCAAGCCCGTGCCAAAGATCGAAGGCGATATGCTCCTTTCCGGAACCATAAACCAAGGCAAGGCGATCAACATGCGAGTAGAGAGCATCGGTAGCGACACAATGTTATCGCAAATTGTCAATGTGCTGCGCGAGGGGCAGACTCGGCGTGCGCCGATTGAGCGGCTAGCAGACGTAATTACTGGTTACTTCGTTCCGATAGTAACGCTTGTGGCTTTCCTCACTTGGATCATCTGGCTATCGCTCGGGGCTACGGGCAGGTTGCCGGAAAAGTACCTGGACATCCAATATGGCGGATGGTCAGCTTGGTCCCTCAGCTTTGCCATCGCAGTTTTCGTGATCGCCTGCCCTTGCAGTATCGGTCTCGCAGCGCCAACAGCACTATACGTAGGTTCAGGACTCGCAGCCAAGTTCGGTATCCTACCAAAAGGCGGTGGGGAAGCATTCCAGGAGGCGGCATGGCTGGATTGCATTGTATTCAGTAAAACTGGCACACTCACGCAAGGCAATGACCCAAAGGTGACGGACGAATTGATGCTCGTCGGCGCTGGTGAAGACAGAAGAATGGCTTATGCAGTTGCTCAACAACTCGAAGAGAGCTCTTCACATCCACTCTCAAGAGCTATCATTACCTACTGCGAGAGGAAAGACAAAATCCCCGTCACAATGTGGGATATCGAGGAGGTTCCCGGCCGCGGCCTCAGCGGAGTTTTCAAGATCGCGAACAATAAGGCGGATGTGTTCGAAGCGCTCCTCGGGAGTGAGCGGTTTATGGAAGAGAATGGAGTCCTGGACATGGCCTATCACGATCAGGTGCTTTCTTCTTGGAAGTCCTGCGGGAAGAGTGTGGTGCTTCTCGCCATTAGGAAACAGGCGGTTAGTGAGAAGGCCTATGACAGTCGCTTCAGGCTTTCTGCGCTGTTTGCTGCGGCAGATATTATCCGCCCGGAAGCACCGGAGGTGGTTAGAAAGTTGCAGGAGTCTGGGATAGGCGTGTGGATGATTTCTGGGGATAATACTACAACGGCGATATCTGTTGCTTCGATGGTCGGGATTCCGAGGGAACATGTTATCTCGGGGGTTCATCCGGCGGAAAAGGTACCCCCCGCTCTTCTGCTCTTTGCTACCCTGTACTAACGCAGATATCTAGGCAGAGAAAATAACCTGGTTGCAAGCCACCGCTCCCCGCCGCACCCGCCCGCCGCTCTTCCCCTCCCTTCCCAGAGTCCCATTCCTCCGTTACCTGCCTCGCCTTCCGTCAATCCCATTTTTTCAGCCCTCATCCTCCTCAATCCGCGCCTCTCCCACAGCCACCAAATCTCGAGCGACTATCGCTCTAGTAGGCGACGGCATAAACGATGCTCCAGCGCTCTCGATATCATCCGTTGGCATATCGATGAATACTACGACAGACGTGAACATCACATCCGCCAAGTTCATCCTCGTATCATCGAACTTGAACAGTCTCATCACGCTTACACAGCTAGCGAGCTTTGTCTTTCGCAGAGTTAAGGTGAATTTTATGTGGGCTTGTGTGTATAATGTTCTCGCAGTCCCACTGGCCGCGGGCGCACTATATACTAGTGCGGGGATAAGGGTGGGGCCGGTATGGGCCGCGGGGATCATGGCTTTTAGGTATGTTGTTTTTTGTCTCTTCGCTTGGAGATGTAGTGAGTGCTGATGGCTAACCTTGGTATCCTAGTTCTTTGAGTGTGGTATGCAGTTCATTATCGATGAAGACAGAGTGGTGGGGTGTCGGATTTCGAAGGAAGTAGATGTAGATATTGCGTGTCTCGGGTGGCGAAGATAGTGAGGGTACATTAGTGAGGGTGAGGGATGTTCATTACATGACTTATGACTTATGACTATGATTATGATGGTGGATTAAATATCGATTTTGTAAGCGTATAGTACAGGAGAAGCGAGATTGAAGGTGGTGCAATTGAAATTATTACTTGTGATTGGCGCGGTAGATGTTTATAGATACATTCTAAGTCTCTTGCTGAATAATTACTTGAGACGTGCTAGCCCTTAGTGGACGAAAGCAATCTGAAGAGAATACGGAGAATTCTGGGTTTTCGGTAGTGATATTTCTCGAGCATATACAGTTATCGGGGAAGGGAGGGACTCAGCGAAGATGGAAACGAAATGGGAAACCTGTCGTGAGCCAAAAAAAAAAGTCTTAAGAGTCTAGGGAAACAAACTGAGGAACAGGGGGGACGCGATGGCAAAAGCTCAAATGTGACCAGTAGATACATTTGGGGAGTCCAGTGGAGTCACTGGGGTTCCCAACAGATAACAGAAGCGTTCGTAGCTCTGATTGGATTGCTGTTGACTTAAGGGCCGGGTGATATTCTATGATTCACAGAGGCCGGGGAGTGTTGAACGGGGTCGGTTATCCGGGAGCGCAGACCGAGGCAAAACAAGCCCATAGTAGAAAGGGATAAACCGAAGTAAGGGCAATTAGTTCCCGAGGCTTTCAGTAGACTCTTCTCTCTCTCACTCTTGAGGCCTGGTCCAAGCACAACTTGTTGCCATATGCAACTTTATTGTTTCCTTTGTTGTTTAAGCTTTTCTTTGTTTCCAGGCACAAGCCTAGCATTGTCTTCCTTGTCACTAGTCTGCGTACACTGTGTATGTTGTGAGAAGGGTGGCTATAGGGGAGTTGTGTCTGTCATTGTGTATTGAGATAGGTCAACGAATTAACTGTTCCGCTGCTCAAAACCTGCGCGATTTCACACAACCACACTCCGATGGAACCCCGATCGAGCAAAATGTGCTCGAAGGAGTACGGGAGCTGGTCGCCGGACCGTTCTCGAGTACTGGTACTACCAAGCTGAGACACTATCGACGCAATAGCTTACCCAAAATAGCTAAACTCCTGTACCTGAAGCGTAAAATAATATCTGTGGAACCAAAGCGAAGGGAGTGCAGACACCACGTAACCCACACACACCAAACCAACAACCCACTAGAGGTGTTTTCCCTCACCACAGCTTTAATCATCCCTTACCTATCCCCCAGATTGTGCTCCTAAGAACAGAGCCGACCATCTCCAAGCAGAGTTGAACAAGGTTCCCTCAAAACAGCACATAAACACCGAGCTAGCGTGGTATTTAGAAGCTCTGTGCTTCCAGACAGAAGTTATGTGGAGAAATACTATGTTAAGAGTGGATCCGTGGCCATAGACATGGCAGTGTGCAGACCTGGATCTTTTCTTTTAGTGTGGAGAGAGGGGGATTAACAAGCCGGATGCTGCCGTATTTCTGTGAATGACGGAATACACCCAGATATTAGCAATTGGTTTACTATTCCCTCATTTTCTGCCAGGCTTCGCCATAGGTACTAGGACAGAAATGTGTTGCGATATGCTACTTTATTATTTTCTTTGTTGTTTTAGCTTTTCTTTATTCCCAGGCACTATCCTAGAATTGTCTTCCTTGTCACTAGTTTGCGTACACTGTGTATGTGCAATGTGCGAGAAGGGTGGCCATATGAGAGTTGTGCCTGTCATTGTGTATCGAGATAGGTCGATGAATCAACTATTCCGCAGCTCAAAACCTACGCGGTTCCACAAAATGCTAGCATTGCATCAACGAGTGATAGTTCGTGAACATGTCGTTATGACCTTTTGCCACTCTCGGTTGCCGGTTTCTAGTGAACGCGGGGATCTTCGCGTTGAGGCTGTTTGGAGGAATTCTGAGGGCGTTGGCAGAGTATGAGATTGGCTGTCTGCGTAGCGTGGGGCTCGATACTGCCCCTAGAGCAGTGATCACAAGCAGCCAGTCAGTCAGGTCAGGCCCAGGCCTTTTCAGAGATGACCAGGCGGGGCTGTGAGAAAACAGCTTTCCGAAACCAAAATCGAGCCCAGCCTAACTTTAGGTTCCCCACAGGCTTCAAGTTATGGGTGATAGCAGGTTTCAACACTGACCCGAATATCATAAGTAAAAAATGGCTTTCTAAGTATTAGGGTCAGGGTAAAACACGTTATCACTCATGACCCTATGTTGACTTTATGGGAACTATCATAATATTATCATAGTGACATTTCATATCGTACCAACTGGGTCGAGTGAGAGCGGGGATCAGGGCCAAGCAGGAGAGGGTCACAAGGTTATTATATGATATATGCTCATACAGCCATGGAGGCCGCAAGCTCAGTTCTAGCACCTGGCCTTTATGCATTATTACTCTTTGAAATGGCCTGACTCCTACTGCCTTAGTCCCCCTGCCCTTCTCCATCACTTCTATCGCTCTTCTTCTTTTGCCTAGGGATAATAGCTTCCTGGTCTTCGGGCTCTTTCGATAACTCATCTTGTCTAGAAAGGCTAGGTAAATAACAGCAGAAACGAAATCCTGAATACGACCGACCAAATTGTCTCTGCACTCTCATTCAGGCACTACCACCTTACCACCCTAAGCCCAACCCACTCTTGGGCCTAAGATGAGAGTCCTATCAAAGGCTCGAGAAACCCGAGCCTAGCTCGAAAGGAAGGCATCATAGTCTTGAGCCGGCTCACCTCATAAGGATGGCAGGATCATAAGACTCGGGCAGGATCATAGCTATCCCGTCTTGTATCAAACTTAGGCCGTGCATGAAAGGAAGTAGAAATTTAACACATTGCCAGCCTTTGGTTTCCGCAGGTAACAGAAGAGCAATTGTCTCCACTGATAGCCCTGTGGACAGAATCCCAACTTTTTTCAAAGCCCCCGCGATGAATTATCCCCAGAGTGCAGTCCTGGCAACGAAAGAAATGTGCCCACTCCCAGGTTTTCGGTATTGTACCAAACACCAATTTTCCACACCAAAGAAATGGGAGATTCAGGAGTTCTTTTTCTATAAAGCTCGACCCAAGGATGCACATACTTAAATTCCAAGCCACAAAATCGTTTCACGGGACCTAAGAGTATGAGCTTTAAAGGGGAAAGGTGAAATCAGCACTGGGATCTCGATTCTGTGTAGGATTTTGCATGACAACAAAGCTAGCTTCACGCCTCTGTATCAGGAATTAGGGTAATCGATAAAATTTAAAAGTTCAGAATTCTAAAGTCCCTACGGCTACCTCCCATGTTATCAGAGTTGAGAGAGTGAGATTGCCTGTGGTTGTTTGTAGTGGCTAATTGAAAATAGGAACTGTGAATGGAAAACCTGAGGGGGTACACTTCTTTTGTTACCAGCTCGTACGACACAGCCCAATAACTATTCTAAAGTGAGATTCTAATATGCCTTTGAAATATCTACAAATAAAGCGTTCCAACACAGTAAGTGTACGCACACATGAACCCAGCCCAATGTCGTGATCAACCATGGACATATTCCAGAGCATCCCGGACAAGAGTATGACGCTCTGGAGGTTCGAACGATCTGTCCTCTATCGCATCTGCGTATCTCTTCAGTCTATCCAGCAAAGTCATATCAATATCTGTTATAATAGACTGCGCCCCTAGGCCCATATAGCCACGCTCCATCTTGTCAACCTCGCCGATGATTGACCGCAGTATTTCCATCGTCTTCTGGCTACCCTCAACGCCATTGATTTCCATCTCGTCCACCAATTCGACAATCTTGGAAACATCCCTATACGCTTCCCACTTTGTCTGGAGCATCTCATTGTAAGCTCCGGGTGAGCATCCAACAACGTAAGACTCAGCTCCTAGCCCCTTCACCCGCTCAAAAAGCGACATTGCGCCCACGAGGTCATTGAAGCTTTGCCGGAAAGTTATCATGCCCTCAACTAACAAGTCTGCGTATACTGCAGACGGGATCTTTCGCTCGCTCTCGGCATCCTGACTAGAGACCATGCCGAAGAGATTCTTATCCAGCCACTTTAACAGCTCCCAGTCATTCTCGCACTTTTTCATGTCGTCAATCAAGTGCCCAAATATCTTGGCTCTGTTTAGCTCCGCCTCGATTCCCTCTTTTGTCTGCGGGCGCGATTTCAACCCTGCCGCTTGGGCAGCTGCAGCGCGAACGGCAAGAGGGTACTCCTTATTATCGCTTGCTTTCACGAGCCCAACAGTGGTAGAGGGTCGATCGATAACACCCCTGGGTCCAAAAGAAATCACGTTCCCATTCGCCAACGGTCCAACGGCTGACTCGAAAAGTTCTGTAAGAGCACTGCTGGGAAAAGACCGCCCGGATTCCCTTAGTTGTGGGTCGAAGGAAGACTTTTCCGACAGGATTGTTTCGAAAATTTTAGTGAAGATCTCTCTTTCTCTCTCGGTTATTGTGCTATTTGGCTGCAACCGGTCCCGCACAGGGGTTGGAGGAAGGTAAGGCACTTTAGGTCGAGGTGGGGGAGTAGCCCGTAGCAAGAACGCCCATGGATCCTCGCCTCCTGACTCGGGATCGGACGTGTAGCGATCATTAGAAAATGGTAGGTATTCGTCCGCCTCCCTGAGGGATTCTCTCCGATAGTTTGTAACGCATCTCGAAGGGTAAAGGAATGGTAAAGGTAGAAGAGGCACCATAGAAACGTGAATAGAGGAATTGACAGCCAATAATGGTCTAAATGTCAAAATCGAGAGAGTGAAGGGCTTGCATCGACTCATAATTGTCCACAGAGGAGGCAGGGAGTAGGCGGGGGGGAGGTGGGGGGAGGAATCGAAGGAGTTTCTGACGGCGACTGACCTATTTTTTTTCCTCTAATGTGCTAGGTGCAGACATTTATGATACTAGCAGTCGGACTGCTGAAGAGCTGTGGCGCTGATGCTGACTAAGCCACAAATTACCCTTCCAACAGATTTTACTGGGACAGCCACACGCTACCACGCGTAAACTGGTTCTGTTCCCACGCGCTCTCTCGCTGACTCTGCAGTATCAGACTGTACTATACCCTATCCTGATAAAGACCCATTCTCCTCGCCCATTCAAAACCCACTACAAAACCTTGCCTCTAAGCACCATTCACAGGTCTATCGCCCATACATACACTCATACATACACCGCACAACTCACCAAATAAGTCGTTATGGAGGACTCAAACGAATACGAGCGACTCCGTCAAGAAAACATTCTGAAAAACAAAGAGTTACTCCTGCAACTCCAACTCGACGCCGCCTCCGTCGGTGCCACCAAAAAAGCTGCAAAATCGTCCCGTGGCAGCACTAGCAAACTAAAGAATCGAAACGTAAAGAAAGAATCCCAAAGTCCTTTGCCCAGAAGAAAGTCTTCTCGTCTTGCCGGTTTGCCAGCCGATTCTGAGGTCGCTAAGAGAAAGTACGAGGAGGGTATTGCCGCCCTTCAGGAGGAAGAGAGGGCCAAGAGAGCAAGAGTCGTCGGAGATCTAAGCTTTGAAATTACACAAGGTTTGGTTGATATTGCTAAGAGCGCTAGGTCTGAGAGGACATTTACGGATGAAAATGTCCAGGAAACTACGGATAAGGATTTGAGAGCGATGAGGCAGAAGATGATGGGTTTGAGACTTTATGACGAGCACCTTCCGAATGGTAAGTTAGCCAAAGAGACAAAAAATTCACAATGTATGAATCGGAACGTGAGTTCAAGTTAATTGATGCGACTGATTAGATATTAAAATTTGTCCTGAGCGCATAGTAAGGACCCTCTCCCTCCCCGCTACCACGGGAATGATAATATCTTACTCTAGTCACCTAGTATCACATAGGATTCCATCCAACGGCAGAGAAGCAGCTAATCTTTGCTGGCGACAAGGCAAGACCCCAAGACCCCACCCGTACATTGAATTCCGCCATTAACTGCTTTCACTCCAGCTGGGAACCCTCGGTATATTCGACGCCCAATCTAGCAAAGAGGACGAAGACGGAAATCCGATAGCCGATGTTAGTCAATATAAGGTGCACTCTCGATCAATATCCACCTTTGCTTTCGACCCCGTCTCTGCCACAAGCCTTTACACATCTTCCTATGACGGGAGTATACGAAAATTCGATCTGGCCACTGGTGTGGCTTCTGAAGTTTTCGTTGCTGAAGACGGTGATGCGTTGAGTGGTGTTGAAGTTCATGATGGCAACATGCTTTACTTTTCCACCTTAGACGGTCTTTTCGGCAGACGGGACCTAAGGCAGAAGAAGACAGACATATGGACCCTACATGAGAAGAAAATAGGAGGCTTTTCCATGCACCCACGTGCTCCTCATCTTATTGCTACTGGTGTAAGTGGTGTCTCCCATATCCCAACTTCCTACACTAACCTGAAATAACAGTCTCTAGACCGCACTCTCAAAATTTGGGACCTTCGAAAAGTCGTCAAAACCTCCGAATACCGAACTCTCGCATTAGTAGCTGAACACCCTAGCAGACTAAGCGTCAGTTGTGCCCTCTGGTCGTCAAGCGGAAGCCTAGCGACAACCTCCTACGACAATACTGTTAAGATCTATAAATTCCCTGACGCCATTAAATGGGGTCCTACCAGCAATTTTGGAACAATCCAACCAGACGTGACTATTAATCACAATAATCAGACCGGCAGGCACGTCCTTCTCCTCCCCATTCCCCCGTTAGCCTGTGCTAACACATGCTATAGATGGGTTACCATCCTTCGTGCCCAGTGGCAGAAAGCGCCCCCCAACGGGCAGCAAAAGTTCGTCATAGCAAATATGGACCGATTCCTAGACATCTACTCGGAGAACGGCGAGCAACTGGCTCAACTCTCAGATGAGAACGTTACAGCTGTTCCCGCGTCAGCCCAATTCCACCCGACCCGGGATTGGATTGCTGGCGGGACTGCCAGTGGCAAGGCGGTCCTATTTGTTTAGTTTGTATGTGAGCAACAGAAAGGGAACACCAATATTATAATAATTCGGAGAACCGGTGAGGTTACGGTCCTATCATCTACTGTGACAATGGGGAAGTGGAGGCTGGTTTGGTTTTATAGCTTTGACTTGATTTGCGCTCGGGTTCGAGGGCGGAAAGAGGAATCTTTTTTTCATTCTTTTTTTCCACCTCTTTCCCAAAAATGATGGATCGTGGGTTGTGGGAAGGTCTTATGTACACTATAATAGCTAGTAGTTGTCCTCGATTTCCTTGTGGGTCAGTCGGCGCCCTTATGCACGACATTTTGAAATAGCTTTGCGACTTTACGTTGTCGGTGCAGGGGGGAATTAAGCTGCCTTCCCTCCAGCAAATTTCAAGGGCCAGCCACATAGTAAGGCTAGTGTTGTAGCGACTCCCAGGTGACGAGTGACCGTCCATGACATCCCTCAACCCCAGCCGCTTCGTAGCCAAGCCAGGCAATCCTATTTCTGTCGCAAGATTGAGTTGATAAATTGGCTCTCACCTCCCGCTCATTCACAGTATTTACAAACCCTTCTCCCCGTGATTCAACTGCTGGAACTGCCCAAATATTGTTCATAATACTGCCTGGTATCCCCCCCCCCTGACAAGCTGGCAATAGAAAAAAAATTCTTTTCAAGGAACTACTGGCCTTATGCAGATGGGACCTTACAGAGGTACAGCTCCTAACTTTTGCAGCAAGGATGCTAGGCTAGCAGGGGGCGAGAGTAGGGGATTGGGTATGATTACAGAATCGGGTATGCTGGCTTCAGCCACACCCTTTGCTATATAGCAAGATATACAGGTACTGTGCCCGGGGATATGTTTTCGCACACGGCAGGATAATTAACCAGCAAATAGTCCCTGTCTGGTAAGAAAGCTTATTCATGGGCACTTGTGCGAAGCATAGGCGTTGTACCTCCGTTGTTTAATAATCAGTTATTTCCCAAATCCAGCCATCTGAATCGCTTCTAATCTCCTCCCTCGTAGTTGCTATAGCCCTCTGTGTTATATGCCAAGCTGGTTTAAGTTGCGCCCTTACAAAGACACCCCGAGTGATACCAGGTGATTTATCAAATAACTCCACTCCCTGTATGACAAACTATAAAGTTGACTTGAGGCCTCGGATCCCTAACTGACTCTAAAGCTTATCCCCTTTCTCTAGAAAGTGCCGATACGCGCTTCCTTTTACTTCTCCCCTCCCTACCAGCAGCCCTCGCCTACCCCAGTCACCTACCCAAGGACAATCCTTCAATCCCTTTATTTTTCTCTCCCTTTTAGATATTTCCTCAGTATCATACCTCCAAGAGTGCAAACGCCTGAACTCGCTTTGGATAAGGTCTCATATACACTCGTGTTCCACCCTCCTCTTCCTCTTGATAGATCATTGCCGGCTTCCTCTATAGCATCAGGGAGGACAACCCTCTATTTTAAATAGAGGGAGGATCCAGGACAACTGACCACATACCATGCATCCCGAAGTGCTGACATGGAATCACCACATCTTTGCCAAGTCCAAGCACCTTAACGAGACGCTTAGCGGCAGTCGGTCGATGCACCTCTCCGGTGCGGATGCTCACGTCAGAACTTTACCTGCTACCACAACCTAAGGAGGGCAGTAGCTCAGGTGACGCCATTCCCCCGATCGTGAGATAATATTAGGCAAGAATGCGGCACCCGAGGTCACCATTCGAGGCCCATCAGGGCGGGTATTTCCCATGGATGTGGGGTGGCACACCCCCACCCCGGCTCCCTGCAGAAATTCCTGTCTGTGGTTGCCAGGTCCTTTGATTTTTAGATTTAGCGAGTTATCCGGAAGATCCTTTTGATACCTGCCCAGGGTATATCAAGGATCCTGAGAAATGGGCTGCGTGTGAGTTTCGATGAAGCCAAGCATTCAGTCTGTCCATCTCAGAGGCCCTAGCCGGCAGGATTCGAGAAGTGCCTGAGGTCGACTGGCCGCTCCATGGTGCCTTATATTGTCAAATATAATATGATACCCCTAAACATGATCGGTCGGGGATACGTATAGCTAAAGAGCTGCGAGGCTTGTCATCACCCTCTCTGCAAATGGTGGAAGACCAAAGACTTTCTTTTACATGGCTGCTCCAAAGATTCCCTCTCGACCGGAAGGGCAAACTAGAAACCGAGCAAACACTCCCTGCCTCGCACCCCCTAGCTACATTTCTTTGTCGTGGAAAGAGTGTTTGTGTTTGTAGTGGTTATGATTGTTAGGGTGGCTTCCTTAGTCCATAATGGAGCAATTCTGCAGCTTCAAACTATGCCCTGGTAGATTGCAGTAAGGTTACCTACCATATATGGATTAGCATTCCTGGAAAAAATGTAGGTTTTGCTCGATACCCTACCTCTACACAGTTCTAGTCTCGAACTATGAGTGCAGACTTCCTAGGGGAATTGGAGTAGGATCATCATTGCTTATCGGGTATAAAAGTAACTTCTTAGCGGCACCCCACGGTACCAATTGAGCTATAATCGATATCATAGCAAGCTTGCTCCCGCTCTAGTCTTCAACGGTAAGTACTCGAAATATAAGAACCTTCTCCCTACAATCACTCACAAATAGAAATTAACCTGGCACACCGAAAGTCATTATCAAGCCCAGCTTTTTTAGGTCCTCGCTCACACGCAGGTCCCAACGTATAACACAACCCCCGGGAAGTAGATGCCCCGAGCAAAGTAAAGAATGTTATCGCTTTTGGCAATTATGATAGTACGACACACCGGTAGCAAAAGTTTCCGAAATCATATGACCCGATAAGCAGAGGGGCTGCTCTCTGGAGCGAAGCTTTTCTTTTTGATACCGTTTTTCTGTCTCACCTTTGGCTATGCCCCGAAGCCACCGTATTGCCCACAGCACTTCTGATGGGAGCGCCGCCAAACATAGACAAGGTTCTGACACTCTGTGGCCACTGGAATCTCCATTCCCCCCGATCAAGTGAAAAAAATACCCAGCACAGGTACCAGGATACGATCAAGAACATAGGGAATCACTGACTCAGATTGATGGATGGTTAGGAATAGCGTATGTAGGAGATATTCTGCTTATAAACCCTTAGTTCAGCCCTAGGGCTCATGGAGGATTTGAGGTCATGTCACTTTGCTGGGCACACAGCGATCCCACCAGCATTCAAGTATTAACTGGACTTCAGCGAATATGGAGGCGCCAAAATTTGTGCAGCTGGCAGAGGGACCAACATTAGCATGAGGAAGAGCAAGGGAAGGCACCCAGTAGCCCACATACCAAGAAGGAGCCCAGCGGGCCTATGTGCATTGGCAGTTGAAGGTTGTGTCAGATGTATGGGGGAGCGATAGGTATAGGACGGGCGTGAGCACCAGGAGCAAACAGGCCTCGAAGAAATAAATCTATAATTACCAGTCACTGCCTACTTACTAGCCATAATATCACCTAATTCTCGGAGGGGCACCGCAGCTGCTCCTGCGATATTAGCAAGAAAAAACGATTCGCTGGTTGGTTGGTTTGGCTACGGGGGGAAAGGGATTGTACGAAAGTGTACCATACCAGTACTCCAGCTGGCCAGCTCAAGACCCTTACGCACTCATGTGCTGAATGGAGAGATTCAAGTGCTACATCGAAGCACTTATGACGGTCCTATATACTGGGATTAATTATATCTCAGACTTGGCCAAGTATAGTGACAGGGGACACCCAGCGGAGTGATTTCTTGTGATTCCTTGTTGCACGCCCCTCACAGCCCAGGCCCGGGTCGACGCTTGCTATTATAGCCCATACCATGTGTCCCCTCCTTCAGGGAAGAGAACCCGAACCGCATTACCGACAACATCTCTCAGGAAAAATCTCGTGGGCGAGCCCTATGGCATTGAACCGAATGGTAAAGTTCTCAGGCCAGGTCTTGATAGAAAGTTAAGCACTGCTATATACGACTCCCACAGTGCCTATATGTTCATACGACACCTAACTCTTCTGAGAAATAGTGACTTTTAACCCCCAAGGCCAACAGCCGTGAAAAAAGGGTAGTCTAGTTCGGTGGACAACCACCCTCACAGAGCAATCCACTCACTTTCAAACAAGAGCCTAGACTTGCAGTTATCATACTTTTCCAATTCAAAGAAGGGAAACAAACAGCTTCTTCTCCTTTTATAATAATATTATCATAATCCCTGACTTACTTATTTTCCTTTCTTCTACTGTTACCCCCCAACTGCAGACCTCACTCACCCCAAGCCTCCGTCCGATCCAGAGTCGTATTACATATGCCACCCCAGATCAAGACCAACCCCCTATCCCCGCCGGGCAGAAACCTCCACCCTTACTGCCACACTCCACCCGACCGATTTTTTGGTGTCAAATTCATTCCGGGGGAGAATTCAAACTCCTAATCTCCTACTAGTTGTACCAGCAAGGTCCTTCACGTTATATCAGTATGAAAAAGCGAATGCCTATCACCTCGCTCGTAGGTGGATTTGAATTTTTTTTTGTTCCGTCTGAGCTTAGGAACAACGGCTTCATATTATTAAGAGTCGAACTAGTCCTCAATATAGATTCATACGGCGTTCCTCGGGGGGAAGAGAGGCTGCCAACACGGATGCTAATAGCTGATGACAGGACCCCCGGTGGTCCTGGAGGACTGGTCACAGCGGGGAGATTAACGGCGAAGAATGTGAAAGGGGGTAGGCTCGGCTGCGAGCAGGGCGGGGGGTTCTGAGGGGGGTTATGGATTACGAGTGGACAGTAAGGCTGAAGGCTGTCAGGTATCCGTACGGTAATTGATAAGTGCACAACAGAAGAGTACTATGACACAACATTCATGGCTTATGGTAATCTCGTTCAGGACACTGCGTCCAACCCCTGTGTCAGGCGCCACTAGCTATGCACTTCTAAGTAGTCCAATTGCACGTAACTGACTTCCTACAATCAGTGGGAATTTCTTAACAGAGGACAACAGTGGCGTTATTAAACTGTGCATAGGCCTAAATTCATAGCACACGTAGAATGGGTTCGTGATTCCCAGTACTAGTACAGCATGGCTAACTCTCGAAAGTAGGTCAACACATTTTCCGAGTGAGATCGTATGATTATATCTCCACAATTCAGCAACACCAAATGGTTAGATATCCCAGAGTATTTTTCACATAAAGCCAAACGACTCGAATCTCCCAAGAAGACCTCCCATCCACCCATTCTAAGGCTAAGAAAACATCACGCTCATTAACCGTAACACATTGAACAAGGAAAAATAAAATAAAACACGACAAAAAAATAAACGCGGAGAAACTATTCAACCCCAACACATATTGCGGCTGGGCGCAACCGTAGGCACCTGTCCAAGGACAAACGAACCCGTAGAAAACATGGCCTGTTCCTCGGGCGTGTACTCAATAACCGGATCATCCCACTTCTTGGCCTTTTGCTGCTCGCGAAGTTGCGGGTTTACCTCGTGCGTCTGCGAAGCGGAAGAAGAAGCTTGCCCCTGTCGAGCAGCCTGGAAGGGGTTTTGTGAACTGAAGGGCGATGGCTGCGGGGCCGGTGAGCCAAAGGTGTTTACAGGCTGGGTTGGCTGACCGAATGGGGAAGAGGTGGGTGCTTGGGCCGGCCCCTGAGGCGCTTGCGAGAAGGGGGTGCTTGTAGATTGCTGCTGCTGCTGGCCCTGTTGGAAGGGGTTTGCGCTTGAGAATGGCGACGCACTGGCTTGAGTTGCCTGAGCTTGGTGGAACGGGCCCGCAGCGCCTTGTTGTTGAGGTGGAGATCCAAATGGGTTCGTAGATGAGGCAGTCTGAGATTGTGGGGGTTGGCCAAACGCTTGCGTAGGGGCAACTTGACTAAATGGGGTAGCTGTGGATGATCCGGCCACTTGGGCGAATGGGCTGGCTGAAGCTGCTGCAAAAGGCGATGACTGGGTTTGGGAGAAGGCAGGTTGTCCAAACGCTGGTTGGCCGAATGTCGGTTTTGGCCCACTGGACACTCCGAATGCCGGTTGGCCAAAGGTAGGCGTTGCTTGAGTGCTGGACTGACCAAAAGCCGATGACGGAGTTGGGGTAGAGTTTGAGGCCGCTGCGGCAAAGGGTGAAGGCTGTGATCCCAAAGACGAGGACTGACCAAAGGCCGGTTGTCCAAATGCTGGTTGCCCAAAAGCTGGTCTACCAAATGCGCTCTGAGGCTGCGATGGGGTCCCAAAGGCTGGTTGTCCAAATGCCGGTGCCGCTGAGGCTGTCGGTTGCTGTGCGGTTTGCTGTGCTACCTGCTGTCCGAATGGACTTTGACCAAACGCTGGGGTGGGTCGGGCCCCAAAGGCAGGCGTGGAAAATGCAGAGCCGAAGCCCGAAGTAGACTGAGGTTGCTGAACTTGACCGAAAGGGGACGGTGATGCCTGAGATGGGCCCGAGCCAGCGCCCATACCTTGCTGTGTATTCTACTTCAATCAGTATGGGCTGGGGGAAAGACAGCTCCTCATAAAGTCGATGTTGTGAGACCCACCTGACCACCAAATGGCGAAGCCTGCTGCTGGCTGGAAGCCTGAGATGAGTTGTACTTTGATGGCGCGCCTTGTGCATTCCTAAGAAATTCAATAGCACCCGGGATGTTATCACGTATATTTCTGATTTGTAATGAAGCTTCGCTCGTCAATCTGTTCCATTCCGCCTCCTAGAGCTCGGTCAGCTTTAGCCAGCGCAATAGTTGGAAAATGCCAGCTCCGTACATATGCCTGTGGAGCCCCTTCGGCTCGCAACCTGTAGGCCATGACACGCGCTTCCTCTGGGGAGACATCTTTCCCATCGATCAACTGAGCTGGTGAATCCTTGCTGGGGGCATAGCTAGATAGGTACCAGATAGGCCGTTCGTTAAGATCTGACCTAATTGTATCCGCGCTTGGGAGAGTGAAGCTAGAATTCTCGGTCAGTCCCATAGCTTGATCAGGCTTTCATTTGATCACAAGAATAGAAATCAATTCTTCTTTCGGCTCCTCGGTCTCAAACGATCTGTAATCTCTCCGAGATGTGGCGATGATCCATGTAGTAAATCAAAGCGGAGGGGAGAAATAATGCTTTTGGAAGTTTGGAAGAGAAGGGAAGAGGAAGGGGAGCCTACCCGTCCGTTAGCTTTGTTTGGGTGCCTCCACCACCGAAACCTATAGAATAGTCAGCCTGGGAAGGGTGGGGGGCAAGGGTACCGGAGACAAATAATTGGAGAATAACAAACCATTACGAGCTCCACCAAAAGCGTTAGGGGTCGAGGTAGCGGCGCCCGGGTGCAGGAAATTGCAGTTGGAACCAAATTTACAGTGACCCCGCTGGAAGTATCTGCAAACTTGTGACATTTTGAAAGTAACGATGCAGGCAACACGCCGTTAGGTGATGGAGGTCAGTATTCTCGACGCGTGATATTGTGGAGAGGTTGTGGTGAGTATAGGTTTTCGAGGGAGATGGCGCCGGAACCTTTATCGAGTACAGTACGGTAGCGCATGAGTTGAAGAGTTGAGGCTCTGCAAGGGAAACAAAGTCCCTTCATCCGTGACTAGCAGGACAAGCTATCATTGAGTCCACGCCTGCATACAGGTACAGTATGGTGACGAAAACCTTTAACCGGGGCGCTTTCCAGCCCGAAAATGCCCAACTTCAAACTGCTAAGGATCCTCAGCAGCGAACTTTATTTTTTGTTCGCTCTCTATTCTTCAATAAGCGGTAAGCTGGAGATTCAGAAAATATAAAGATTTTTTAAAATATATTAGCTCTTGGGTAAGTAATAGGGACTCAAAGCCCGGGACGAGCCAAACCAAATGTTAAAACCCAGTTATTTGCTGTTAAAGCTGTCAAGAATCACGGTTAATGGGCCAAGAAAGATACAATAACTGGTTCTTAACCGCATAGTGCCACAAATCAACATGTTTTACTAAGCAAAATGAAACTCACTGGTGTTCTAGTTTAAGGCTTCTTTCACCAGATTGCACCGTGCTCTAGGGAAGAGTTTATCCACAGAGACTCGAGGGCTCCAGGCTCGGCAACACCCTGTCAGCCTCCATGCGGATAATCCTTGACCCCAAAAAGCTTATTTTCACTCAGAAACTTACTCATCATTTCCAGGCGCGCGCGTCCTTCACCTCCGCTGTTGTATGGGCGCTTCCTTCATCCCTCCTTCGTGAACCCGTTGACCATCACTTTCTTGAAACTTTCAATCTCCATAGCCCAGAGACTTTACCATGGATCTTGACCGAAGCCCCCTCGCTATTTACCGTTCCATCTTTCCTGATGATAAGAAATTCCCTTACACCAGGGATCGCATTGGCCAAATCACGCGACATCGGAGTTCGCTTGACGGGAGTCTATTCTTTGATTATGTTCTCAGGGAAATAGCTCGTATTGAAGATGGTAAACTATTCAACTCCCTGATTTTCCCTCTGGGGCTAATTCCTCAATTGTGACAATAATAACACATCAACCCTCTAGTCCACCAACTATACCCACCAAAGAACGTGACCGGCTTACGAGCGCTTGTCACCACTATCATGGAGCGGGAAGAATTGGATAAACTGAAGAGAGACTCTTTCATATACTATCTCAAGAAGGATTTCGATTACGCACATCCTGGTAGTGATGACGCTGGAAGCTACTCTCGGAAGGCTCTGGTTCAGCCAAACTTCTGCACCTTGATGGATGGCCTCTGGGCCTTGGATAATTTCAGGTTCGAGGTACACTCCCCCCCCCCACTTATCACAAAGGTTTGGCCCTCACAATCGCCCTCTAGGAAGCTATAACGCACTTGGCCGAGCCCGCTGTTACACCCATCAATCCTCACAAGATACTTTCCGCCCTCATCCATCATGCTGGCCCTACCCTGGGTCCACGACTTGCTACCACTTTCGTTCAAGCGACGCAGACAAAGCTGAACACAGACGACTCAATAAGAGATTACTTCACCGCTCTCAAAGCTACCTCTATTGAATCAGCCTTTCTCTACCAACGGACAGTTCCGGAATCTTTACAACATGAGTTGTTCATCAGCCTTATCGATCATTGCCTCACAGTCCGCAAAGAGGTTAATGCTCTGAAACTTATCAACTTGCCATTCACCCCCAAAGAGCAACGGACGTTCGAAGATCACATTTGCCATTCCAATCTTCCGGCTGCCCAGGATACCTTGATAATTAAGCAGATGCATCAAGGGCAACTGGATGAAGCGTGGGCAGCTGCAAAATCCGCTCGCTATCAGAACGAGCCGGAGCTTAGAGGCCTTACCTGGGCAAGCCTGGCTAGAGGGCTTTCCTCTGGCATCGGCCCGAGAGCGGCCAACGAAGAAACTGTTTAACACCCATTGTACCCTTAGTCTGAAATCACCCTCATGTTAATAATTCTGAACCGATCATATTTTTGCCACAAATTAAAAATATTCTGTTCTATTTTCCCAATCACGGGCACGGAGGGGAGTAACAAGCGAAATTTTTCTCATCACTTTGCAGTGGCTACTATACAATTAGGTTAGGAAAACCAGGTGGAAACATAAGGGAATCCCTTATTTTGCAACAAAATCGTGGACATCTGTAGGGTCATGTCAGCTCTCTGCCATACATCATGTTTTCTAGAATGAATCCAACCCACTTTCTAGCCATTGAACATATTCTCTCTGCTCCTTGTAGTCAATGTAGTCGGGAACAAAGAGCGCCAAAGCGGTGTTGATTCCTCTTTCATCAAGATACCTCTCCAGCAGGACTTGTAGGTCTTCATCCAAGTTACCAAATGGAGGACCAGCATAGATACCCCTCCTCTCCCAATCGGCCTCAGCAGTCTGAGCATTGGCAAGTCCGGCAGACTTGTGGTAAAATACATTGTCAATGACAATCATTCCATCCTGAGCAATCGCCTCAATTTGGAGTGCACCCGAGTTTGGCTGTCAGAAAAGTCAGTAAGCGTAACCTAGCTCAAGAAATTTGTGCTATCGACCTTTGCAATCGTAACATTTACCCGCGCGGGGAAACCTGGGTCTGGATCATCCTCGTATTCGTCGCCGTCCGCATCGTTGGCTGCAGGGACTCTTTCCTCATCTTGAGCAGCCTTGGATCGTGCACTCCTAGATGGCGAAGGCGATGCATTGGGGTCATCCTCTCCTGCGTTCTCATCGTAGAAAGCGTCGTTATCGATGCCTTCGTTCGAAAGAGCATTGAGGTCCGAAATCGAGAATTCAACACGGATACTAACGCATAGTCAATAGGGGTCACTCTCGAGAGGGAAAACGGAGGTGAAGAAAACTCACGTCTCATCTCCGAACTTGCGGATGAGCTGGACATCTTCCTGGCCTGGCTTATCGATAATCTGAGGAGAAATTTGTCAGGCTCAAGAGCTCACGCGGAACAGAAGAGGGAAGGCACCTCAAATTGGCCAGTCTCTAAATACTCCTTTACACTCAATGGGTAGTCAGCTTCGTCTTCTTTCGATTTTTCGAGCTCAATCTCGGTCTGGAGTTTTAACGCCAATTCCTCGTCAACTATGATTACGAGTAAATGAGTTAATTCTGTCCGGAAGGTTACGAGGCCTGGGCCGAATTGCAATCCATACCTTGTCCCAATTTCTCGAAACGAGGAGATATAGTAGAAAACCGAGCAGAAAGATGAGGGCGTTGTTCGGCCAAAATGGGCCGGAGAACCGAGCCTTGAGGCCTGACGGTAAAAATTGAACGCGAGAGGAAAAATCTGGCGGAAGGAGCTCGGCAGAAGCGAGAGGTCGCTCTAGCATAAAACATTATGAATATTTGTTTTGGTAGGAGTTCAGATGAGGTTTGCTGCAATCGAATGGATGGTGGGGGAAAACTTTCGTGAGCCAAGGAAAAATGAAAAAAAATTGGAGGACATGTGTGGTGGGGTCCTTGGCTTATGTACTTGCCGTTTTCAGAAGTACAGGGAAATCTTGGCGCTTCACAGGCCAAACCCTCGCCAAGATTTCCCTATACTTTTTGAAAGCGGCAAGTAAGCTAACATCTGATGAAGCACAAACAAACGATCGTTGGCTCGGAATTTTTATTCTCACTTTATCTTTCGGTTCTGGCAACGGTGAAACAATCATCGCGCAGGTGCCTGTATTATCGAATCATGTTCCCAGTATCCACAAGTACTATAGATCTTCTAGAAGTCTTCTGCGATTGATGATTCGATCCTATTGCATGGCTATTCCTCCTGCTCCCAGTTGCTGGCCAGTGGTGTCTCACATTCCAGGCTCATGTAAACCACATCACCACAATATTTTTTGTGATACGAATGCCAGTATGGATACGATCATGGGTAGTGGTATCATTATCAGCCTCTCCTACCCAATCCGGCACCCCTAGCAAAAAGAATTGGCAACACCAAATGATTCCGAGTTGACCCCTTTCCCTGACAATAAATGCTGCAGAATACGTGGTTTGCCTTTCAAATTTTGGTGATAGTACTCGTATCTATGCGCAATCCCCAGAGACCCCACAACCTTGCAATAGTAATCGAGTTGTGGCAAGGCACCATCTCTCCAGGAGTAGGCCTCAATGGAAGGGTTCTAGTACCAGTATAGTACCTCGGAGTTTTTGAGATTTCTTTGAACCCTTTAGATATCCTCGCGACTTTGCCCTCAATTTGTAGAGACTAAAAATACCTTGTGGATCCAAACACCAAGCCCAATCCTTGGCAGCTCCCAACAAGTGCAGGCGAAATCTGGGCAGGGGGAAATAGATGAACAGATGACAGATGCGCCCAAGAACTGTGAAGATCAAAGGCCGAAAATAAGGTACTTTTGGGGGCTTTCCTGTCTCTTTCCCTCCTTGGTGGCAGTTCCCCCTGTTGTCGAGGTGGCTGGTGTCGGGTTTGGGGGAGTGACGTGGCCGGCTGATTGGCTAGGGTAGTGTCGCATTGCTGTAGCAACCATGGTGTTTATGGCTGATCCCCGCCCTCTCTTTTTGCTGGATTTCCTAAATCGTGCAGGCTGTCCTATCATCCTCCAGCCTCCTCTTTTCGCTGCTTCCACACCCTCCCAACCTTTCCACACCTCCCACTCATTCCATCTCGCAATCAGTCCCATACCGCACTCGAACCTACACATTTCCGGCAAGAAAACCCACAATCGTTTGTCTTAACGATCTTGCTCAGAATTTGACGACACCTACGCTCTCTCCGTCTCGCCGCATCACTCGTCAAATTCCGTGGGCTGTCCTTTTCAACAATTCCAACCGCCTTTTGACGAATTCCTTCGCGGTGCATTCCATCATTCTCTCCGTCTGTCGGTAGTCGAACAAGATATGGTGCTGGAAAGGAGGATCAGATTTGTGTTTGGCTTTGAGAGTACGTCGCTGCATATCCGATCGCCTATTCCGCTTCTCTCTGCATGAACACCGGCATTCCTCGGGTTGGAGAAAGTCTTGTGCTAATAGGTGTCCAGGGCTTGTTCCTTTCCTCGCATACCACCATGTCCTCATGGTACTGATCTTGATTGCTATAATCCTACTGTGTAAGTCGCAAAATGTCCGATGGCAGACACCTTTCGGAACTAGGATATAGCTCTTTGAAACGGAACTGGCGAACTGACGTGTGTGCAGCGTTATTACTGGCGGGGTGCTCTTCTTCGAGTCCATTAATCCCCTCGATATTTCTGATAAATATGTGGTATGATAAGACAGCACCCGAGTTTGATCCGGCACAAGTTGATCCGGGCGCTACCCGTGCCATTGGGAACATTGTCGGTGACGCAGCGTTGGAGGCTCGAGTAGGGTGGGTATCAGGCCTCTCCAGGAGTTTGCAACAGCGACTAATTTTCGGGGTTAGATATTTCGGTATCTGCATCAATCCCGACGCTGGATCCTGGTTATGCAGTGCAAATGCGTCTTCTCTCGCTGCTCAGGTTACTGTGGACCAGGATCCCTTAAATCTTATCTGGGTAGCCCAGACTTTCCGGGAAAGCATCGTCTTCCCCTATCTCTTGTAGATGGCCCATCTACATACAAAAGAGAAGTATATGTACTAATCGGTTATTAGGATCATTGCTATCATTCTCGCTGCTGTTACCCTGCTCCTGCTAGCTACTTTCCCCGGCTATGAAGAGGAGTATGAAGGAGGACCCGAAAGGAGACGACTTCCCAGTCGTGCGGTCTCTCAGATTGCGCTCGCCGTTGTCTTTGTTGCCGCCATCTTCGTCCTTGTATCCGTTTTATGGCAACACACAGCAAGTGTAGCTGCGGCGACAATAGCAGAAAACTTAGAAAACGGTTCGGTATCAACGGGGGTTGGGGTAACAGCAATGGTATTAGGTTGGTTTGGGTTCGCGCTGCTAATCATCGTCACGATCGGTTTACTTGTTATGTCAGTCCTCCTATTGACCCTTTTTCTCCCAGCCCAAACACTAACCCTACCACAGGATTCTATCAATGCACTTGGTCGAGAAACTCACAGATAACGACGAGTTTTAAACGACGGTTTCTTCAACGGCAGGAGGTGGGGCTTATCCTCCGAGGTCCGGACAATAGAGATTCATGCATTCAATCGCGAGCCCGAGAAAATAGTCGGGAGAGTGAGAGAGCGCTTGGGTCAGGCATCAGGGGAAAAAAATCGGGAAAGCCAAAAATTGGCGAAGGTAGTGGGAAACGACGTACGATTTTCACGAATATTGTTTTTAGCGAGCATATAATATCCCCCCCCCCCTTTCTTTTACCTCCGTTTCCTTCGTTCTTAAAAGCCCATTATTCGGGTCAACTTGGGTGGCTTCTGTCGATCAAACCTCTCTTGCAGGCCAGACATGAGGAGAGTGAGATAATGTGATTGATTTTGCGTTTTGATTTTTCGATCTCCCTTCTACCCTTCATGTAACGATACCCTATTTTTACGCTATTTCTCTTTTTCCCTTTTATTTTCCCTCTGGATTTTTCCTCTTACGACAATGGGTGAAATATGAGGCTTGTTAGTTGGTCGGTTGGGACAAATCATGATATGTTGGGAAAGGTTGTGAAGTGGATGCCATTGTTTTTTTCGTTATTTCTTTGCGTCACGGGTCAAACTTGGGGACTGGACTGGGATTTGTTTTATTTTATTTCCTCGTGTATCATGTCATGTATTTAGTCAATGGGTTTGGAATAGAATGAAGCGGGGAAAGGCATCATACCAATGCGAGAAATAGTCTCCTTGTACTCTAATGTTGTATATAATATGCGAGTTTGCGAATGCATGATTAACCGGTACTGCACTCCTGGATAGCCCCTTGTCCTCCTAGTCCTCCAGTAAAAATTCCATCCATAAAATCCTCACAATACCCAAAGGTTATTGCGCTCAGCATAAAGGAGACCCGGCTATGACCCCCAGGATGGCAGAAAAAGGGCAAAAGAGCATAACATATTTGCCCTCCCCCTGACAGTCGAGTATCTCAATGCCCCAGAAAAGGGGATATGACAGCAGCTCGAGAAAGCAGAGTGCTCTAAGATGCCGTGAAGACTCCTGCAACCCGCTATCTAGGACACGCCTCTAACCCCCGTATTTAGGGACAAAAGGTCTTAAGATTAGTGCCTGTTTGGATACAACGGCTCCGTTCCCTTCCCCCATACAAATAACCCTTCCCCCATACAAATAACCCTTCCCCTTCAGTTTCAAAAAGGAGAGAATGCCCTTTCTCACAGCAGAAACGGTCCCTTTTTTGCCAAACAGACCCTCAGCGGTTCTCCTGTCATCCACTGGCATACGCAATTCTGTCGACTTGTCAAACTAGGTACGGCATCATTATAACTAACAAACCTATTATCCCTGGCCAACGGGGAAATAGCGAATCGCAAGAGGTTTTTACGTTTTTTTTCCCATGCGGGGGGAGGTAGTGATATGATACCGTATTATATTATTTCGGCAAGTTTATTGGGGGGGGGGGAATAATCTGGGTTCCTGAAAATCGCTCGCAAATCGAGCGGGACAGGTGTTGGTGGGGGATGGGCTGGGCTGGCTTAGCGTGGCCGTGTTATCCGATAAGCGGTTATCGATTGCGCTGTTGGGTGATATGGTAGTGCCAAGGTGGGGCCTGACTTAGCTTGGCGAGGAGGGCGGACATGGCATTGGGCAGGAACTTTAATACCCTTACTCGCCAATTCGTAAGGCAGTCTATCCGGATTGAGAGAAGGTTCCCTTGGCACTGGGCGAGATGGTCATACCGTATGAGAGAGTTTCCTTCCTCGCAGTGCTTCCTGGTGGTCGTAGATTGTGTTGGCTATACCGGAGGATAAATCGCTCTTGGCGCTGGGTTGTTTTGTCTATATCTGGATGCGGTACTCTACCAATTAGCGAGTTACTACTAGTACCGTGCTAATTGGGATAAAATTTCTATTCATAACTCAAAATACCCAGTTCCTTGCTTGAGGGCGCTTGATCGGATCTGCTAATGAGAGCACGCCAAGAACGCTTAGTAATATGCGTGCACTAGGACAACCCCTATCCATATGATAGATACACAGTGTATAATACCGGAATAGTACAAGTATTTCATAGCGTAGGCTGCGTATCCATACCTGGCTCTCCGACATTCCTACGTGTTGGCGTCATTTTAGGTTTAGGGAAAGGGGCGAGGTTACCGTATGAGTTGAAGTGGTTGTGCTACAGGACAGTGCACGTCCCCGGCGAAGTGCCTGAACATTGAGGATACACTCGTACTACCCGACAGGGATAGGTGGAGGTTTAGGCTGGGATGATGTTTCGTGACGTAGAAGCTCTACAACCCTCTGCAGCGTACGATACTGGATATGGTATATAACTTGTTAGACAAACATTGTCGTCATCATAAACTTATTATTTCTCTCTGTCCTTCTCTTCTTTCTTTCCTTCTCCCTTTTCCACTTTACCACAACCTACACCACTTTGGCGATCGGCTTTCACATAGAACACTAAAGGCATCGGTACGCCGCATCCGTACATTTTCAACAATTGTTTGACATTTGTCTGCTAGGCATTATTTGTTTTCCTGGAATTTCTCCGCACCTCCCCCTCTCGCGCGTGATTGTTGTTTGCCGGGAATATACCTCTTCGAGGTCATCCGCGCATCCAGCTCCCCCCCCCCTTCCTCATATCACTCCTACCAACTGCATGCCCCATTGCCCAGTCTCCGGCCTCACCTTGCACCAGCCCTTCTGTGAGTTACCGTACTTACTCGGAGATAGCCCTTGTTCGTCCAATTAGTTTTTCCATCCATTTTCTCCCTCTCATTTTCCCGAATTTTTGCTGCCAGTTGCCGGAATTCAAGATAATTGACGAGAAATTAGCTCATTCACGCCTCCCCACCTGTGCCCACCGTTAGGCTGCGCATACATCCCTCCATCGTTGCACTTGGCAGCAGTCTACGATTCCATAAGAGGCCTCTGGCCCTCGCCCAGAATCAATTTCGAGGCTTGTCTTGGAAGAGAGAAGGAGAGTCACTCGGGATCACTCTGCTTCATCATGACGTCTCAGTCGACTTTGATAATGGTCAGCAATCGGCTTCCCATTTCACTGAACAAGAAGGATGATGGCGAATACTCTTACAACATGTCTTCTGGAGGACTCGTTAGTGGGCTTTCGGGTATGACCAAAAATGCGACCTTCTTGTGGTTTGGGTGGCCGGGAATGGAGGTTCCGGAAGATGACACGGAGAAGGTTACCCGGGAACTAGCGGAGAAGTACCAAGCTGTTCCCATATGGCTTCCAGACGAGATGGCGGATAAGCATTGTAAGGAGCATTGGTCTCAATGTCGTGAGCGCTGGCTAACTTAGCTCGCTATTGAATTAAGACAATGGATTTTCTAGTAAGTAATAGCATAATTCTAGTTACGCATAACCCCAAGCCCTAACCAGGGCTGTTCTCTCATAGATTCAATATTATGGCCCTTGTTCCATTACCATCCTGGCGAGATTAGCTTCGACGAAGACGCGTGGATAGCGTACCGAGATGCGAATCAATTGTTCGCTGAAGGCATCGCAAAGACAGTGAAGGACGGCGATCTGGTCTGGGTACACGACTACCATCTCATGCTCCTCCCAGCCATGCTCAGGAAGGCTGTGGGCGACAGAGTCAAGAATTTGAAGATTGGCTTCTTCCTACATACGCCTTTCCCCAGCAGTGAAATCTACCGAATATTGCCAGTGAGAAAGGAGATTTTGCAGAACGTCCTTGAGGCAGATTTATTAGGTTTCCATACCTTTGATTACGCACGACACTTTTTGTCGTCGTGCACTCGTATATTGTTTGTCGGCCCAATTTCTCCAATGCAGGATTATAATTTTACTCACAAACGTATAGAGGCCTGACTACCACACCCGCTGGCGTGGAGTTTGAGGGAAAATTGAGGAGGGTTGGGGCATTCCCGATCGGAATTGACCCCGAGAAGTTCGAAGAGGGTCTACAGAAACAATCAGTCCAAGATAGGATTTCACAGCTCGAGAAGAAGTTCCAGGGTGTCAAACTGATTGTTGGAGTCGACCGGTTGGACTACATCAAAGGTGTCCCTCAGAAGCTTCACGCATTGGAGGTCTTTTTGGATGAGCATCCTGAATGGATTGGAAAGGTTGTCTTGGTCCAGGTTGCAGTGCCCAGTCGGGGTGATGTTGAAGAGTACCAAAATCTCCGCGCGGTAGTTAATGAGCTTGTTGGGCGTATAAATGGGCGCTTTGGTAGGCTAAACCATATCAAGCGGTTCGGGGGGGGGTGCCGATGCTGACAAACTCAGGCTCTGTCGAATTCATGCCCATCCACTTTATGCACAAGAGTGTTAACTTCGAGGAATTAATATCTCTTTATGCGGTTTCTGATGTATGCCTTGTTACTTCTACTAGAGATGGTATGAACTTGGTTTCCTACGAGTACATCGCAACTCAGCAGAAGAGACACGGAGTGATGATCTTGTCGGAGTTCACTGGCGCTGCTCAGAGCTTGAGCGGAAGCATCGTCGTGAACCCATGGAATACGGAAGAATTGGCGAATGCCATGCATGAGGCTATAACGATGCCGCCCAACCGACGCGAAGCAAACCACAAAAAGCTTTACGAATATGTGACGAAGTATACAAGGTGAGTGGCTGCAGGTTGGTATGGATTTTGTGCTTGGTGCTGATTCGATGATATAGTTCTTTCTGGGGCCAGACGTTTGTTGGGGAACTCACATCTCTTTCCGAGAAAGCTAATGCCGAACAGACAGGATAAGCTTCCTTTAAGGTTCTGAGATAAATTAGATCATTGGATGATGGTACTGATAATTTTTCCCGCCTCGCGGCCTATTCCCGTCGGCCCTGGCACTCGATTGATAAATTTTGTGGCTTTCGCCTATAACATACAAAACGTGTTTGAGGTGCTCGTTCATCTTTGGTTATCATGATGCTAAAGAATGTATCCTGGCCTACGGAGTCTTGTGTGTATTTTGTGCTTATTTCGGCTCGTCCCCCATGATATTTTTTCAATAAAAAGTGATAGTTTTGGTAATTAGAAGTCGTGCTTTGGGTGTCGTAAAGATCGAAAGCGACGTTGGAGCTGGAGCAATGTGACAACGTGGAATGTTTGTAGATGGTGGAAAATATTCTGGGGTGATAAGTGTTACAGGGAATGTTGTTAAGCGAATGATCAGTCGTGACCGCATTGGAACGGGTGGTCCGGCGGTTGCTGAAACCCCCTCCGGAAGCGAAAATAGGTACAGTGCTGAGTCAGCGGCCCCACAGGTGTGCGCACCCCCCCTTCAAGAATCGGGTGCTCCCTCCCTCCCTCCAAAGTTTCAATGTGGCCGACCTCTGCAGCAAGCGTACTTCATTTCTTTTGTTCCAGTCTACCAATCTCATCTCAACAATCATGAAGGCCAAGACATATTCTGCCCTTCAGAAAACCTACGATCAAGCATACCTCACCCGCTCCACAGCTGTATACCACCCCTCCATTGCTCCCCTCCTTCACCTAGCTGATGGGTGGTCCATTGACTCCCGGTTGTGCTTATTCGATGTTGCTAGGTCTACTACGAAGGTCAAGGAAATGAGGTAGAAGCCTTACGATGCTGGCGCGAGTGTCTTGGGCAACTCCAAGGCCACAATTCCGCTGGACATCGCCCTCGCTCAGAAACGGAGCGTACACTGTTGAGGTCGCTCAAAGCAATGCAGGATCAGTGCCAGGAGCGATCGGAGCTACTACAAGCATTGTTGATCAGCCGAGTGGAGGCGGAGAATAGCGGACAGGGCTGGAGAGCCAGAGACGCACAACCGGTCACGTCGAGTCTACAAGCTGCTGGTCCAGCTGAGAATGTTAAACCGGCGGTCTCACTTATGCCTCCCCCTCTACTTCCGCCTCTGGTTCCTCCGAGAAGAAAACTGCCTCCATCTGCCTCTTCGTCCGTTCGAGATACTTCGAGGGCCAGCCCTCCACGGCTTCATCCCGCTGCTACCCCGCCGCATGCTATTGCCCCTTCATCATTATCTAGGGCACCGAGCCCTGAGAAAAGAGCCTTCCTATCCACACTGCGGCCCTCACGTAAACAGAAGAAGACAGATTCAAGAATGATAAATGATGGTCCGGAGGCTGCCGCGAAGGCTGCCACGCTGGCTTGGAGCTCACTATCTCGAGCTGAGGGTGCGCATCTTTCACGAACGATGACGGAGCAGTCTGCGGACTCTCTACCTGTCCGACAGAGCTTCGTCGCTTCGGCTTCTACGAACGATTTATTGTATATGCAGCATGCTTCTACATTTACTGTAAACTGGCGGCCGGGTCCACCCCCTACTACGCAGCCCCGTACTAGCTTGGCTGGGGTTAAGTCTCGCCCCCACAGCTCTATACTTCCGTTAGGAAGGCCGCCATATCCGGAGGATAACGGACCTCCGGCACCACCCCCACACGGGTACTTCCCATCTTCGAACAAAAATATCCGCACCCCGCATCTACCTTATCCTGAGCCCCCGCAGGCCCTGCAGCCACCTGCCGAGAACGCATTTCGCCACTCACGCGCTGATGCCCAGAGCGCCCCAGCCCCCCCACCGCGAGTTCCCCCAAAGCCTATCAAGTCTGAGGGGCTTTCTCATGTAAATAATACCGAACCCGTAATACCTACGCCCGAGCCAGAACCCAAAGAAGATTCGGATTCAGAGTATTACAAACCACCTACCGTTGCGAATTCCAGGAACACAGTTCACCCATCGGCAGCACCTGAGGAAGAGGATAGGTCAACTGCTCCGCCGACACCACCTCCGGAGGAGGAAAGACCGGTGACGTCTAATGGAGAAGAGGAGGTGCCCCCTCCCACGGGGGATACGCTTGATGAGCGAGTAGCGAAGGCCTTGGAAAGTATTAGCAAAGGAGTGGATATGAACGCAGCAATGCAAGTCGCGAATGAAATCGTTGTTAAGGGAGATGAAGTTCATTGGGATGACGTTGCAGGGTTGGATGCCGCAAAGCTAGCCCTCAAGGAAGCGGTAGTCTACCCGTTTCTGCGACCAGACCTATTTAGCGGCTTGCGGGAGCCTGCGCGGGGAATGCTCCTGTTTGGACCTCCGGGAACTGGGAAAACCATGCTTGCCAGAGCTGTCGCAACGGAGTCCAAGTCTACGTTCTTCTCTATTTCTGCCTCCTCACTTACGTCTAAATATGCAAGTGCCATGTTCGTCAAATTGTTGAGTAATACTGACTTTCCATATAGCTCGGCGAGTCGGAAAAACTCGTACGTGCACTCTTCGCCCTTGCCAAGGCAATGGCACCTAGCATCATCTTCGTCGATGAGATCGACTCCCTGCTATCTTCAAGAAGCGGCTCCGGGGAACACGAAGCGACCCGAAGAATCAAAACCGAGTTCTTGATTCAGTGGTCTGACCTCGCGAAGGCTGCTGCAGGGAAGGAAACTGTCGGGGGAGACGCATCTAGGGTGCTTGTCCTCGCCGCGACCAATTTGCCCTGGGCGATTGACGAAGCCGCCCGGCGGCGGTTCGTCCGGCGGCAGTATATACCATTACCCGAAGACGAGACGAGAAAAAGGCACTTGCAGAACCTCCTGGGACATCAGAAACATCATCTCGGTGATGAGGACATGGAGAGGCTGATTGAGCTCACAGATGGTTTGTGCTCTTTCACCCCATAACACCCGATTTGAACTGCGGTTAACAGTATTGCAGGCTTCTCTGGTTCAGACATAACCGCCCTAGCAAAAGACGCGGCAATGGGTCCGCTCAGAAGCCTCGGAGAGGCGCTGCTGCAAATGCAAATGGACGATATTAGACCAATCACGTTTGAGGACTTTGAAGCGAGTCTTAAGTCGATAAGACCGAGTGTGAGTAAAGAGGGATTGCAGGCGTTTGAGGATTGGGCAAAGAGGTTTGGGGAGAGGGTTTAGTTTGGACCCATGAGAGTGGTTGTATGGCTTTCGTTCTTCCTCTTTTATTCCTCTATTTTATTCCTTTTTTTTCTTCCTCTTTGTTCAGGGCGTAATTGGATTGGATTGACGGGAGGGAAGGGGGGTTGTATGATATTGCATAAACCATAGTATATGAGCGGCGTTGGAGTGGTACTGTACTGTACAGGAATTGAATTGAATTGAGCCGGTAATCTAGTTTTCTCTCTCTCCCTCTCTCCCTCTCTCCTGTAACTTGTCAGATCTATAGTCCTTCCAGCAAATATATCATACCCTCACCCACACACACCCCCTCCCTCTATACCAAAACCTTCCGCTCCCCCTCCCCCTCCCCCATCTCCCCAACCCCTTCCACCAACCCCTTCACCATCCCCAGCCTCCTCGCCTCCCTCCTCAAATCCTTATCCCGACGCTTAGCCTCCCGCTTGGCGACCCACTCCTCCACACTCTCCACCGCCTTCCGCTCCTGCCCCGTGCGCATCGGCGACACAATCTCCGCCACGATGTGCGTCTTCCACTTGCTCGTGATGTAGCCCGGCAGGATGCGGACGCAGTCGCCCTCGACGCAGGCTTCCGCACCGTCGTGCACGAGGTGGTGGGTGTAGGCGTTGTATTTCTAATAAAAAAGTTAAACGGTTAGATGGTTGGGGTGGTTGGTGGTGGTGTGGTGGGGGGGGGGAGGAGGGGGGTAACTTTTCGTATGTGGGAGTTCCAGATTTGCTTGGGGATGCGGACGCGGATGGTTTTTGCGCAGCGGCTGGTGGAGGTTACGATGCCTATTGGCATCTCTCTCTCTTTTTTTCTTTATTTTTTCTTTTCTTTTCTTGTGTGCGATGGTTTGGTTTGAGTGAGGTGGGTGGTGGTGGTGGTGGTGGTGGTGGGGTTGCACTTTTTCGTTAGTTGCCGTGGGTTATAATATGTTGGTTGGGTTGGGTTGGGTGGGTGGGTGGTTGAAATATAGTGAGGCTCTCGCGCCACGTTTTGAGCCTCGGCCAATGGGGTAGGGTTTCGGGGGTGCGGTGCTCCGGCGTGGGTATCAATTCGTTCTGGAGGGGCAATAAATAGATACCGGAAGTGTGATTGGGGAATCATTTTAGCCGGGGTTTGGGTCGCGGGTGTCGTTCCGGTTTTTATTATTATTGGCAATAAATTTCTAAGGATAATAGTGATGATAATAACAATAATAATAACAACAGTCCCCAGGGCCTTGACTGTTGTAGAATAAAAATAAAAATAAACGTTCTCCGGGGCTCCGTTTGTATTCATCCGTCTCCGGATATTAAGAATGGGAAAAAAAGATTGGAGGGAAAATAAAATCAGACAAAAAGATTAGCTTTTATCGCCGGATTTTTTGTTTTTGTTTTTGGTTCTGTACAGCTATCTCCCCGTGTTTAGTGCGCCGAATACACCTTTTTGTTCCCACTTCTATAACTAATGACAAACAGACCGTTCATGAAAAGTAGAAAGAGAAGAAAGAGAAAAAAATAAAATCGCATGCAGTGTATTCTGAGGAAACTTTTTACTGGTGCTGGAGATTATACCGAGTTGAGACGAAGGTAGTACCTAGGGTGAATTTTAGCAAAAAAAATCAGGCCACTCCCAAGAACTTTCATGATCAAGGTGAAACTTACTTGGCCATCTCGTACGAAGTCCTTCAATTAACACGTTAGCATTTGCATTACTTACGATGAAACATTCAATTCCCAACTCACCAACAGATCGCAGTGCTCGGCATGGTAGTAACAATGCGAGGTCTGAGCCCCTTAAAGAACCCCCTGTAGCCTTCCCTCTCATGGATAATCTTTGCCGCGTCGAGTAGCCCTTTGCCTATAGAGACGATAAGGTTCTACGGTCCATAACCAACACAAACAAAGGTGAAACGATTGGTGGACTCACTATTACGGATACGACCATCCTGAGAAGTGCCCCTAGTCTGCAGGAGCGTCTTGATAACGTCCAGAGGTGTAGTCATGGCCGCAGCCACGGCTCCGGCCATTCCGCCAGAGAGACAATGGCTAAACGGATCGTATCTCCGGGTGGGGTTGAGAACCTTGGCCAAGCTTTCGTACGCCGTAAATTGAATCGCGGTAAACGGAATAGTCATGGCCAAGGTCGTGGGGTAAGAGATATAAAAGGCGCGAAAGCCTTCGTTGCGGTAGACCGAACGAGCACAATCGGCAATGGACTCATGGGTGGAGCCATGCACTTGCATGCGCTGTTTGATGACTATTGCAAATCAGTAAAATTATCTATAGAATCGACATTATGATCAAACCTACCATCGAATGGGTTCATCAAGGCATCACTGGCAATTGTGGCGCAAGCCCCAGCCGTAGCTATGTTGAAATTAGTGGGACAAACCTGAGAAAGGAATTTCGAGCAAGAACCTACCAACGGCAAAAGGATGATGCTCGGATCCAACATTTCCTCCCAGCTTCTGTTTTACAGCTTCGTAAGTTCCAAAGTAGACGGCATGGGCCGGACCTGTAACGCATTCAATATTCAAACCACCATTCCAGTCCGCAAGCTCGTGGGAGACATACCGGCACCAACAGCGACACTTGCAATTCCTCTCCACAAAGAGCGAACTCCCTCAGTAGAAGATATTTGAGCAACTGCGTTCGTAATCCCAGTATACATGGCAGCCGGGGTGGGGTTGACGATTTGCATGCGAGTCTATGCCGTTTATGAGCCGCCATTTCACTCAATTATCTATGGAGGTGTGACAAACCTTAATAGCATCGACCGGATACATCACAACATGTTCCTGTTAACCAGAGGAGCTCGGTCAGTTTGTTCCTTCTAGATCTCGGCGGACGTATTTCCCTACCATGACACCAGCAAACGCTCCTGCGACCAAATTTGACGTCAAACTTCCACCGCCCAGGGATTCGTAGTCGATGTCTTGAGGTGGTGCATGCTCAGCCATCGTGTCTTTGATCATGGCAGCCAGGATGAAGAGCGCTGAAAGTAAAGGTTATGAAGGATGGGGAGTGGTAAGGTAGCTAGATAGGTGGAGACCGGAGCAAATTTGTGCGGTAGAGAGGAGCGAGAAAGAAGTGGGTTGACGGCTCAGTCGTGGGGAAGATATAGGAGATTTCGAAGGCTCGGATTGAAGGAGGGCCTGGGACGCACCGTGACGTTGGGCTGAGGAACGGGAGTGTGGTGAGCAGAGGGTGTAACTGAGGGCGAGTTGTAACGACCCTCGTGAATGAGTGGCCCTTTTTTTTTTCCCCCTTCGTCCCCCACTGTCCTATCTACCTCAACGGAAGGCAACCAGTAGATCGCCAAGGTTGCTTGTTTTCTTTTCTTTTTTGTAACCTTCGCTCTTTGGAAGTTGGTGGAGTCGCGATGTCCGTATTTCGTCTTGATCTAAATTCGCTTGTTTCAACTTAACTCGCTGTTATGGGGTTCTGCTTGATCCCATCACAATCCTATCCCAGTGCCATGAACATTCACACTCCATCGTCCCGGGAATTCTTCCCGCCCCCCCCACAGAATAGTGATCACCGTCGTGGTTCATGGAAATCCGCTGCCTCACCATTCGGCATGGATTGACCTTTCCACTAAATTTTTCCGTCCTTCTAAGCTCCCGCATTTCCGAATTGCCCTACCGTACATACCGGCTTGCCGCTCCCGAGGGATGCCCCCACCAGCCCGCGCCAAACACAGGATGCCGATGGGCTGTCGCTGGAGGACGGGGGGCTTTACAGGGATGGAGAAGTGAGGCTCCCAAGGCGGGGGCTAATAAACCAAGCACTCGGACACCTTATCAGATTTTATGTGCCTCACTCGTTGATATTGGCTGGACTGGCATGATGCATGCATCGGAATGCTGGGCCGTACAGCCAAAAAGCCAGCCTTCCTAGTAGAAAATTCACCCATAGAATTCAATATATTTGTGAGAAGCGACGCTTTTTTTTTTTTAATTCTGATATATGCATTGCACTATCCACTACTTACTTGAGCTCCGGAAGGATATTGTCGGCAGATGTAACTGTGGGGATACAGTCAGACCTGATTGAACCGCAGCGTCTCCCCTTGGAGCTGGCATATATATATGTAGCATCGGAACTCACCTGAGACCCCAGTATTGTCGGGCTCAGCAAACATCTTGGACACTTTGCCATCCTCAACAATAAGAGCATATCTCTTGCTCCTAGGCCCACCAAATATAGCCGTTGCATCAAATTTCATGCCAACGGCGTCGGTAAACTCGGAGGAAGGATCGGCTAGAAAGCGGAAGGTATTATCATCATGAGAGATGAGCGAGTCCTTCCATGCCTACACACATCATACGCCACACATTTTAACGGCTTAATTCAACCTGCGGTATCAGCACAAAAGAGTAAGGCAATCAAACAGACCTTTGTAACAAAGGGGTCGTTGATAGCCACAATATAGGTGGGAACGTCAACTCTAGCTTCGATATATTTGGCGATGTGTACTGCGCTGCAGGCGGGAGAGAATGCTGGCGAAATGAGGGGAGTTAGTGGCTTACGATTATTTGGAAGCACAACTCAAGAATTTGGTAAGATACCGCCGGGAACCCCAAGAATAAGAGCTTTCTTTTTCCCCTCAAGTTCCTCGGCGATGGAGACTTTTTTGCCTAGGGTAGGAAATACTAGTAAGTATAAGAGCTGTAGCAAAATTGCATGATTCATTACGGTGAAATGAATAACCTACCTGGTGTATCCTCTCTCAATTGGACACTGGGGACAGGGTCACCAACTTTAATGTAGGCGCCAGGCGACGCGTGAAACCCGCGAATGGAAGTAGGGGAAAGAAGGCGGCGAGCAATTGGGAGAGCAGCGGTCTGGAAGCGGAGGGGGGAGAACATATTGATGGTCTGATTAATTTTTAGCATGCGACTCACCAGGTTGGCGGGTCAGGAAGGGAAAGGCAGGGCGGAACTTGGATTGGATCGTTTGCGCACTTTTGTATGTGTTTAACCTGTGAGGAGGAGGAGAAGGCGGATTGGATTGCGGGGTGGGGAATACCCAGGTCTGCAAGGTCCGACTTTGGATGATCTCCATCAGACCCACTGGTGAATTTAGGGTGCAAGCTCACTACTCGAGTAGGCGACGGTGCGGGTACAGGTAACATACGGTAACATGAGCAACCCTCCCTCGCTCCCATTCTCTTCCTGCCGCCGACTGCGGGCGAGCTTAAGTAAATGTGCTTCCTTCCCAGTACGAATTGTCATGCCTGTAAGCAGCCAATCGACAATTATTATACCAATATTTGCGTATAACATTATACTCGATTGGGCTTCGCTACTTGAGTGCCTTGAGTAGTCTAAGCAGAGAGTGGCCCATTGTCAGGACACAACTTTCGCCGCTAGTGCCGGTGCGGCAGACAAGGTGCTCCAGTCTTAACGCCCAGTTCATGGATTCCGCCGGCTTGGTCGCACTTTTAACGGATGCGCTGGTGCTCGACAAAGAAGGACAAAGGTGAAGACCGTATAATTCATATCGTACATCCGGCCAGGAACTGGACAAAGCTTGCTTCCGCAACCGGCCATTTACGATAGACAAGCATTCCATGTCATCTCAGTCGGATAAGGCGTCCCGACACTTGGGTTTGACGGATGGATCCCACATAATACCGGTACAGTACATCAGTTCCGATGGGTTGAGCTCACCAGAGAGATGTTTTCAAAAAATTCGTAAGAGCACCCTAGAATACCCCGCGATTCTCTATCCCCCGGCCAGTCTCTGGCCTCCAGGTTCGGTGATAAAAGTTCCCGAGAGGGTCGGTATTTCCCGGACACAGTGCAAACTAGGCCTGTTGGACGCGCTAAGCCTCGTTGACTTGCATGATGTTCGGGATTCTACTGACCTGTCGAGAATATCTGGAATCCTTAGCACGGCTTAGGCTTGGGAAACGCCAAGAATTCCTGATACTTTTGGAATTGGTGCCGGCATACCGTACTGTGTGTTCGGGCGCCCTATTTACTCGAGTACTTGTCAAGTCCACTGTCGGCGGTCGGGCCCTTAGCCTTCGCAATCCGAGACACAACGCCGCAAGGGGGAACAGTGTTTTTCCAGACACGGCATGATTTATTTAAGCTGAGCCCGTCGGATCTCATTAACTGGTATTCGTAATTTCGTTAACCCGCTCCGCTAAGCCTACTGTGGTTTAGACAGTGATTTCTACAGTATTGAGACCCCCACACGGTGGATTTAGCGAGCAAGTACCGGTATGGTAAACCTATCGAGGGTTTATGGTGATATCCGCTGGTGATCTGATACTGAATCACACGAGCTTTTACAGTGCCGGTACTCGCAATGCCTCCTGTATCGCAAAATCTGCTATCAGATTATCAGCGGGGACCAGCCCGCCAACCCGGGACAGATTTGGTGACAGGTTAACGGAATTGCCAATACCAGTCATGAGATCAAAGTCCTAAGGGCTGGTCTTATACCGTGTCAGGGAAACGCTGATCCTTCTCATTCTGCCGGAGCTCTTGTCTATGGATGCGGAGATTACAAGGGTCACGGAGATGATGGATTTCACGAGATTTTTGCGGTATTGTGCGTGCTGTACGAGTCCACCGTTTGCAAGCGCTGTTTCCAGACACAATGGGGCACGGCATCTCAGAGGGTTCGTGTTTGAGTCTGCAGGCAGCAGCTAACCACACAGTTTAGTCTAACCAATCATCTCGTTGTGATCATCGAGCCACTCTCTCTTTCTGCTTCCCCCGGGTTGGCACGGTCACCGCTTCCACCGCCCGACCTACCAATTGGAGGCTGTGGGGTGAAGGGAGGGAAAAAAAGAAGGAAAAAAAAAGAAGGAAGAAAAAGAAAGATACCTGTACGAGTACTAGTACCCTACGGCAACAGCAATCCAAATACAGCGAGCCTACCCCAAATCTTCCAGCACACCTGCCTTTACGCGAGATCTTCTGAGTGACAAACCGTGCTATGCTCACAATCCATTGGATGGTATTTCTTTTCCCTTTCGTTCTTTCTTTTGTGCAAGCATAAAAGAGGAGAAACGATTGAAGCTATGAATTAAATTTCTGAGGCCCAGGTTGTTGCTTGGGAGATTTTGAAGTGGTCAACCACAAGGCTTGCCACGGTGCAATATCAGGACTCTTGCCCGCTGCTGCTACGCATCGATAATAGCCTACCCCACTCGACCACTGCAGAGCCATATCTGGGAGGCAGAAGAGTTATGTAGGTACGATAGTTACGAACCTGGGAAGGGCGGGCCGCCCGCCCAGCGAAGGGGAGCGCGAGGTGTCGTGCGCTCCCTGAACCAAGTAGGGTTTGTTTAAAGGGAGTGATACCAATACCCAACCGGTATGGTATTATAACTAGGATTGATCTTTTGGGGCAGTGTGCTATGTTAAATGGTTAAACAAGTTATCCTGGATGTGCTGAAGGGAGGGATGTTTATGTGGATTTGCATTGTAATATTATATTAATCGTGCCTATCAGAGCTACTATCGTACCGTACTCGTACGCTGTGCCATGGTGCCCTCAAACCCTGTGTTGGTAGAAGAAATGAAAAAGAAATACCTTTGCATCATGAATAACTCAAGAGCAATGGCACAGTGGGTCTTGATAGGGAGATTCCGAGATTGAAAGGCAAGATTTAGAATCAAAAATGGTTACAGGCATTCTGCAAGCATCACAGCTCTTTTTCATGGGTTGAGTTCTGCAATGACAAGGGTATTCTGCTTCAATGGAGAGCATAGGCATTATCGACATCACGGGTAAGGAAAAACTTCTCCCTTCCCTCCAGTGGCTAGGGCGTCTCCACCTTTATCTTCTTCCTCCTCCGCCGCTGTCCTCCCCTCCCCCCTGTTCGTCCTCCTCCTACCCTATCATTGACCTTCTTCCCTCCCTTTTTTTTCTCTCTCTTCAGCTACGGTTCTCCGACACTGCCACATTACAATCCTCTATCCCCAACGGATTCTCCGAGCTTTCAAAGATACTTTCGCGTGGTCAACCACCCCCCCACTCAATATTGGAGACGGTTACAACTGACGTTCACCACGCCCACCGCGAAACGGTGCCATCTACTGTTATAGCTCGCAGCTTATTTCTACGCATCAGGAGTTTTTCTGTGCTATCGGGACTTGCCCTTGCGGCTCTGCTGCCACATTTTTCCCGCTCGTCTCCGCCTTCTCTCATCTCGCACATCAACGCCTCAGCGCCCCGGGCTGCTCTGCTTGTCTGGGGTATCCTCGGATTCATTGTCCCCTGCACACTGGGTGTCGGCGCGAAATATAGGTTGGGATGGAGGGAAATAGTTCCGGCGGGGGCGGCGCTGGTGGTGGCTCGGCTGCGAACAGCAGCAGCGACTTTGTATGTTGCTTCACTGTGTCCTTGTTCCTGGAGGCAAGCTCTAATAGTTATTTCGTCATGCGTCCCTAGGTTCGAAAGCTCTACAAGTATGTGCCAATCCTACGGTTGCGGAAATATGTGGAGCCTAATAACTTACAACCATAGAATGTTGGAGGATCCCACACATCGGCAGACTGTTCGGTGGAGCGATGCTGGTGATAGTTTTATAGTTGTAGATGTATGGGACCACTTGCCCTACTCCTCAATAGAATCTCCCTTCGATTCCCCATGATTAACCGGATGGGTAGACCAACGAGTTCACGAGAAACATACTGCCAAATCATTTCAAGCACAGCAATTTTGCTAGTTTTGTGAGACAACTGAATAAGTGCGCCTTACGTCAAAAGCCAGACCCTTCTCACAAGCTAATGCATCATAGGTATGATTTTCACAAGATTCGGAACAATGAGGAGGGTGGAGGCAATTCTTATGGGCACCAGGTTCTGTCCCACACAATACCTACGCAAGAAGAGCGCGTTCTAACCGGAATGGAGTATCAAGACTTGGGAATTTAAACATCCAGATTTTCAAATGAACAATATAGACAACCTCGACAACATCAAGAGGAAGGCTCCTGCACCGCGGAAACAAGCACAGCAGAGCGAGGATGGGGGCGTGCAACAGATCGAGGAATTGAACAATCAGGTACAGGACTTGTCAAAAGTCAACCAGGAGATGACCAACCAAGTTCAACGCTTGGCCAGCGATAATCATGCTGTTATTCAAGAACTGAATACAATGCAGCATGTGCTTCAACAACACGAGGAGCGGGTTAGAATACAAGAGAAGGTGATAAATAACATCATGGTGTATCTACAGAAGCTGGACGATGAGATAAAGGAAATGAGACCAGTTGGTGGTAATCCTTCTCAACAGAGACATGACAATGATGGAAGGCCTTCGGCTCCCGTCTCTCCTGAAAACTCTGTGACTGGGCCTGTTACGAGTGCTTCAGGTTCTCGAGAGCATCTATCGACCCCGCTACAGCGGGCTCAGATGCTTCTTAACAACCACCCCGAGATACTAGATGCCAATCCTACTTTGGGGAGGTTTAGAGGCCTTTCCCAATCGGGACCTTCTGAGGCGACTGATTATAGCGACTTTGGAACTGTGAACCGCCTCGCACAGAACGACCAACGGCCAGCAGAATTGTCCAACGGTATACCTACTATCCCGGAGGATGGAAGTGCCACATTTGCAATCAGCCCAGGAACCACAATGGTAGAGCCTTTCCCCAACGGGAATCTCGGGTATCCCATGCATCCTCCACAGCACGAGAATGGAAGCCTAGGCATACGTGGAAGGCCAGCTCCTGGCCGGAAACGAAGTACTCCATTTGTCCCCCCAAATTGGCAAACCCCACCCAGAGTGTTACTAGTTGAGGATGATCCAACTTGTGCACGGATTGGATCTAAGTTTCTTCAGACAGCGGAGTGCAGCGTTGATATGGCAGTGAGGTCCCCTCTCTTATGTTCTAAATTGGCACGAGTAGCGCTTGTATCGTGCTGCGCAATGTTTCCATTCTCCGGATTTCCATTCTACGGCTCGCATCCCTGTTCCTTTGTTCCAGTCCTTCACTGGGCGAACGCTACCCGCTTTTATAGCTTTCGTATGTTAATGATGGCTAACCCTTCTCTCAGAGCAATGGATTAATAGCTGTCAATAAGCTCAATAGCGGGAAATATGACCTTGTTCTCATGGATATAGTCATGCCGCAGCTCGATGGTGTCTCAGCAGCTTCTCTGGTCAGACAGTTTGATAACACGACCCCAATTATAGCGATGACATCTAACATTCGCCGAGACGATATCAATATGTATTTCAATCATGGTGAGGCATTTTACCAATAGGAATCGGTGACAGGGCTAACTTAAATACCTTTTAGGAATGAACGATGTATTACCTAAGCCCTTCACTAAAGAAGGGCTTCTCAACATGCTCGAGAAATATCTCTCGCACCTCAAGGCTAACGAAGGGCAAATACCTCCACAGTTAAATTTCAATGAGCACGACAATAGGATTATTGAGGAACAAGGGGATATTATGGCCAAAAGTGGACTTAAATACTCTGAACCGCCTTCAAAGTCTTCTCAGAATGCGGTACTGTATGGGCGCCCACCCGCTAATACAGACGGGGGCCCAATCGGGGAAGCGCCCCCAGCTGTTGAAGATACGGCCTACGCGAACATCATACCGGGCTACTTGGGCGATAGTACTGCCCCTCGCGCAACCGGCACCTTTCCTCCCCCTGAAACCCTTGCTCATGGAGTCCGGCGAGGTGCTTCAGAAATGGATGACAGCCAGCAACAGCTCATGGGCCTCGATGCTAAAAAGACTCGCTATTAGGCTTTTGTTAGCAAGTCAGGCTATTGCGTTTTTTTCACCTCCCTATAGTCTCTCTTTACCCTAGAAAGCGCTTTAGAACCATGGGTACGGCCATCTCTGGTGGTTTCTTCCTATGCCTTTGTTGGGATGTTGATACGAGGGTGATTCCATTGTTCCCACGTGCCCCTTCAACGGGGAGGGGTTATCACGTTCTCCATGGCATAACGTTTTTTATTTGTCTTTTTTTTCCATCTGGAACCATGGCGTTTGCTTTAATTGATCTTTAATTTCATTTTTTATCGGTGGCCGTTTCTATGACTTGTTCACTCCTCGAGGTTGGTAGTTGAGGGTTCGCGGTTCGCAGTTGTGCATAGCTACTCGGGTTCTATTACTACCTACCCTTATCCCTTTTTTATTTTATTTTGTTGGTTTGCTTGTTTTTTTCTTCTCGCTTTCCTTTTGCTGGGGGGTTTTCTTTCCTGTAAACTTATTGGTTGGGCGTCTGCCCTTGTGGGGGTTTGGGAGTTTCTGCTGGCTTAATACTGGATGAGTGGATCATCAGGGCAGAAGAGCCTCGTTCGAGTCTGAGAGGGAGAGAGGTGCGAATAGCCTGACTCTTGGGATTTGACTAGACTGTGGGAGCAAGCTAATGCATACTGTGCTGGAGAAAAGCTGCGCTCATTATTCATCAAATAATATGGAGCTGGCGTTCGGCAATAATACGAGGATAACCATCTTTGTTGTAAATTATGATACAGTGCTCCGCCAGGCTCCAACCCCAACACTGATTCACTGAATTGGGGGCATCTGGCGGGGAAGGATTGGAGGATTGGCGCGGGGGATTTTTTTTTTAGCGCGGGGAATGGGGGTAAATACCTAAACACTGGCGAGAACAACAACATTACTCGAGTAGATATTTCAGCTCCTAACCTGCTGCCAATACTCTACTCTGCCGGCATGAGTAAATGGTTTGCATGCTCTCAGCGGGTTCCCCTAGGATAGGAAGCTTGGTCAATCACCAAGGAGAGTCATGATAAGATTTCTGGGAGTCATAGGGGACTATAAATTTATCATGCCCATGCAAAGCTTGAAATGGTTCGCTACGGCTCTTGTACCCGTACTGCACCAGTAATCCGTGACCCTCGGAAGGCTAAGGTAAAGCCACCCGCTGAGTCACTCGAATCGGTGTAGTATTAGTTGTTGGCTGTGGCTGTGGCTGCGCCGTATACAGAGGTAAGAACGGTTCCCTCTGACGAGTTACTTTACAGCTTCCTTGCGCTCCTCCGCCCTGTTACCTTGCTGCTTACTTACAGCACCGAGACACTTGTAGCCTCCTCTCTTTCCTCTCTTTCCCGCTTTTGCATCCTCCTCCTCCTCCTCCTCCTCCTCCTCCTTCTCCCCCTCACTGTCTGTCTACTTTTCCTACTTCTTTACTTGGCCTCCCTGTCGAGATAAAGATCATTCTCCTGCCGGACTTCACCCTGAACCCTTTGGCGTGTCAACTTTGTCCTTTTCGACTCCTGGATACCCTCGCCTTTTTGCCTTTTGGCCCTTCGTGACCTGCTGACTTTACACGGCTTATACACCTCCTTTCGTCTCGCTCTATACCACCTTCCTTCCTTCGCTCTCTGCCCTAATCCTCTTGTTACGCTACCTCTTGTGTTTTCCGCAGCCATAAAACGGTGTCGTTGTTGGGTCCAAGATCCAAGCAACGAGCCTTCACACCTCTTGTCACAACGGTTGCCTCTACCAAAAAACGAAAGGCTGCGGATCAGGTCGAGGCCGACAACAAACCAGCTCTAAAAAAATTAACTCCGGTCGCTCCATCTACAACTTCAGTAACCACGACAATGTCGAGCGATGATGAATTTATGTCAGACCAGTTGTCAGATGATCAGTACGAGGATGATGACTATAGCTTGGGTGAGCTCGGTACGTCATAGTAGACTCAACATTCCATTTTCCTCCAGAATTACTGACAGCTTTTTCACAGAGGAAGACGATGATCGCTACTTAGACGATGTTAAGGACGAGAAGCCGTCGAAAAAGGCCTACGAGGTCGATTTCAAGATTCATTCTGATGAGCAGATTCGTACCGCGCAGCAGATGCAGATTGAGGAGGTTTCCAGTATTCTGGGTCTCCCGGTGGAACAGTGCGCCATATTACTGCGTTTTTTCAAATGGCAGAAGGATCGGCTCATTGAAAAGTATATGGATAGCCCAGATGAGGTACTGGAGGATGCTGGCTTGGGACCAGGATACGAAGCCCCAGCCGTGCTTGAGAAGTTGAAAGGATTCAGCTGTGAGATCTGTTGTGATGATGAGCGTGGCCTAGACACATATGCCATGAAGTGTGGCCACCGTTACTGCGCGGATTGCTATCGTCAGTATATTGAGTCGAAAATAAAAGACGAAGGAGAAGCAAGCCGCATAGAGTGCCCTGCTGAGGGCTGTTCTAGAATTGTGGGATCGAAGACTATTGATCTCCTTGTCCCTTCTGAGATTAACCATAGGTAAGATCTTGGGACCACGCGGTTGTGCATGACAACCTAGCTTACTCTCGGTTCAGATACAAAGAACTACTTAACCGGACATATGTCGACGATAAACCAAATCTGCGATGGTGTCCTGCCCCCAACTGTGAATATGCAGTGGATTGCGCGATAAGGCCGACACAACTACATGCAATTGTTCCAACTGTCCAATGCAATTGTAACCATCAATTCTGTTTTGGATGTGGTTACGCAGACCATCTTCCCTGCCCGTGTCTCCTTGTTAAGAAATGGTTGAAGAAGTGTGAGGATGATTCGGAGACTGCCAATTGGATATCCGCGAATACAAAGGAGTGCCCGAAATGCGTTTCTACAATAGAGAAGAATGGGGGCTGCAATCATATGACTTGGTAGGTTTCCAGAACCTTCTTAAGTGTTTGGATTTGCCTAATTGAGTTGCTTAGTCGAAAATGTAAACATGAGTTTTGCTGGGTTTGTATGGGACCGTGGCAGGAACATGGCACCAGTTGGTATAATTGTAACCGGTTTGAGGAGAAGAGTGGATCCGAGGCCAGGGATCAGCAGGCGAAATCTCGTGCGTCATTGGAACGATATCTTCACGTAGGTTTTGAGCTTGCCCGTGTCCTGCAAGGTTTGGACTAACATTTCCATTCCAGTATTACAACAGATATGATAATCACGACCACTCAGCAAAATTGGATAAGGATCTTTATGTTAAGACGGAGAAAAAGATGACGACCCTCCAATCATCCTCTGGTCTGTCGTGGATTGAGGTTCAGTACCTCGAGGCCGCCTCCAAGGTTCTTCAACAGTGCCGCCAAACCCTTAAATGGACATACGCGTTTGCATTTTATCTGGAGCGGAACAACCTTACATACATCTTCGAAGATAACCAGAAAGATTTGGAGATGGCAGTCGAGACATTGAGCTCACTCTTTGAGATGCCAACCGATCAACTTGCCAACGCTAAAAAGGAGATGATGGATAGAACCGCGTATGTTAATAGTCGGCGTATAATACTCTTGGAAGACACAGCAAAGGTGCTTGCGGAAGAGAAGTAAATTTCCCTACCCAAGTGTTGGGTGGTCGTTGATTCGTATGCTGACAACGTTGATTTGTAGCTGGAAATTTACGGTTGATTTGAAGCAGTAAGCCTGCAGTAGATATCAATCTCCTAGTCACTTGAGTAGAGCTTGTCATTTCTTATTTTACTTTCTCTTGCGGTTCGGACTGGTGGGTGTTATCATGGGGTTGGTTGGTGGAAATTTCCTTACAGCGATAGGTTCAAGCAATTAAATGTGGAAAGTAACGTTTTTTTTAAAAAAACCTCCGCGCTTGGTATTCCTTCTTTTCGACTAGTATTGTGTTTTAATCCTTCGGTCAAGTGAGGCTATGGGGTCCTACTTTGTCCTGGTTGTGCCCATATTTTGAATCTGTTTCATAATGGAGTCTTTTTTTCACTTCTTTTGATTGAGCATGGAAATGGGATCTACATTGGGATACAGGAAGGGAATTGGTGAACATGGAAGGCAAAGGAGGGATTATTATACACTTTTTGCTTTTGTTTTTTTTGTGCTCTTAGTTTTGTGTTTTGCTGCTCTTCATTGGTTCCTTTTCTTTTCTCATATATTCCCAATCCTTCTCCCTCTCGCGATCACCTTTCACATACTTATCTCGTCCGGTTGATCGTTGATCAAATCGTGCGCTGTCGCTTTTTTTCTTCTTTCTTTCCATTTCCATTCTTTCCCTTTTCGTTTTTGTTAGGTCTTGGATTGTTCATTCTCTCAGCGGTGGGGTTTCTTCTGATAGGGAGAAAAAGTTGAAATGTTTTACTTAGATAGCAGAGTGAAGTGGCCAAAGTTGAAACTCGCCAAGGCCACGCATACGGTAATTAGGCTACGATATCCCGTTGTCTTTGTTTATGGTAACTTACTAGTAGAGGACCGTCTCTTATCTGTACTTATCGGTAATATATGGAATGCTGAGGTTTCTGTACTAGTACTCAAGTATGATAGGAGGTTAAGTTATTTTTCTTGGAATTCCTCCCAATGGGATGGAGCGGTATACAGGTATTATGATGTAAAGCGGTTTAGTTGGAATTTCATGTGAGTACTCGAGTACAATACGAGTATTATAGGTTATAGCATCTTTGGCTGGTTTGCGTAGAGTGAGAATTTTAACCTAAATTCATTGTGGTGGTCCCTAACAAGCTCCCCTGCCCTGGCCTACACCTACAGGTACTGTATCACCGTCAAAGAAGCTTATACGGACCACCCTGCCCTAACAGCCCCCTCTCGGACACAGTGCCTCACCACCTTAGCCTTGGAACCTTCTTGCTTGTTTATGCCCTATATCCCACGCCTCCCCCTTAATCTACTCGCAAAGCTCTGTCCTCGTTCAAAAACTTCACTTTCGTCACTATCCACAACTCCCCCCGCTTTCCCGTCGCAACTCTCCTCCCACCTTCCACTTGCTCCCACAGCTATGTACGCCTCCAACAATCGTTCAGGAGGCTATGGCTCCAGTGGGGCCTACGAGATCACACCCATGAGGCCTACCGAGCGTTCTCCGGCTTCGCTAGGGAAATGGAACGCCCAAGACCAGCCATTGCCAGAGAGAACAGCTATCAAAGCCATCCATGTCTACGACTTCGATAACACACGTAAATAATACGTCTTTCCATAGATGAAAACTACGGTCGCTGATTGATGTTTAACCTGCGGCATAGTTTTCAAGTCGCCGCTTCCTAATGCCAAGATCTGGCACTCCAGTACTCTCGGGCATCTGATGAATCAGGATTTCTTCAAAAGCGGAGGTCCGGTTTTTCCCTAAATGAATCCCGGAAGTTTTGTTTTTTTCTTTTTATTCTCTACAAAGTGCTGATTAGGTCCTACAGGTTGGTGGCATGACTCGCGAATCCTTGCGGCTACCGGCGCAGGCATCGAGACCGAGGAGCCACGAGGTTGGGAAGGCTGGTGGAACGAACAAGTTGTGTCTTTAGTCAAGCTCTCCATGCAACAGAAGGATGCACTCACGGTTCTCCTCACTGGGCGTTCTGTGGCGGGGTTCGTACCGCTTATCAAGCGGATGGCTGCTAGCAAGAAACTCGATTTTGACATAATTGCGCTGAAGCCCCAGAGAGGGCCTGCTGGAGAAAACATCAAGAGTACCTTTTATTTCAAGAGCATGTTCTTGAACGATCTCCTCAGCACCTATTTCCACGTCGACGAGGTCAAGATCTATGAGGATCGCGAAAAACACGTGAAGGCGTTTGAAAAATTCCTCAGGGATTACATTAGGATCAATTGTCAGAATAACGTTCCGAGGACCGGTCTCACGGCAAATGTTATACATATCGTTGATGAATCCGTAGGTCACTTGGTCACAATTCCGGCGTCATCTGCTGATTTCACTTTGGCGGATTCAGACACTTCTGGACCCAGTGACGGAGGTTAGGGAAGTTCTGAAGATGGTTGAGGATCATAACCATATTGTCGCGGGGGGTACGGGGCGCTTAGTCATCAACAAGACCGTCAAATACACCGGTAAGGCGGCATCAAAGATCCCTCTATTGGTAATTAATATTTGTGTTTGCAGGTTACCTTTTAGCGCCCGCAACTACCTCCCGTTTGCTCAACACCCTCAACATCCCAGGCCTTGGGCGTAACCATAAGGATATAAGACTTAATGGGACTGGAATCATGATATCCCCTCGCGCGGCCGATAGCCAAGTGTTGATCAATGCCGGTCCCCTAGGAACTAGGGTCGACTTTGTGGTCACCGGGTGGGGTCACTTTGAGAATAAAGTTTGGGCAGCATTGGTACGGCCCGTGGATCCGAATTATAAGGTTTATAGTGGTGAGCTGCACATCGTGCCTTCGTTGAGATTATATCTGACTCATTCACAGTATTGGATAGTAATCGCCCGGTAATCGTGCTTGCGATCCGTCGCGATGGGAAACCCAGTGACGCCCAGAAAATCACAACTTGGCAGCAGGTCCCTGCTGGCAACTTTATTATTAAAACGATGATTGCTGAAAAAGCCTATCTTCGTGTCGAAGACGAGGGTTACCAGCCAGAAGGTAAGCGGAGCAGCTAGTAATCGCTGAGCCAAGTTCTAGAATAGTTCGACTAACGCCCTAGTAGAAAAACCTTCGCTCCACCCATCACGTCGCGGAAATTTCCAAGGGCGCCACGTTCCGTATAACCAATTCGGGTCAAACCGTGGCCGTGGCGGTAGGGGTCGTGGGCGCGGTTATGGTACCAGCAATGCCAGTAGAAGAGGAGCCAACCCAGAGCACAGACAGGAAACCCGGCCGGCAGACAAGGACAAGAACGGCGGGTACCATGCATACGAACGGCACCAACAAGGTAATAGGCCTGTAGAGCCTCAGGATATGCAGTTCTTGAGCGAGATGTATGAATAGTGGTACGCTAGGTTGTGTTTTACCCGGTTGGCAAGGGTAGGCGAGGGGGGGTTAATCTCTTGTTTTGTCTTGTTACGGTATGGTTCTGGTTGGCTGGAGTTGTGTGCTGTAATGTACTCTAGTATTTGCGGCAATTTCGATTGACTATTATTGCTTACTACCTCATCTTTGTGCAATGGCAGTGAGCCGTGGGACGAAGAGATGTGAAGCGCGATTGAAGAGCGGGGTGTTGCGCGAGTGCCCGTCGGTGGGGGGATGGGCGGGGCGTTGTGGGGTAGAGAAAAACAACATTGCCAACAATATCCTTTGAAAATTCCAGCGTGCTCAAACACTCCTTCAACAGACTATCGCATCTTTGGGCTTGCCCCTGTTGGAATGCCCTTCCAAATACCGAGTGATAGTGTATGTACTCGGGAAGCCCCCAGACACAAAATATCAATCGTCCGGGCGAAGTCCTCCCCAGCATTCATTCGGGACTACAAAACCCCTCCAGCACCCTTTGGGCCGTTTCCGCGATTGAAAGTCCGCACTTGTCGCTTTGCTTCCACTGGGGCCCCCCCCCCCCCCCCCCCCCCCCCCCCCCCCCCCCCCCCCCCCCCCCCCCCCCCCCCCCCCCCCCCCCCCCCCCCCCCCCCCCCCCCCCCCCCCCCATAATCTGGGTTCCTGAAAATCGCTCGCAAATCGAGCGGGACAGGTGTTGGTGGGGGATGGGCTGGGCTGGCTTAGCGTGGCCGTGTT
>Ga0307517_10000610_pt1 | contig 60953 bp, 49 predicted proteins | sample 23_EM_MG_FD_194515 | JGI IMG/M metagenome (GOLD analysis project Ga0307517, IMG submission 194515) | Populus trichocarpa ectomycorrhiza microbial communities from riparian zone in the Pacific Northwest, United States - 23_EM | ecosystem: Host-associated > Plants > Roots > Unclassified | place...
CCCCCCGGCGGCCCCCCCCCCCCCCCCCAAATAGCTAGACCACTCACAATGATTCTCTCACGTGAGAACCGGGGTCACCGCAGCAGCTCCACATGCTGTTTCTCACCAAAAATCAGAGAAATTCTGCATCTTGATCTACGGAGCGTGGAACGTTATTCATAACCCGTATGCTACTTCATGCTCCACCACTAGGAAGTGCGCCAGTTGCATTCTCCAATACCGCTGCTGGGCCATAAGGACCGTTCGACACCAAGTCCACGAAAACATCCCGATTATACACTTATCCTGTCCTAGAGGAAGAGGATCACACTCCATCACTCGTCATAGTTGTCCCCTTCTTACAAGACTGTATACTGGGCGATCCCGCCTATCCATCAACTGCACTAGCTCCAGTCTATCTTCTTTCACTGCACAAACTTACTCTATTGATCTCCCGTCTACCTGTCCCTACAGGGCGGAGTTCCGTCCAGCGCCCTGTAGAAATACACTTAATTCCTCTGTCCCCAGTCTCGAAAAAGGGGTTTCAATCCCATCCGAAGCGGTGGCGTTTGGATAGTGCTTCGCAAGTGCCTCTCCCCCTCCACAATGCTGTGATAGAGCACATCTAAAGAATCGCAGCTAGATAGTGTCTACTTTTTACCTTGTACACATAATCCCCACCTCACCATTCCCTAGTCCTAGAAAGTTTTCCACCTCCATCACAAAGCACACGGCAGATCCACTGTAAGGTTAGAGATTCTTCCTTTCATAAGAGTATCCAATTTAGAACCTAGCTTAAGTGGCGTTCTTTGGCAACTTTTCTTACAATTGATGATTTCAACATTTTGTCGTTCACCCGATATCCTACCTCGGGGGTGCTTGAAGTTTCTCTTGTTTTGGGGTTTCTGGGCCTCACTTTGGGATCTTTCCTTGGGGTTTCCTGTGGTTTGGGGATAAATATAGGACTTGCCAAAAAAATCATTCCACGAGCTTCATACATATACAAATACTCAGGTGCAAATTAAATACTTGTACACGGTATGTGACAAGACATTGCCTCAACAACCATGCCTCAACGGTGATACCCCAGCAATAATTAACTATCAATCACAAGTAAATAGTACCGTAATCCCCTTATAGAAAAAAATAATAGAAGCACCATGTCAAGAGAGCCCCGTTAAAGAAAGTATTTGGGAAATTATGCATGAAACAGATCGTAGTGGGAATTATGGTGAGGCAGGTAGTTGATAAGGCCAGTGGTCGATGAGGAATAACCGTTGTCACACACCGTGTACGAGTATTTAATTTGCCCCCGAGTATACCGCACCAACAGCAGGTGCAATGAGAAAAAACTTGTAAAAGGTGTCGATTTTCCAGGATAATTGAAACTCTGGTGCTTTACCCCCTACAGGTGTCTGTCGCACCCGACACCCCGCACCCGGTTCAATGCACTATCATACCTTAATTCCTATCATTATTAGAATATGCATGACCCGGGTTGGATCAGGGGGTATACCATGCGCTATCCACTCGCGGGATGCCTCAAGCCACTAACCGAAGTGATCCCCTCGTGCTCACCCTTGATGGGCAGCACGAATGTTTGGTGCTCGGGCATGGTCCCTTATGCCCAGGCTCAGCAACAAGCCATCATCCAATATCACTCGGAAATTAGTTTCACGAGTAGAGTTGGTCATTCAGTCTGCCCACCGTATTGCCCCCCTATTATGTGGCGTGTGCCTTATCTGAAGCGTTCGACCTACTGATCTAATTGCCCATCCAAACAAACCCCTTTTCCCCTCTCTACCCCAGTCCCTGTTTCCCAATAACGAGGCACCTCGAGCAAGTGGGTATGGAAGGGAGGGGGAAAGCAAGAAAGTGGGCAAGAAAACAAAAATGAATTCACAGATACTTCTAACCTGATTGAGAATATGAAAGAAGGCCGGCTCCTAGATCTCCATATTGTTAGGGGCTAAGGATTATCGGGTGAATGGCCCCAACCTGCTATCCGAGAAGCAAATCATTTCAAACTCACTTGCCCTATTAGTATCAGGAGTTGGTCGCGAAGCCACACTACGAGACATTCAGGCCCGATCCATCAATCCTTCTTCCATACCCCGCCGGAACCACCATTGCATGTATAGTTACTTGGTATAAACTAGGAGGATGATATAGCAACATGCAAAGTAACACCCTACGTTGTAATAGTCAGCCTGTCGTACATACCAAGTGAGCATGTTCTAGAATCAGAGGCAGCCCATGTGCTTGTACCATCAGTGAGTATTAAGGTGGGGGTATGATGGGCCAGTACAACACAGTGGAGGGGTTCAGGCCCTTAGTGTAGGGGGAGCCTTAACCTACAGGGGGGCTTGCTTGGGATGCGTGTAATAGGCCACCGCAATCTGGCATCCCGAGGAACGGTTGGAGATAGGGTGGGAAGATCGCACTACCAGCTACTCCATCCTACCAGGTCAGCCCCCTTCTACACGCTTGCACTAACACTTACTGGATGAATAGGATGGTGCATGCTAGTTTGATAATATAGAAACAGGGAATGTAGCGGCTAACCTTCTGTTTTATGTGCTGTGCAATGATCCCAGGGGGTGCGATCTAATCATCTAATACCGCGATCAGATGCTGAAGTGCTAAATTAGTACAGTATCACGCATATCTTATTTTAATACCACTTTTTTATCCTAGCTGCACCTGTGCAGCATCTGCAAATCTTAAGCCTTTCACTAGGAATTATCTATACCTCGCTTTGCTAGAAAAAAAAAACACTCTTACAAGGCAATAAATAGGGAGATGGTAGCTTCCCAGAGTTAAAATTCTCAAAACATCTATAGATTTAGGACCCAAAGCTGCTTTTCCAAGACGAAAACAAAACAAATGAAGCAAAAGAGGCAAAAGAAATTGATTTATTCTTTTCTGCTACCCCACCGATCGCAAACCCAAAGGCCTAGAGCCAGATTCTACCACCCCGTATGATAGCAGGATTTATAAACCTCCCAGCTCTATTGACAAAGACTAGGTTCTCCAATCTCCCAGTCCCCATAAGCCAGGATTTTTTAATTCTCCTACCCTACCTGACGGATCCTTCAATAATCCCTGATTGTCGGCGTGAATTGAACTCCTGTCTGTGCTCCTGGGAATCGCTCTTGACATGTCAACCATCCCGTCAGCTAGGTATAATATTTCATGGAATATCAAAGTGGTGTATCTCTTCCTAAGTTGTCTAAAGATTTCAATGGAGGTCTTCTTTACTCTCCGGATATCTTTAGTGAGAGATCCCCTCTAATTCTGGATGGAGGTGCTCCTTTGTGCGCTCATTACTGTCTTAAACTAGGATATGAAACCACACAACCAGAGTGATACGGCTACCATAGAACTGTGTAAAACTAGAGCACCTAATCATCGCCATGGGTGGAAATATCTTATCATATCTTCCTCTCACCTGGGTCAGATCACAGTAAATATGATAGACTCTCACTTCCCTTTCTTCTCACTTCCGTCTTTCTTTTTCTTATACAAGAGACGATATCAGATACCTTCACTCCCTCCTCCCCTTTAAAAATAAATCTTCAGATCATCCCATCCTCTCTAATGTTTCATCGGCTCAACTTGGCAAACTAGAAAGAAATTAGAGTGGTGGGTGTGCTCCTGAGAACCCTTTTGGAAGTACTCTCGGGAGCGATACTTCCCCCATCTGTTTCTGGTGAGCTAATTGAGGACTTCCCTCAATATCTCTCCATGCTGTTATAGCACACAGCACTTAAAAACTATTCCACATTAGCAGAGGGAGAAATAGCGATAGTACGCTAACCTCATCTACCGCCCCGGAATGGATAGGAACTGTACCGCAAATGGCGACCTTAGAACCCGACATCATCCTGTACATATTAAGTTGGTCGGTACTCTCAAGACAGGTATCATATGCTAAAGATTCAAATCAGGAAGTATGGAAATAATCCCCGCGGTTGGATAGACTTGGTCTGGGCCATGGTTTATACACCATCTCGAGCAGAAATCAATAAACTGGAGGCCTTCCTTTTATTGGGATAAATAGTCGAATACCCTTTCATTGCAGTGCCGTATTACTGAATCCTTTTTCTTTTCTCTCCATATTGGATACACTCACTTCGGTTTCTGGGGTGCTGGGGTACTGGTACTAGAGGTAGTACCAAACAGGAGGATCAAGGAATAGTAGCCCGAGTATACGAGGTATTATAAAGTGTATACTGAACTAGTCGATTCAGCTACTCGAGTGCTTCACAGGTGGCTCTGGGTGTTAGTGCATAGCGCAAATTTTACGGTGTGCATTACTATTCGAGTACTCGTAGAGTACTCAAGCGCAGCGGGATAGCTAGCGTTGTTGGCACTTGAAGTGCCTTGTGCCATGCCAATGTGCCTGGCACGGCACAACGATGTGCCAGAGTGTGGTGAGATTGGCCGATGGCACAACCTTGAACAGTTCTATTGTCGTAGACCGGTTTGTGCAATTGAGGAAGCAAATATTGGAGTTCTTCAGCCCAGTGAGAACTTACAAGGAACCAAATGGGGTATATTCACTGTGAATTGGGCTTGTAGAGAGTTTCTCCTTTTCTTCTTCTTACAAAGTCATTTTATTGGTACACATATTGCCTGGGCACTACATTGTGCCGTGCCGGGCACATCGATTTGGAGGGTTGTGCCATGGCACAAACTCTGGTAACTTCGTGCCAACAACGCTAGGGATAGCGCTTAAACAAATGTGGCATTTCCTCCGTCTGATGCTGCACAGGGGGCGGGTGAGGTTCCACAAATGACCCCTCTGTCTCCAATCCCCAAGCATTCCAGCAGTGGACTAACTCCCTCCTCCATCATCCACAATATCCTAAACCTACGAAAAAGTGAAAATGTCGCGATCTTTTAGCTACAACACCAACTCTTTTAACACGAGCCACACGGCTATTAGCGTGTCGAATAACTTTACAGTTAATAATGACCGATCCAATATCCTAGCCTGGCTATCCCCATTGGATCCCAAGTTACGACATCAAGACATCCAAGATCGTAGGATCGAAAGTATAGGGGAATGGCTGTTACAAACCGAGGAATTCAGAAGTTGGCACGCTGCATCTGGGGGAGATGGATCCGATAACACAGTCTTGTTTTGTTATGGAGATCCAGGGGTCGGGAAAACATACATTAGGTAACAAGGACGAATCTCACGGAATAAAAGAAAAAGTCAAGTACTGACAAGTTGTGATTTTAGCTCATTGGTGATAGATAGCTTGTGTGATCAGGCTGGAGGGCAAAATATCACAGTTGCGTGCCTCTACTTTGACTTTGCCGCCCAAAAAGATCAGTCATCAACGAGCATGCTGGGCGCCCTGCTCAGGCAGCTCGTGGCCGGGTTAGGAGAGGTACCGGAGGAAATAGTGCAAGCGTATGAGGAGCAGAAGAATTTTATTGATGGACGGAGACTCCAACACACCAATATTGTGAACATGCTGCAGACTACCTCTTCTAAAAAGGGCACTTTCATATGCATCGACGCACTAGACGAATGTGTGCCAGAGCATCGAGTCAAGCTTCTTAATTCGCTCAACCAAATTCTCCAAAAGTCTCCGGGCACCAGAATATTCGTGACCGGAAGGCCTCACATCCAGCCCGAGATCGAAAGGCGTCTTTCTGGAAGAGTGACGAGTCTACCAATAAGCTCCAAGAGAGATGACATTATTAGATATCTTCACTCAAGGTTGGAAGAAGACACAACCCCAGATGCGATGAACAGTAGTCTAAAAACAGAGATCCTGAAGAGAATTCCGGAAGACATTTCCGAAATGTATGCAGAAACAACTCTATGGAAGCTACCTCAGGCATGCACTAACAAAATTTAATACACATCTAGATTCCTGCTAGCCTCGCTGAACATCGATGCCGTCCTACAGGAGACCACAATCTATCGCAGGCGACAAAAGCTCAACGCAATGGCCAACGGTTTAGGGTTGAGGGACGCTTATGGCGCAGCGCTAGGTCGGATTAAGAGACAGAGTGGGGAAAGAGCGAGGCTTGGCATGGCAGCCCTAATGTGGATATCTCACGCAGAGCGGCCCCTGAAGGTCGATGAATTGTGCCATGCCCTAGCAGTCGAAATAGGATCGCCGAATCTCGATACCGACAACGTTCCCTCAATAGGCACATTGCTAGCCTGTTGTCAAGGACTTTTTGTAGTAGAAAAAGAGGCTTCCACGGTCCGCTTAATCCACTATACGCTTCAAGAATACCTCCGGACTCATCCCGACCTTTTCGGTGCAACTCACTCAGCCATAGCAGAAACCTGCTTAAGTTATCTAAATTCCCAGCAGATCAAGGCCTTTTCAACCTGCCCCTCCCCCAACCTCCTGGACACACCATTTCTCCAATATTCATCTGTATATTGGGGAGTGCACGCAAAAAAGGACCTTTCAGATCGCGCGAAACTACTTGCGCTGAAGCTATTTGACGACTACGATCACCACATATCCATTAAAATTCTCTTTGAAGCACAGAAGATGTGTTGGTACCTTGTGGGCTCCGATAAATCTTCCCTGTTCCGTGGTCTACATTGTGCATCCTTCTTCGGGATTGTTGAGATTGTAGCTAGTTTCGTAGAGATGGAAAGTTGTGATATTAATCAAATGGGCTCTATCCACGAGACGCCACTCCATTGGGCTGCTTGGGATGGGCACGAGGGTGTAGTTAAAACACTCCTGGGACGAGACGACATTAACCCAGATGAACTAGACAACGACGGCCAAACACCGCTCCATTGGGCTGCTTTGCGGGGGCACGAGGGAGTGGTGAAAGCGTTACTAGGACGAGACGACGTCAACCCCGACAAACCAGATAACTACGGCAAAACACCACTCCGCCTGGCTGCTAAGGGAGGGCACGAGGGAGTGGTGAAAGTGCTACTCGGACGAGACGACGTCAACCCCGACAAACCAGATAATGACGGCAAAACACCACTCCGCCTGGCTGCTAAGAGGGGGCACGAGGGAGTGGTGAAAGTGCTACTCGGACGAGACGACGTCAACCCCGAAAAACCAGATAACTACGGCCAAACACCACTCCATTGGGCTGGTTGGACGGGGCACGAGGGAGTGGTGAAAGTGCTACTTGGACGAGACGACGTCAACCCCGACAAACCAGATAACTACGGCCAAACACCACTCTCTTGGGCTGCTGGGAAGGGGCACGAGGGAGTGGTGAAAATGCTACTCGGACGAGATGACGTCAACCCCGAAAAACCAGATAACTACGGCCAAACACCACTCCATTGGGCTGCTTGGTCGGGGCACGAGGGAGTGGTGAAAGTGCTACTTGGACGAGACGACGTCAGCCCCGAAAAACCTGATAACTACGGCAAAACACCACTCCACCAGGCTGCTGATGGGGGACACGAGGGAGTAGTGAAAGTGCTACTCGGACGAGACGGCGTCAACCCCGACAAACCAGAAAACAATGGCCAAACACCACTCCACCGGGCTGCTGAGTGGGGGCGCGAGGGAGTGGTGAAAGTGCTACTCGGACGAGACGAAGTAAACCCCGACAAACCAGATAATGACGGCAAAACACCACTCTATCTTGCTGCTTGGGGCGGGCAAGAGGGGGTGGTGAAGGTGCTACTCAGACGGGACGTCAACCCCAACAAATCAGATGAAAATGGTAAAACACCACTCGATCGGGCTACTGAGGGCGGGCACCAGGGGGTGATAGCGCTGCTCCAGTCTCCAGAATCTGCCGCCCCCAACCTATCATAAGGACTAGGAGTCATCGCCCCCTCACCGCCTTCAAATGCGGGCAGCCTGCGTGCCATCCCCGCATGGACCGCAACGGCTCCACAACATGCCCATCACCGCCATTACCTCCCCCCTCTCACCCCCGCCCAACCTCCTCCCCCAGTTCAGCCCCCCCACCTTCCGTTAATACTCGCTTTTCCTTCCCCCGGAATATGCCTACGACACAACTTCATCTTAAATATTTCCCTTCAATCGAAGGAAATGCCCGTCCAAACCTCTACACGGTGTTTTCATGTAGCCAAATCAGGATTTGTCCGTTTCGTTTGTAGCCTGGGGTTTGGAGTTGGTTGGGGACATTTCTATTGTTTTAAGATAAATCAGTACGGCTCGAAATTTCCGTCATGTTAACTCTTTTCCTTGTTTCCTAGCTGTATACCCTCTTTGCACACCAGACACCCCCCTAACCCCTCCCATAATTACCGCTTTCCCCCTCCCCCCCATCTGAAGTGTAAACGTGAGGTTACCTAGATATATCATAGATAGAGCAAAGAATATAAAATTCATGCATTTCCGATGACCCCTGAAAAGCGATAGAATGCTAGACGTCAACTAAGGTATGGTGGTGATTGGTTTCCACCAAGGGCATGGTTCGACAAAGATCATGTTTATATACTCCTACCCTCCCACCGCGAGCTCGAACCTAAATCCGGAAGATGGCCCACACTTCCTGCGCCTACCCATCCAGGAAAAACCAATGCAGTAAGGAGCCCCTCAACCCCGTAATAACGACCCCATTCCACGACCCCACATCACAACCCCGAAGAAAAAAACTCCCAATTGAGCCAAACCCTTCATGCATAGTCTTAGGAGTGGATTCACCGCACCACATATGATTTTGGAGAGTGCGATAGCACTAATGAGGAGCCAAATCAGATTCAAAATATCTTCCATCCACAATGCAGGGAGTTAATTTTTATATTTTAAAAACCTATCACAAATTGAGTACTTCTTTTCCCCCCTATGCCATGCCAGTGTAAATCCCCTCCACCCCCCTCTTATATCTCCATTGAGATCAACAGTAGTTTATTTATATGGCATAGCTAACAGTACGTCACGGCAATGTGCCGTACTATATACTGTATATAAGCCCACAAAGCAGAGAATTTAAACCCCCAGCCGTGGGACTTCGGGGTGGAAAATATCTCCGGAAACAGAATCCTGCAGGTGGTACTTGGAAGGGCAGGAGGTTCGACGGAGGGTGTCTAAACGGACATTGGGGGGGGAGGCAAATAGCTAGACCACTCATAACGATTCTCTCACTGTGAGGATCGGGCCCACCGCTACAGTGCCACATGCGGTTTCTCACCAAAAATCAGAGAAATTCTGCCACGGAGCGTGGAAAGTTATTCATAACCCGTATGCCACTTCACGCTCCACCACTAGCAAGTGCGGCAGTTGCATTCTCCAATACCGCTGCTGGGCCGTTTGACACCAAGTCCATGAAAACATCCCGATTATACACTTATCCTGTCCTAGAGGAAGAGGATCACACTCCATCACTCGTCATAATTGTCCCCTTCTTACAAGACTGTATACTAGGCGATCCCGCCTATCTATCAGCTGCACTAGCTCCAGTCTATCTCCTTCCATTGCACAAACGCACTCTATCGGTCTCCCGCTACCTGTCCCCACGGGGCCGAGTTCTGCCTACCGCCGTGCAGAAATTCACTTAATTCCCATCCCAGTCCCGAAAAAGGGGCTTCGATCCTATCCGGAGCGCTCGCGTTTATATAGTGCCTCGCAAGTGCCTCTCCCCCTCCACAATGCTGCGATAGAGCACATCTAAAGAATCGCAGCTAGATAGTGTCTACTTTTTACCCTCTGTACATAATCCCCAATTCACCACTCCCCAGTCCTAGAAAGTTTTCCTCTTTCATTACAAAGAACACGGCAGATTTCCTGTAAGGTTGGAGATTCTTCCCTTCACCAGATTATCCAATTTGGAACTTAGCTTAAGCGGCATTCTTTTTTAACCACTTTGCTTACGGTTGATGATTTTGGGATTTTGTCATTCACCCGATATCCTACCTCGCTGACGCTTGAAGTTTCTCTCATTTTGGGTTTTCTGGGCATACTCTGGGAGGCTGCCTTGGAGTTTCCTCTGGTTTGGTGATAAATCTAAGGACTTGCCAAAAAAATCATTCCCCAAGCTTGATACATACAGAAGTATACCGCACCAACAGCAGACTGCAATGAGAACAAACTTGTAAAAGGTGCCGATTTTCCAGGATAATTGAAACTCTTGTACTTTTCCCTCTACTGGTATCCATGGCACCCGATGCCCCGCATTTGGTTCAATGCTCTATCATACCGCAATTCCTACCATCAGAACATACATGGCCCCGCTTAGACCAGAGGATATATCAAGCGCTATCCACTCGCAGGCTGCCTCAAGCCACCAACTGAAGTGATCCCCTCATGCTCATCCTTGATGGGCAGCACAAACTTTCAGTGCGAAGGCATAGTCCCTTATTCGCTGGCTAGGTAATCAGCCATCATCCAATATGACTCGACTGATATGAGGATGATGCTCCAAAGTGCCTCGAAGTGGTAGTTTGAGGCCGTAAAGAGACTCCTGGAGTCAGTTTTTGAGCCCCCCATCAGACGCTCCCTATGCGCTCCGGAGCAGTAGACTATAATTTCTTGTATGAGGCTGATAAGAGATAACTTTCCACCGACCCCACAGAACCCGCAAAGGGACAGCCTTTTTACACAAAGCTGACATAATTTGGATGAATTTCCCACCAAGCTAGATACCCCTGAATGCATATACCGTAGAATCTGGCGAGATAGAGACCGTTGCCAAGTGGGTGGAAGCTAAAATTGGTGTTGGGCTATACTATATGTGGAAGAAAAAGCGAAAAAACATCAAAGCGAACTGGCAATCTAACCTGATTTCTCCTGCTAATTTGCTAGTGAGCTGAGTTGTGCTGCCCAGGTGACCCGATTCCGCCCCGAAAGTGGTATAGTCCAGCGAACCACCACCTTGGCAACGGTCTCTATCTTGCCAGATTCTACGGTAGATCAAAACACCACTCCTTTTCTCTTTTTCCCTCTCTCACCCACTCTCCATTTTCTCTCCGCCCTTCTCGATCTTCACATCCATCCTCCTAACAACTTCTCATCAAAATTTAATCTTCAACACGTCTGTGCCAGACATTTTTACTTCCGTACTCCGTCTACCACTTGAACGCAAGATGTTGGCGGACTTGGTCTACTGTAAGGTGGACAGAAATAATCCCAAGACTCCGGGTCAGAATGACCGTGAAGTTGTTGCCTAAGGATTGAAAGATGTTAACGATATCACCGGTGCAGACAGGTACCTATAGTCGCCCTGAAACAACTTATTGTAACGACGCCGGCGGTGGGCTCCTCAGTCGATTACGGAAGATGGAAGAAAAAGTGAACCGGTTAGACGCCCTTGAAGCAGAAGTTATTATGCTTCGTCCTCTCCGGAAGAGTGCGGTGGGGATTCGAGCAAGATTTTTTGCAACCTCACGAGTCCACGCCGGGATGGGAGGCATTGGTCTCCAGGCGTCCATTGATGATGGCAATGAAACCGCACATCGTGGTGACGTAGTCACTGATATCTGCCTTCTGAGGCACTGGCATGGTCTGATCGAATACCATACAACGTTCACGTACCTATACGGAATGGACTGGAGGGCGGCGATGAATTTGATTGGTAAGCTGATAAATTGTTTTTAAATGCTCTATTGTGCGATAATTGCTAACAGTATCCAATAGATTATCCTCATCTTGTTGAGGCGATGAATTACCGTGCGAGTTTCCTCCACGATAATCCTAGTTGGACCAAACAATCCGAGTTCGATTCCGTTATTGCTTGGACCCGCAATGCATCTCCCGATGAGATTGCAGCGTTTGCTGCTGATCCAGTTGGCACGACAGCAATCAGACGCAAGTTTCTTTACTTGGTGGGCAAGCTCTGATCCTGGTGGCCTGTGGGCTTTTGGTTACGGTTGGTGAATAAAGGGGTTACTTTTGTTTTTCGGTTTCCTTATGGGGTTGGACGTCAATGGGGGCTTTCGTACGTTTTTTTGTTTGGCAAAAGTAGCGTGCTTTATTTTTCTTTTCATCAGGTTTTTTTCACTTTCAAGGGCTTTCTTCCTATGGTTTCTTACACCTTTTCCCTTACCCACTTGTATTTACGAAAGGTTCATGGGTCTACGAGGAGTGACGGTTGGAACTTGGTGTGGTAATTGCTCTTGTATTGCTATCACTGCAATTGATGAGGGCAGGGAATGCTTCTCCTCTGATGCATTACCGATGGCCCATTCTACCGTGTTTTCACTGAGAATTGCTTTTTTGGTGCTTACTAACTGCCGTGGTTTAAGATGCCTTACAACCTGATCGCTTTTCACCCGCCGCCACATCAATCATCCTCCTATTCCCTGTTTTGCCGCCATAAGTTTCCGATTTTTTCATTCCTACCCGAATACGGTACAAGGGGCAGGCATTTACAGTAGTCTCCCAACCAGTACCCGAAATATAGTCTCCGAACACACCAGTCCTCAACCCTAATGCCATGAGTCCTTAGCGCTGAGGGACAAAAAAATAGATTTACAAGTTAGCGCCCAGGGATGGATCATTTGGTCGTCAGCGAAGCGCCCGCTATGATGTGGCTGCAGGGTCTGGGGGAGGTGGTCATTTGCTCAAGAGGATCAATAAATGGATCCCAAAACACCCGAAAGAGGCACCTAAGGCACCACTTTTGGGCCGCCGTGATGAAATATCACTCGGAAACTAGGTTCACGACTTACATGTGGCATATAGTCTGCCTGCCGTATCATCCCCCACATGTGCTGTGTGACTTACCTGAAGCGTTCAGTCTGGTTATCTGATAGTCTATCCTAAAAATAAAATAAAATCCCTTTCTACTAAAGCCCTAATCGTCTAACAACGAGGCACCTCAAGCAAGTGAATACGGAGGAAAGAAAGCAAAAAAGCGAACAAGAAAACAAAAAAGAATCCATTGATACCTCCAACCTGATTGAAAATACGAAAGGGGGCAGGCTCCTAGATCTCCATATTGCTAGGGGCTAAGGATTATCGAGCGAATAGTCCCAACCTGCTATCCAAGAAGCAAATCATTTCAAATTCACTTGCCCTATTAGTATGAGGAGTTGGTGGGAAAGCCGCACTATGAGACATTCAGGTCCGATCCATCAATCCTCCTTCCATATCCAGCCATATCCACTATTGCGTGTATAGTTACTTAGTATAAACCAGGAGGATGATATAGCAACATGCAAAGTAACACCCTACGTTGTAGTAGTCAGCCCGTCACACATACCACATGAGCATGTCTCAGAATCAGAGGGAGCCCATATACCCATACCATCAGTCAGTATTAAGGTGGAGGTATGGTGGGCCGGTACAGCATGGTGGAGATCAGGCCTATAATGTGTGGGGAGCCTAAACGTGCAGGGGGGCTTGCTTGGGATGCGTGTAATACCGTAGGCCACTGCAATCTGGCATCCCGAGGAACGGTTGGAGATAGGGTGGGATGATCGCACCTCCAGCTACTTCATCCTACCCGGTCATCCCCCTTCCATACGCTTGCACTAACACTTACTAGATGAATAGGACCTTGGCGTATTCCAACTTAATAATATAGAAACAGGGAATGTAGCAATTAACTTTGTGTTTTATGTGCTATACCACAATCTCAGGGAGTTCGATCTAATCATCTAATAACACAACCAGATGCTGAAGTGCTAAGTTAGTACAGTATCATGCCTATCTTATTTTAATAATATTACTCTCTTATCCTATCTGTACCTGTGTAGCATCTACCAATCTTAAGTCTTTCACTTGGGACTATCTACACCTCGCTTTTCTAGGAAAAAAACAGGCTTACAAGGCAATAAATAGGGAGATAGCAGCTCCCCAGAGCTAGAATTCCCAAAACATCTATCCCTTCAAGACCCAAAGCTGCCTTTCTAAGACGAAAACGAAACAGAAGCAAAAGAAATTGATTCATTCTTTTCTACTACCCCACCGATCGCAAACCCGAAGGCCCAGAGTCGGATTCTACCACCCCGTATGATAGCAGGATTTATAAACCTCACAGCCCTATTGACAAAGGCTAGGTTCTCCAATCTCCCAGTCCCAATAGGCCAGGATTTTTTAATTCACCTGCCCTACATGACGGATCCTTCAATAATGACTGATTGTCGGCGTGAATTTAACTCCTGAGCTCCTGCGAATTGAGACACAGTGGTTAATTGGCTCTTGACATGTTAACCACTGCGCCAGCTAGGTATTTCATAGAATATCAACTTGGGAACAAACATTTATCCCACTGCGAGCTGGATCTGGGATCTTAATGGAAGGGTGGTGTATCTCTTCCTAAGTTGTCAGAAGATTTCAATGGAGGTCTACCTTTACTCTCCAGATATCTTTAGTGAGAGATCCCCTGCAATTCTGGATGGAGGTGGTCCTTTGTGCACCCATTACTGTCTTGCACTAGGATATGAAACCACACAACCGAGGCAATACTGCTACCATAGAACTGTGCAAAACCAGAGCACCTGATTATCTCCGGGATTGGAAATACCTTACCGCATCCCCCCCCTCCCCTGGCGCAGATTACAGTAAATATGATAGACTCTCATTTTCCTTTCTTCTCTCTTCTATCTTTTTCTTTTTCTTATACAAGCAACATCAGATGCTCTCACTCCCATCTCCCCTCCCAGAAATCAATCTTGGGATCGTTCCATCCTCTCCCATGTTTCACCGGGTAAATTTGAAAATTGGAAATTAGAGTGGTGGGTGTGCTCTCTGGGACTACACCCATTTTACCTGTTTCCGATGAGGTGATTGAGAAACCATGACTCAATCTCTCTCCATGCTGTTATAGCCCACAGCACCTAAGAATTATCCCACACTAGCAGAAGCAGAAATAGTGATGATATGTTGACCTCATCTACCGCCCCGGAATGGATAGACACTGTACCGCAAATGGCGATGCCAGAAACCGGCATCCTCGTGTACATATTAAGTTTGTCAGTACTCTCAAGACGGGTATCATATCAAAGATTCGAATGAGGAAGTAGTATGGAAATAATCCCTCTCCAACAACGTCTCAACCATCAACGGAGAATAACTAATAGTAGCATAACCTACTGATGTATGTTACACAATATGGCCTTCTTTCTATTCTAGATAGAGTGTGTTTTTGCATTGTTTTGTGTGAGCTAGAATTTCATATCATGGCATCCCATCCCCTCCCAATTGGCCTTTTTTATCTTTTTCTTCCTCTCCCTAGGGGTAGTTAGCGTTTGGCTAGCGTTTAATAATTATCCCCCCCTTTCACCTCCATTGCAATATGAGCAAACCAGAGCATATCAAATTAGTCGTGGGTTATATGGTACCGTTTCCCCCCCTTCCCCTGGACTTGTGAGCATACGTAATAAAATAGAGTTGGTAGGTAGGTATTTACTGGCTAACGTTCAGTCCAACTATTGGCATTTGGCTTTGGAATTTTGTCTTTCGGATTTTATAGCCGGGCAGATTATAAGCACCTTTTCTTTCCCCTTGCCCCTGAGCATATCTAGCAAGCGATAGGTAGGATTAGGTTGAGTTGGTAGTGTTTATCATACCTTTAGCGTCATCCTAGTCGCCACTTCTAGTGTTTTGTATTTTGTGGCTGGTTGGATAGATGTGTTCTGTGCCATAGTTTACACGCCATCTCGACCAGAAATCAATAAACTGGAGGCTTTCATTTTATTGGGATAATCAGTCGAAGATCCTTCCTTCGGAGTGTTGTATTGTAGAATCCTTTTTCTTTTCTATCTTGGATACACTCACTTCAGTATCTGAGGTGCAGAGGTATTGGTATTCGATGTAGTACCAAACAGGACGATCAGGGAATAGTAGCCCGAGTACCGGATACGACAAACAGGGTATACTGAACTAGTCAATTCAACTGCTCGAGTACGGTACTGTACGTGTCCAGGCGCCTCAGAGCGTTGGTACATAGCGCAAATTTTGCGGTGCGCATTAATATAGTACTCGAGAACACAAGGATAGCACTAGCATTTCCCCCTTCTGAGCGGTACAGGGGCGTGGGGTTCCACAAATGACCCCGCTTTCTCCAGCCCAAGAATTCCAGCAGTCGAGTAACTCCCTCCTCCAGCACCTACAATATCCTAAACCTGCGAGAAAGAGAAAATGTCGCAATCTTTTAGCTATAATACCAACTCTTTTAACACGAGCCACACGGCTATTAGCGTGTCGAATAACTTTAGAGTTACCAATGACCGATCTAATATCCTAGCCTGGATATCCCCAGTAGATTCCAAGTTACGGCATCAAGACATCCAAGATCGTAGGATCGAAAGTATAGGGGAATGGCTGTTACAAACAGAGGAATACAGAAGTTGGCACGCTGCATCTGGGGGAGATGGATCCGATAACACAGTCTTGTTTTGTTATGGAGATCCAGGGGCCGGGAAGACATATATTAGGCAAGGACGAACCTCACGGAATAAAAGAAAAAGACGAGTACTGACAAGCCGTGGTGTTAGTTCATTGGTGATAGATAGCTTGTGTGATCAGGCTGGAGGTCAAAATATCAGTGTTGCGTGCTTCTACTTTGACTTTGCCGCCCAAAAAGATCAGTCACCAACGAATATGCTGGGCGCCCTACTCAGGCAGCTCGTGGCCGGCCTAGGAGAGGTACCGGAGGAAATAGTGCAAGCGTATGAGGAGCAGAAGAATTTCATTGATGGACGGAGACTGCAACACACCAATATTGTGAACATGCTGCAGACTACCTCTTCCAAAAAGCGCACGTTCATATGCATCGACGCGCTAGACGAATGTGTGCCAGAATATCAAGTCAAGCTTCTTAATTCGCTCAACCAAATTCTCCAAAAGTCTCCGGGCACCAGAATATTCGTGACCGGAAGGCCTCACATCCAGCCCGAGATCGAAAGGCGTCTTGCTGGAAGAGTGACGAGTCTACCAATAAGCTCCAAGAGAGATGACATTATTAGATATCTTCACTCAAGGCTGGAAGAAGACACAACCCCAGATGCGATGAACAGCACCCTGAAAGCCGAGATCCTGAAGAGAATTCCCGAAGACATTTCCGAAATGTATGTAGAAACAACTCTATGGAAGCTACCTCAGGCATGCACTAACCAATACACATCTAGATTCCTGCTAGCCTCGCTGAATATCGATGCCATCCTGCAGGAGACCACAATCTATCGCAGGCGACAAAAGCTCAACGCAATGGCCAACGGTTTAGGGTTGAGGGACGCTTATGGCGCAGCGCTAGGTCGGATTAAGAGACAGAGTGGGGAGAGGGCGAGGCTTGGCATGGCCGCCCTAATGTGGATATCTCACGCGGAGCGGCCCCTAAAAGTCGATGAATTGTGCCACGCCCTAGCAGTCGAAATAGGATCGCCGAATCTCGATACCGACAACGTTCCCTCAATAGGCACATTGCTAGCCTGTTGTCAAGGACTTTTTGTAGTAGAAAAAGAGGCTTCCACGGTCCGTTTAATCCACCTTACGCTTCAAGAACACCTCCGGGCTCAGCCCGACCTTTTCGATGCAACTCATTCGGCAATAGCAGAAACCTGCTTAAGTTATCTAGATTCCCAGCAGGTCAAGACCCTTTCGACCAGCCCCTCCCCCGACCTAGACACACCATTTCTCCAATATTCTTCCGTATATTGGGGAGTGCACGCAAAAAAGGACCTTTCAGATTGCACGAAACTACTTGCGCTAAAGTTATTTGACGACTACGATCACCACATATCCATTAAAATTCTCTTTGAAGCACAAAAGACGCATTGGTACCGTGTGGGCTCCGATAAACCTTCCCTATTCCGTGGTCTACACTGTGTATCCTTCTTCGGGATTGTCGAGATTGTAGCTAGTTTCGCAGAGATGGAAAGTTGCGATATTAACCAAATGGGCTCTATCCGTGAGACACCACTCCATTGGGCTGCTTGGGATGGGCACGAGGGAGTAGTGAAAACACTCCTGGGACGAGACGATATTAACCCGGATAAACCAGATAACGACGGCCAAACACCACTCCATTGGGCTGCTCGGCGGGGGCATGCCGGAGTGGTGAAAATACTACTCGGACGAGACGACGTCCGCCCCGACAAACCGGATAACAACGGTCAAACACCACTTCTCCGGGCTGCTGAGGGGGGGCACGAGGGAGTGGTGAAAGTGCTACTCGGACGAGATGACGTCAACCCTGACAAACCAGATAACAATGTCCAAACACCACTCCACCAGGCTACTAAGTGGGGGCACGAGGGAGTGGTGAAAATACTACTCGGGCGAGGCGATGTCAACCCCGACAAACCAGATAACGACGGCAAAACACCACTCCACCATGCTGCTGAGGGGGGGCACGATGGAGTGGTGAAAGTGTTACTCGGACGAGACGACGTAACCCCCGACAAACCAGATAACGGCGGCCAAACACCACTCCATTGGGCTGCTTGGCGGGGCCGCGAGGGAGTGGTGAAAGTGCTACTCGGACGAGACGACGTCAACCCCAACAAACCAGATAACGACGGCCGAGCGCCACTCCATTGGGCTGCTAAGTGGGGGCGCGAGGGAGTGGTGAAAGTGCTACTCGGGCGAGACAACGTCAACTCCGACAAACCAGATAACGAGGGCCAATCACCACTCCATTGGGCTGCTTGGTCGGGGCACGAGAGTGTGGTGAAAGTGCTACTCGGACGAGACGACGTCAACCCTGATAAACCTGATAACGATGGCCAAACACCACTCCATTGTGCTGCTTGGCGGGGCCGCGAGGGAGTGATGAAAGTGCTACTCGGACGAGACGAAGTCAACCCCGACAAACCAGATAACGATGGCCAAACACCACTCCATTGTGCTGCTTGGCGGGGGCGCGAGGGAGTGGTGAAAGTGCTACTCGGACGAGACGAAGTAAACCCCGACAAACCAGATAATGACGGCCGAACACCACTCCACCTCGCTGCTTGGGACGGGAAAGAGGGGGTGGTGAAAATACTACTCAGACGGGACGTCAACCCCAACAAATTAGATAAGGATGGTAAAACACCACTCGATCGGGCTACTGAGGACGAGCACCAGGAGGTGATAGCGCTGCTCCAGCCTCCAGAATCTGCAGCCCCCAGCCTGTTATAAGGACCAGGAGCCATCGCCCCCTCACCACCTTCAAATGCGGAAGCCTGTGTGCCATCCCCGCATGGACCGCAATAGCTCCACAACATGCCCATCACAGCCACCACCCCCCAACCTCCTCCCCCATTCAGGCCCCACCTTGCGCTAATACTCGCCTTTCCCTCCCCCGGAATATGCCTACGACAGAACCTCATCTTAAATATTTCCCTTCAGTCGAAGGAAATGCCCGTCCAAACCTCTACACGGATGTTATTATGTAGTCAAATCAGGATTTATCCGTCCCGTTTGTAGCCTGGAGTTTGGCGTTGGTGGGGGCATTTCTATTGTTTGAGATAAATTAGTACGGCTCGAAGTTTCCATCATATTAACTCTTCTCCTTGTTTCTTAGCTGTATACCCTCTTTACACACCAATCACCCCCCTAACTCCTCCAATAATTCCCGCTTTTCCCCTTACCCCCCCATCTGAAGTGCAAACTTCAGGTTACTTTGATATATCATAGATAAAGCAAAGAATATAAAAATTCATGCATTTCCGACAACCCCTGAAAAGCGATAGAAAGTTAGACGTCAACGAAGGTATGGTGGTGATTGGTTTCCACCAAGGACATGGTTTGGTGAAGATCATGTTTATATACTCCTACCCTCCCGCCGCGAGCTCGAATCTGAATCCGGAAGATGACCCACACTCCCTGCACTTACCTATCCAGGAAAACCAATGCTGTAAGGAGCCCCTCAACCCCGTAACAAAAACCACATTCCACGACTCCCACATCACAATCCCGACTAAAAAAAACTCCCAATGGAACCAAACCCTTCATGCATGGTCTTAGAAATAGACCCACCGCACAGCGTCTGGTTTTGGAGAGTGCGATAGTACTAATGAGGAGCCAAATCAGATCCAAAACGCTCTCCACCCGCAACAAAGGGAGCTAACTTTATATCCAAAAACCCATCACAAACCGTGCCCCCCCCTTCCATCTCTTTATGCATGCTAGTGTAACCCCTCCCCCCTCCTATATCCCTATTGAGATCAACTGTGGTTTGTTTACATGGCACAGTTAACGGTACGTCACGTCCATGTGCCGTACTATATACTGTACATGAGGCCACCAAGCAGAAGATTTAAACCTCAGTGCACGGGACCACGCCGTGGGAAATATCTCTAGACACAGAGCCTTGCAGACGGTACTCGGAAGGGCAGGAGGTTTGAAGGAAGGTGCCTAAACGGGCATTGGGGGGGGAGGCAAATAGCTAGACCGCTCACAATGATTCTCTCACTGCTAGAATCGGGTTCCCAGCTACAGCGCCACATGCAGTTACTCACCAAAGTCAGAAATTCTGCATATTGATCTACCGAGAGCGGAAAGTTGTTCATCACTCGTATGCCACTTCACCCCCCACCACTAGCAAGTGCGGCAGTTGGATCCTCCAATACCACTGCTAGGCCATAAGGCCCGTTCTGCACCAAGCCCAGGAAAACATCGCGATTATACACCCATCCTATCTCAGAGGTATTGAATCACACCCCATCACTCGTCATGTGTCCGCTTCTCGCAGGCCTGTATACTGCGTGATCCCGCCTATCTATCAGCTGTACTAGCTCCAGCCTATCTTCCTCCACTGTGCAAACGCACCCTATCGGTCTCCCGTCTACCTTTCCCCACAGGGCGGAGTTCTGTCCACGGCCGCCCTGCAGAAATTCACATAATTCCTCTGCCCCCGGTCTTTAAAATGGTTCTCCCACACAGTTCGGACAAAACAGTAGACCCGCGCTCCTCTTCCCACCCCCTTGTCTTTGTTTCCTTACTCCTTCCTCCGTTTGCTGACGTGTACATGCCCCCGCAACTCCCACCCTTTTAAAACATGCGGCAGTCACCCGCTCATTCTCATACCTCACCAACTTAATTCAGTAAAGCATTAGCAGCTACGCCATACAAAGATATATTCCGAAATCACACTGTAAACTATCCCAAGCTGGCCTGAAGCCCCCTCCCCATCTCACCCTAGCCACAACTCCCAAGAACTAATACATATACCAGAACATGTAGAAGTAGTAACAACCTACTAACCTCATCCCCACAATGGGATAAAAAAGAGAACACCAATCCTAAACAGACATCACCAGGTATCTATTAAATTCGCCAGCATCCTTAAACCGATTTCCACATTCCCAAAATATCGAATTCGGCCCGTTATACATCACTTCTCCCCTCAGGAGAAAGAACAATCAGTGGGGAACATTTCCGGCTGTGGTGGCAAACTATGATGCATGCAAACTTTGAATGGGACAGTAATGTATACAAATACATGATCCCAACTATCTCGGCCTATCCAGAGCGGTGGCGTTTGGATAGTTAGTTCTTCAACAAGTACCCCCTCCACAATACTGAGATAGAGCACAACATTCAAAAATCACAGGCTGGATAGTGTCTACTTTTTACCCTCTATACATATTCCCCACCCCGCCATTCCCTAGTCCTAGAAAAAGTTTTTCTCTTTCACTATAAAGCACATGGAGGATTCTTTGTAAGGTTAGAGAGATCCCCCCTCTCCCAAGAGTATCCAATTTGTAACTTGGCTTAAGTGGTGTTCTTTTTAAACAGCTTTGCTTACGATTGATGATTTTTGACATTCTGTCGTTCACCCGATATCCTGCCTCGGGGGTGCTTGAGGTTTCTCTTGTTTTGGGAATTCTGGGCTATACTTTGGGAGCTTGCCTTGGGGTTTCCTGTGGTTTGAGGATAACTCTAAGGACCTGCCAAAAAAAAACCCCCATTCCCTGAGTTTAATACATATATACTCTTTTCACGGGTCGGACTGGAGTGAGTGAGTGAGTGAGCAGGGGGACACTTGGCTTTCGGTCTGATTCCCTGCGCCGGGGTCTTACATTCCGTATTTGAGTCAGCGGGTTTTATATCACAGTTTACGTAACATATCCAGTGGGAAACAGCAGATTGCAGTCTTCCCCCTTTATTAATATGGGTAACCGGAGAAGGTTTACTAGGTAACATACTCTATATTACAAGGCTTCTCATATTCTAAAGCCCTCCGAGTTTAATTTTACCTCCCGATGCCCGTGTTTTGTAGCTTCCATACCATCCCCAGTGAGGAGAAAAAACAAACCGGAGTTTATCCCCTTCGTTAGGATTGGTGATGGTGGAAGATGGTATGTAGGCCGCGCTCCACAGTAACTTCAGGATATTTTCTATCAGCGCTCTTGGTTTCTGGATTCCAGCCGGCGTAGTGAGGCCGAAGGGTTGGAGGATCTCAGGATGGACACAGTATGCTTGACACACCATTCAAAATAAGACCAGCACGCAATAGGTTCAAAGGTTTAAACATGAAACCGCACTAAGTTAGTGGGGAAGAACCAGAGAATCGAGTGCTCAGAAGGCTTAGAATTTTGCACGTCAGAGTGCCAATTAGGCAACGGGCAAAGGCGGTTGGGGAGGAGAGGACAGAGGGTAGCTGCCTAGCGCATAAACAGACTCACAAATTCTCACTAATCTAGATATTAAACTAGTATACCCCGCCACCATCATCAGCTGTCATCCAATACTCCGCAATCCATGGCAAATTTTTCTTCATCCCCCCCCAAGCTAGGCCACCGCCGTCTCTATACCTCTTCTACCCCCTCCCCCACTAGGACGTGTACTTAGGTGCGCTTGCACAATAAACACCGTAAACCCCTCCCCCCAAAACCCCACTAGCCTTACCAAAAATCAGGCCCCCCAATAAACAATCACCCCCTCACCAACTCAACCAAGCACAGCCCAGCCTCCCTAGAACAAAACACCCACGCAACACCTCCAAAAGCGCCACACCCTCAAGGCCCATACCACACAGAAGAACAGAATAGAACAAACCAAACAAAGCCAGTCAGCCCCGTAGCCATAGATGAACAAAAAAGAGCCTTCTCCTACCACCACCCCAACCACCACCACCACCACCACCACCACTCAGAGCCTAGCTAAACCCCTCACTCACCTAACAAGGAAAACCCCATCCGCGCCCACCAAGCATCACGGTCCTCCTCCAGTCCCCCCACACACAAAGAACTGACAGAACAAGAAAACCTGCCGAGTGATCTCCCATGATCTGCTTACCTCACCCACACCAATCCCAATTAGACTATAACCAGCTTCCCAACTTCCGGCACAGTCGGCCCCCACACCACACCACTCCCCAATCCAACGCGCCCACGCACCCACCCAATAACCACCATCCCCGCCCAACAAATATCAAAACGAACCATCCATCCCCTTACAGCCTAAAATTAAAAATAAACAAATTAAAAAAACGCAGTGCCCCACAGTCGATTGTTATCGAGTGAGATGTAGTGATGGAATGCGGGGAGGAAGGGAGGGACTGGAACGCGTGCGAATAGTCATAAGTTTACAATATTATATATAAAAGGTATCGCGATGCACGAGTGGTAGTGCCTTGTTTTTGTTCGGAGAGTTAAGATTAGTCTTTAATAGCTATGATATAATAATAATGGTTAAGTTATAGCTCTACTCTTCTCCTTTTCCTCTTCCAAAACACTCCTTCCCACGCCTCACCGCGCTTGACCCAGGTGAACCGATACATGATAGTACCCACGGCGATAACACCACATCCCTCCTTCCCCTCAAATGGAACACGCGCTATGCTAATAAACATCCAATACACCACTTCAGAGCGAACAAGCAAGAACCATGTGATATGCTGCGATATGATATGACTCGATAATAAAATTTTTCCATCCCTACAGAAAAACAGAATAAAAATCGAAATAGGATAAATAATAAATGAAAGGATATAAAAAAGAATAAAAGAAAATTTAAAAAAGAATGCAGACTCAAGTATCGAAACGGCAAAGGGTAATTTGAAATCCAAAACCGGAAGACGTGGCCAAGAGACGAAAAAATGTTAACGATACAAAGAAAAGGGAAGAGAGAAAAAATTTGTAAACCAAAGGTTCTCAATCATCACACTAAAGGAGAGTACATGTTGGTCAAACGATATAAAAGGTTAATGCAAAAAAAATAGCAATATGGTGGGCAGAAACAAAAATAAAAGAGAAGAGCCCATTAAAACGCTGTAAGTCAGTTGTTTCCTCATCCCTACTCTTTCAATAAAACAAAAATGTTCGTCTCCAAAATGTATTCCTCTAATGTTCCCAAAATCTGACTTTTGTTAAAAATTACCCCGTAATTACGTCCCCCTAAATACCCCTTTAATGCATATTGACATCTTCCTCGGCCCATCCGATGCCATTCCCCATACCATTATAACCATTAACGCCGAGTCCAATCTGGTTTTGCTGGCCCAAAACGGGCATGCTCGATGCGCGATTGTGCTGCCCCCCAACCCTCAGGTTCTGGTTCTGGATACTCATACCTGCAAGCCCCAACCCGTTCACCCCATTGTGGTTCTGACCTAGTCCATCGACAGCCGCAGTAGCAGCCTGGCCAGCGGGGTCAAGCTGAGAACCAGATGGCTGGCCATAAATAGCAGCCGTCTGAGCAGCAGCGAGCTGCTGCTGGAGTGAAGAAGCATACATGGCTGCCTCTTGTTGTTGGTGCTGCTGGGCAAGATATGCCTGGAGAGGGTTCGCAGCAGCACTATTGTTGAGCATGTGCTGAACGTTTGGGGTCGTTGGAGTTCCGACATTGTTAGGGCTATTAGAGTTGTGCATGCCAGATGGGCTAAGCTGAGCCGGACTTCCTCCAGATCCCGACTGAGACAAACTAGGCTGGAGGCCACCAGATGGAGGCCCATTCACCGGGCTAGTGCTCGGCAAGGGCGGATGACCGGCAGAAGTTGGCGTGCCAGACTGGTGGTTGTTTGCTGTCTGTCTAGGCGGGTTCCCGCATCTGTCCTTTCCAAAGTTGATCTTGAAGCGCTTGTACTCCTCTCGCCCTCGCACAGCTTCAATTGCCTTGATAGCATTCGCAATGTTTGTGAAGTTGACGAACGCACAACTCTTCTCCCTCAACGCATTCACCAGCTCAATCTCCCCATACTCCGAAAAATCCTGTCGGAGACGCTCCTCACTCCATGATTCATCCAGGTTACCAGCGTAAACGTTCCTACTTGCACCGCCCGAAACAGCAAGGGCAATGGCAGGGGGGAGAGCACCGGAATGCTTACCCCATCCAATCTTAAGACGGCGGTTATGAATCATTAGTCCCTGGAGGTTCGACAGAGCATAAAAGCTCGCCGCAGCAGTGGGATCAATGAAAGTGACAAAGCAGATGTGCTTGTCGGGAATATAGCGGATGTGATGCAGAAGCCCACCACGGACAACGTTACAAATCTCTTCGATGGTTGTCTCTGGATGAATGTTACCTAGGTAAACAGTTCGGTTTCCGAGGTTGTTCATTCCGCCGGCCGAAGTTGCGACTGCCGCCGCGGCTACAGATTGTTGTGCAAGTGCTGAGGAGATCATCTCTCTATCAGCTCCATTGAGCACATGGGCATACCCGGGGGCAATTCCAAGATACTGGGCAGCATTCTGTTGCTGGGTCTTGGAAACATAGGCACATCTATCCTTTCCATAGTAGACACGACGAGGTGATTGCCACTTGGTCTCCTGGGGGAGTTGAGAGACAGCCTTGATAGCATTGCCAATGGACAAAAAGTGCACGAATCCAATGGCTTTCTCACGAACAATTTTGACAGTATCAATGGGTCCGAACTTCCCAAGATCCTCCCTAAGCTCCTCTTCTGACACATCCTCGGGGAGATTCCCGAGATACACGTTGCGGGAAGCACCCGACTGTTGTACAGCGAGGGCTACCGAAGTAGGCACCTGGGAAGGCTTCCCCCAACCAACCTTGACGTCCTGGCCCCTGATGGAGAGCTTCTTCAAGATCGCATCCGAGTGAAAGTGGTTGGCAGAAGAGCTGTCGAGAAACGAGATGAAAGCACAGTTCTTGTCGGGCAAGAGACGCACAGACTCAATTTGACCCGAGCGCACGTGACCGAGAATTTCTTCCGCAGAGGTCTCGGGCGGAATATTACCCAGATACACAGTACGCGAAGTCCCCGCAATCATACCGGGGTTTGCAGCCAATGGAGAAGTAGCAGTGGGCGAAGATTGCTGATAGTAGGTGGCGTACTGCGGGTTAAAACCTGTGGGTGACCCTAGCCCGTTGGCACCGAAAGTTGGTGAAAGGGGGTTGCCAGATGTTGGAGTCTGCTGGAATCCGTGCATTGGAAAATTGGGAGATGCAAATGCATTGGGTGTACCGGGTTGGAACGGGGAACCTAAAAGGAGCTGGGACGGAAGCAATGGGGTGAACTGCATATCGTATCCAGTTCCTGGGGAGGCCATGCCGTTGTCCCCACCATGGGGAGCCCCAGTGTTGATTGACGGCATGTTTATGCGGCGTCTGTTGGGGTGATTCACCGAATCGGTGCTAAATCCACCGGGCATAGACATCTGTTCTCCGTTTGCACGATCTGCTGACGACGATTTCGAAAGAGGATGGGGTAATCTGGTCGCTTGTACAGATTCACCGTGCATCGCTCCTCCTAGAAAATGCGGTAGGACAAACCTGTCCAGGTGGGGAACTTGCAAGACAGCCGTGGTGATAGATTTGAAGGTGAGCCCGGCGTATTATCCCCGGACGCGTATCGAGGCCTCTGCTGGAAACAGATGAGATAGCAGAACCGGCGAGTTATCGAGCTGTTGTTGGTAGCAACTTCAACAGGGGGTATATTATGAATCACGATAAACGGGTAGAGATGAATTGAGGTATCTGATGGGATGAGAAGCTATTAGCAAAGCCGAAAATTAACAAGGGGGGATTCCAACAGGTGGGAAAATGTTTTTTGAACGGGTATTCGTGCACAAATTGTTAAAGGGGGTAAAGGTAAAGGTTGTCATGGATACTCACCAGGAGGAAATTAATCGACCAGATAAAAAAAAAATTCTCCAATTCCCCTATTACCGATTAATCAATCGTATCGAAATCCAGTCAAACCAAAAATTAATTGAGCAGTGTCGAAAGCGAAAGATGCAAGAAAGCTGAGAGGAACCAGAGAACGTTTAAGCTCACGGGTGCAGTATCGGAAGATATTACTCTTTTGCAAGGGGGTAAAAAAAGGAGGAAGTGTCTGGGGGGAGCGCAGAAAGAAAAAAAGGGACCCTGGCTGAGAGAGCAAAAGACAACGCAACACCCAGCTGAGAAGGCCCCAAGAGACAAAAACAACTAAAATGAAGGTGACTGGGAAGAGGAAGACGGAGAGGACAGAAGGAAGGAAGAAAGGGAAGAAGGAAGAAGCGGACCAAAGAATGAATGGGAAAGAGAAAAAGGCAGGACAGAACTACGGCGGGAGGGGAAAGGAAGAGGGAAAAGAAGGAGAGGGCCCTTAAGGAGAGTGGAAAAGCGCGCGGCGGGCAGCACGGTACATGTATGTATGGGGTGTGTATGTATATGTATGTATGTATGTGCTTGCTAGTCTGGTCAGACAAGCAGCAGAGATGGTGAGAGTAACTGAATGAATGAGTGAGCGGGCAGACAGAACCAAGCAAAGCAAAGCAAAGCAAGCAAGCAAGCAAGCCTGGGGCTTATTTTTTCATCCAGTTCACTCATACTGTAAGCGTGTGCTCTGCTATCCTTTTTGCCTCCCAAGTATCTGAATCCAAGTCTGGGCGCGCAATGCGAATCCAACTTTTTTCCTTTTTCTTTTCTTTTGCTTTGCCCATTTGTTTTTTCTGTGGACACCAGGAACAATGTCCCATCGTTATCCAAAACAACCTAAAGGCCGCTTGGGTCAGGCCGGCCCCCAGCCCAGGACCAACCATAGCAGTCTCCGCCCGTCCAGCACCACTAATCCATCCATCCCACCCTCATCCACCCCACCATATAAAAGCTCAATGTGACCACTACCCTTCAATCCAGTTCCCTTAAAGTCAAGAACATTGATAGGGGCCATGACTGAGAATTTCTCTCATCAATCGCCCCCCCCAACCCCTTTCCACCAATTAAACCTTTGTCCATCTACTTGTAACAGTACTTGAGTACAAAGTACCGTACGTATCCCACTTCTCACACTTCCCTTCTATCCCTCCAATCCTCTCCAATTTGGCGCTTTGGCTCTGGAAGAATAATGCTTCGTGAATGGTCCAGGCCTCAAGGGGACGGAAGAGGTTGGCAGTAAAAGGGAAAGGAGACGCACGTAACGCACGGTTGTCAGGGATATCCTGCCCCTACCACCCGCCAACCCAGTGAACCCAAAAAGTCTCCAAGCAACGCATGGAAAAAGGAAATGGTGAAGGGCAGAAAAAGAAAGAAGGAAAAAAGGGGGGGAAAGATGCTGCTTGTGTTGCCAGACCCAGCTAGGCACATCCCAATGCGGTGAAAGTCCTGGCTTCTTGCTCCCCAGTAGCTTGCTCCCTCAGGTGTCTCGGTTGCTAGCGCGCTGCTTTGACCGAGCCCTGGGAAATTGAGCTTCGTTCAGAAAAATGTGAGTGGCCGCTCTGCCTTTGCCAAGGGTACAGGATCAGGAAATCTGGATGTGTCAAGGCATTGAAAGCGGCAATCTTCTAGCCTTTCGCGAGCTGCAGAGAAAAGGTCTTGATGGTGTGCAATCTCCCCTTCGTAGACCGTGTGTGCGGTCGTTGTGACCCCGCCCACCTCTCAGTTCTTCCAGCAACCTCCCCCCCAGGTCACTATGATAGAAGTCAATCGAAAGTGTCTGCTTGCTCGTCAACTTTTTTCATAATCAAAAATCGTCACAACTCTCGGTCATCAACTCTCATATGGTAAAAAGCAAACCGATCTCATGACATAAACCCCATTGATGATCAGTCATCTTACCTTTTCTGCGGTGGGCATTTGATTGAAAGTCGCGCTTTGTCGTTCGTCGTTTGTCCTGAGCTCGCTGCCGAACGAAAACAAGGAAAACCGAAGTGTGAAGCAAAAAAAAAAAAAAAAAAAAGAACAGAAAGGACCCACCTCTTTATCTCCCCTGGCAGGTCTTTGGAATTATCAGTATAGAAAAAGTAGGGATCACAGTATCATTACCACGACAAGAAAAAACAAATACGATAAAGGGGAGGTTATGATACCGGCATCGTATGGTACTCGAGTACAAAAAGCTTGCCCATAGCAAATTGGTACAAGTACGTGCTGGAAAGTACAGTACTTGTAGTGACTCAGTCACGTCCCCATCACTCCTCACCCATCCATACGTGGTGGGTACGGTATCTGGCCCTCGTTCAGGCAGACACCCGTTAGAATCTGCTAAAAATCTTGGGGCTCGGATCTGTGGAAAAATGTGCATCTATCGGTAAATCTTACAGCCTCCCTCCGTCTCCCCCCAACCTCACAAGAAGAAGAAATAAGTTACGGGAGGCTACAGTATTGTGCTTGTGTATCGTTGGTAGAGCAATATCCTTTGACGGCTTCGTACACATATTGCAGCGCTTCGCTTCGTTTATCGTTTATCAGAAGCATCCCATAATAGTCGCCCCTCCTCCCCATCCCACAAAAAGTTGAACAATTAAATTGTTCTTACAGTAATCAATCAATCCCTCCGATTGGATTTATCATCCTCGAATTCCTTTTTTTATTTATATATTATCTTATCCCCCTTCCTTTCATTCTCTCCTTCCCCCCGTGAATGCGCGCTGTACAACCACCTCTCTTAACTCCATCTGGAAAAGTAATTACAGACACCTCTACGTTACGGTATCCCAGACGCGCATTTCGTTACCGATTTACATAACAATCATGTTAATACACAGACGACGCCCACGTGTTGCCATTGCGGGTTATTTAGTACGGGTAGGGAGAGAGAGGCCAAAACACGCCAAAATTGGAGTTCTTTGATCTGGCAAAAACCGACGGGGGGGTTTTTTTTTTTGAGAAAAGAATACTGTAGATTACCCTAAGACTTCCCAAGATAACTTCTCAGATTTTCTGCCCAACTAGGACGGAGCAGTGATCAATCCTCTCTTCCTCCTGTAGTGCTCGCCAAGACAAGAGTTTCGTGCCCAAAAGATACATTGCAACTAACCTCAGTTACTTCAAGCGCCTCTCACTTTCTGCGTCATATAAAAATCGTACTGTGCATTTCAGATAGTTTCTTTGAAGCCTATTATAGCAGAATCCGTGCAACAACGACCACCCAAAAATCTCCATTTTTGGTGCTCTAGACTATATCTCGGGGAGCTAAACAACCTGTGTTCCCGCCAAGCCGTCGAGTGATATCATGTGATCCCAGCTCGCAAAGGCACCAGCCGGTTCCCTCCCACCCCCCGGTTTCCTGTGTAATACAGTCACGAAATAAAATAAAAATAAAAACAAACCCCCTGAAATACAAAATGAAATAAAGATAATCGGAAAAAAAAGAATTAAAAAAAAGCCCGCACAAACCTGTATATTATAGAGAGAAAAAATTCACCGAATCGCATACCCTTTCAGTTGCCCCCGGCACGTGGATAGGTGCCTCGCTCTCCCTCTCTCTCCCACAAATAAAATCCCCACCATCCGTTGCAAGTTACCAGCACCGTACAAACAACGCGAAAAACCATTCGGCGAGGAACCCAAGCATGGTACCAAATAAGGAAACCTCGCCACTTAAATAGTTATCCCCATGCAATGAAAAGAAAGTAGAAGGGGGGGGGGGTACCCCCACCCCGTCGGGCGAAATCGTGTACACGCGAACATCATATTCACCGAAAACTTTACATACATACTGTCTTCCTTCCGTCGACGTTGTTGTCGTTGTCAGGAATGCACTTTTGAATGACTTTTTTTCTTCACATAGTCGCCCTAAGACCCGTGTGTTGACGGGACTGGATGGATCAGATCCCGCCAAACCGTTTTTGTGACGCACAGCCACAGGACAAGTCGAGTGATGGGGTATGAACAAGCTCAGATTCCGAGCTCAAAAATGGGTGAGAAAGCAAGCAAAAGAAAGCGGTCCAATAACCACCTTCCAGATATTCGCACTGGGTGGGTTATATCTGGTACGGGCGGTTTGTGTGTTGACCCGTTATTTTCACCCTCTTTATGATGATGATGATGGTGATGGTGGTGACGATGAAGGAAACGGGGTCTGGAGCCACCGCGAGGGGGGAATTGATTACCGCTCGGGTGTCCCCCTTTCTCTCTTCCGTGGGGATGTGACAGTTCGTTCGTTCGTTTTGTTGTCGTGTCGTGGACAGCAGCACCACAGGAAAACAAGCGAAACAGTGGATATCGTGTTTTTTTCCGTTTTAGCATGTCTTTCCTCTCCGGCTTCGGGGGATGATTGCGCTGGGCGAGGTAACGGCCTTTCATTCTTTTTATTTTCTTGCGATCCTTCTGTCTTTTTCCACGCATACCAGGGCTGATATCATACGAGGGAGCCGTTCAAGACGACACGATCTGAAACAAAACACTTGGTATGATACTCTCGACTGAAGCTATGGTTTTTGAGAGTGAAAAAAAAACCCTTCTTTCCTACGCTCTGCCCTTCCCCTCAGCTAGGGTTAGGGTTGCATCGGTGTGGATTGCGGCTTTGTGCAAGGGGGGGTTCCCCGGTTGTTGGCACGAACGGACAGAAACGGTATTCTCTGGGACAAGAGGAGAAAAGGGAGAGATCAACGAATGGACCCGGGCGATAATGACGGAGGAGGAGGGGCAGTGAGAGAGAGAGGGGTTAAACAGCTGCACTGGTATGGTTCTCATTTTCATTTTTTGAACGGATTTTTTTCTCTGTTGTGCTTCGCTTTAGATCACAATTACGGGGTTATCGTTGTTCTTTTTCCCAAACTTGTTTTTGGGTTCGGTTGCCTTCCACCTGTCTTTCGGTTTGGCGAAATGTGACGTTGTGTACGTTAGGTGAAAGCGCCAAGACCCTGCGGCTAGACGATCATAGATTATCACTCGCGCAATGTTTTCCAATGCTTCCGCGGGCCACACCCACTCATGTGGTTTTTCAGGAGGTTCCGCGATGGTGGGCAGCAGCCGGAATGTGGGAGAAGACGTTCCCCCGCTTTGGCGCTCATTCTAATACTATTATGGTAATAGGCAACTGCCTTAGGTAGTGCTGCGGGGGTGGAAATTTAGTTTTTCGTTCGGGGAGGGGGAGGGAGGCGTTACCGATGCGAACTTCGAAGGGATAAACCTGTTTAAAGAGATAGGTACTTGCCCCGTCAACTGGAGAGAGTTAAAGGGAAGAAGCCGGGTTAGCGGGAGGTAAATCCCGTGAAAACAAACTTTCCGTGAAGCAACAAAAAACTCTCTTGTAGATCGTTTGCACGATCTCTACCGTCGTCTTTAGGAGAGGAGTAAACACGGTAGGTTGTGGGACGGGAGCCTGGGCGTAAAAAGAGGGCTCCACTCTCGAGCAGGAATCGGGAGTGATTCAAGTGGGAGAGAGCATGAAAAAAATAAAAATAAAGGGCAGATGAAGATCCAAAAAAATCACTCAAGCCCAGGGACACCCCCTCCTTTTTTTTTTCCTCATTACATGCCGCTATCCCGCTGGTCATTGCCCTTCCCTCCCCCCTTTCTACCTGGCGGGGGGTCCTACTTGAAACAATAGAGCCATCGTGGGAGTCTGGATTGGGAGGAAAAGTTACGCGAGGCTGCGCCAAGGCCTGGCTCACGTGATTTGGCGGACGATGGATTGGAGAAAGAAGCGGCGCCTGAAGTGGTTACAGTACTCGAGTACAACACCAGCACCTTCCTCAGAGATATCCTCCCTCAGCTGTGGCTTTCCTTATTTTATTTTTTTAAACCGACTGTGCATTTATGTGTGCCTGGGACGTGATTACTTTAGCGCCTCTGAAATACGAGGTGACTATCGTCGCCTTGTCTTTTATTTTATTTATTTGGCTGATATGACTAGAAACTCTCTCCCACACCTACACCGTCGCTATATGGTTAGGATAGGCGGGGGTGCGGGGCACGGTATTTATGATGTATATTCACGGGAGATATTGTGTGGACACTTGTCATAAGAGCTTAAAGGGACAGTCAGTGCAATACATGGGCACACGTTTGCATGATTTGATCCTTTCTTGTCTTTTAGCTTTGGCTCCTTGGAACTCTATGTATTGAGATGTTCTTTCTTTGCACGCGCAAGTAGTGCGACTGATGCCACGTTTAAGCATTTTGGAAGTTGTAAGTGTACTTTCCCCCCCTTTTTCGCCGCGGTCTATCAAGTAGGAGGGGTTACATCTAACAAATATTATAGATACTGCTCGCTGGACTGAGGGTGACGATATTCAAAGCTTTTGCCTTGTTTAGGCTATGATCATCGTATATGGGACATATAGCTCGAGAAATTCAAGCCAACAGGCTCCTGATGCATCATTGGGGGGGCAGCATGCTTTCGGGCCGAGCGCGGGGTTCGGGGAGTGGCGCCCCGCTCCCCCAGAGGATGACCATCGTGCCTTTATGGTTTTAAGCCGGGCATCTGGGCTGATCCGTGCAGCCTTGTCCGGATATACTGCCCACTATTTTTGGATCCCTCAAAGTCCAAAACCGTCTGGCTGTGACTGTTGCGCGTTTCAGAGATATTGGGTTCTTAAGGACGTGGCCATACTTTGTTCGAGTGCAGGGAATCATTCCATCTTGAATGCTCTTCTTCAGTGGCGGAGATCGAGGAAAGGGGGTGAGAGAAGCGTTACCTGTTGTCATAGTCTGGTTGGACGGGATGCACGTCGAGTTTTCCCCCAGCTTGGGAAAACCGAGTTGATGTCTATCTTGTCTGGCTGGGGCCAATAGACTATAGCTCGTTCTGAGGGTGTCCGAACCTTTTTCCGGAACGCCTTATCGGGGGTTTCTTCAACCCCACTGGATTACTCACGGGAAAACATCGGTGACTGAAGCTCCATGGTTCGTCCGAAAGGCCGGGGTAATGCAGGATCACGTTTGTGCATCGTGGGTCTGCGTCGTCTCCTGACGAAGCGATGCTTTCCCCTCGATGATTCCATCTATTATGTGGCTTTTGTCGGGTTGTTCCTGGTGACCTCCGGAAGAAAAATTACTGGACGAAGGAAAGCTGGGGCCAAAGGATGTAAAAAGAAGCTGCACGTTTCCCCAGTCTTTTCTTTGCTTATTCCCGGCTTGCGGGGTACGAGTGATTCTCCGAGTCTTAGGTAACCTATTTGTGGGGGTCTTGATCATTCTATTGGTCGGTTTGTCCACTTCTGTCTTCCTTGTCGAGTCTTGCTGTTAACCTCATATACGTTGGGTTGGTGTTTGTGCTGGTGATCTCATGGGCAGAGGAATGGGTAAACAAGCGCTTCAGTTCCGGGGACAGGATTGAAAGGGGTTATGGAGAGTTTACGTGGATACGATTCAGGAATTAGTTATGTTTTCTTTGTTTGCGATGTACACATCACTTTTTTTGCCTTCTTTGAGCTGGCCTTTTGAGGATTCTGGGGTCGTGATGATTATTTCTTCTGCAATTACGGATAGTCAGTGGCGGGAAGCCTTGATGGTGTTTCTCTCGGGAAGGTAGTTTGGCTTCCGGTGAAAACGCTGGTCCTGGTACAGTACAGGACTGGACTAGCAAAAGGGCCCTGGCCGGCTTCTTAGGAGGCTTGTGTAAGATATTCATGGTGGAGGTGTTTGCAGAACTTGTAAGGGTAAGGTGTCTGAGTCAAGGAATGTATGAGGTAGTGATAAATGATTTTGCAGGTAAACTTTTCTAATACTATTCATAAAGGAGAAGTTTTTTTTTTAATGTCCTAACTATGCACCTTGTAGATCCATGGTGGTTGTGGTGACTCTCTTCCTTAGGTGGCTGAGGAAACTGTGGGATTTTTCTTCCCTTCCACCCTGCTCGCTCTCCCATTTCCCTACGCTCACTCACTTTCCTTCCTTTCTTCCTACGCTCCTTTCCTTGCACACACAAGCACAAGCAGCAAAAGTAAGTGGGAGGAGCTGCTGCGCACATCAGAGGAAGGGCTACCGATCCTCGTAGGATTTATGCTACCATCACTTACAGTCTTTCTTCGCCCTCGGAGCAGTCATCACCTTCATAATCTGGGTCAGAAGACCCGGAGAGACGATCTGCTGGGAGAAAAAGCGGGCTCAAGTCGTTGACAGCTCACCCGCACCTTTCTAACCTCCGCAACAGCGCCGTTCCGATCCCCCTTCCATTTCATTTCCTCCCCTTCTCATCTCACCCCCCCTCTCTCCCTTCTCTCCACCTATTTCCCCAACATCACGCTTACACAGTAACTTTCTCCCCTTGGTTTCACCGCCTCTCACTGTTGTTGCCGGCCTAGCAGCCCTACAGAACTCAGGTTAGAAAGGGTATCCAAACTCGAGGCGCTCTCCAGAGTGCCCAGACCTGCTGCTTCTCAATCTCTACCCCCAAACCCCATACCTTCCCCTTCCTTCATACACTCGCTCACTCGACCCTTTTCCACGCCTCAACGACCGCCTCCACCACCGCCATCAACCGTAACACATCCCATCCGCAACGACGAGCACCCACATCACTTTAACGCACCTCTCTTACCACCACCATCCACAACACAAATAATCCTCGACGCGATAGACTCCCGTTTTTTCGCTGGGGATTATTTTTCATCTCTCCCGCCACCACAGCCCCCCCTCTAAACGTAAGTTTTCTTAACCATTCTAATTGCAATAATTTTTCATCTCTATACATTCGCTCACTTTTCGTTTTTAGTTCGATATAGCCGTCGAGCTATTGCACCTTTTTTTCTTTTTTTTTCTTTTCCTTCTTTTCTTTTTCTGTTTTAAGGAATTCTTGTTCAGGAGCAATCACTCATATTTTCTTCCCCTTCCCTCCTCCCACACCCAACCCCCCGCGCTTCTCGGGTTTACGTTTTTGCTCGCGACCACTACCGCTTGCATTAACCAAAACCCATTCATTACGCCATGCCTCCTAAGGAATCGAAGGACTCTCCGGCTCCTGGAGCTGTAAGGTCATCACGTCCCTCGCGACCGTCGACCCGTCGCTCTACACCTGTCGGCACACCTACATCCACAAAACCTGCCGGCCAAACCTTATCTTCCGTGCAACCTCAAGCATCCACAACACAACAGGAAGACACGCCTGTAAATTGGTCCGAACCCCCTTTGGCCACGCCCAAAGCATCTTATAAGGAATATGACGATAAAGCGTCGGTGAACACATCTACGCAACACATGTTACCTTTGGGCGAGTTACCTAAAATGGAACCAACTTCACGGCAGAGGCCAGGTCAGCCAGCAAAGAAGAGGAAGGGAGGAAAGCTGGTTGTATCCACCCACGTTCCTGCCGCTACTACTCCGACTGCTGTTTCATCGCCGGCAGCCGCAATGGAAGCGAGTGCGAGCCCTGCGAATGCGGGTGTGTCCGTACCTAATGTAAAGTCTACGAATGGCACTGGGGTATTGGGAACGGTAGTAGCAGGAAATGGAGGAGGGGGAGGAGGAGGAGGGGGAGCAGGGCAAAGTCCGTTGACGAGCGGGGGAACGCCAACTCCTGCATCAGCGATACCAGGGGCACCGGTTCGTCCAGCCCAAACTTCCAAGGTCAAGCCCGACGTCAGTTCGACTCCAGTGGTGACTGCTTCGTCACCAGCTGCCCCCTCACATTCACGATCGCCAGGTATTAACCCACAAACTCCAAATAGTGCTAATGGTGCTCGTCCGTCCACGACCGCTCCATCGAATGTCTGGATTAATGGTCAAGCCCCGAATAGTAAGACCCCGCAAGGACGTCATCGGCTTGAAATGGTTGTTGATGCCGCTATCGAACGAAGTACTCAGATTGGAAATTTGGGGTTGGGCCGTGCGATCAAGAAACTTTACGACGAGTCGTTGTCTAACAACTTGTTGGCGGATTTATTGGATGCGGTCCTGGCGCAGCGGGCGACGCCAGCACAGGTATTAGAATTCCAGACATATGTCAAGAATGCGAGAGACCCCAATTCGAAGTCGGCGGAGCCTTGCAGTGGACCTCCGTCAAACGGGGATGGGAATGGACAACCACCACCACCACCAGCACCTTCCGCACCTTCCGCACCTCCTCCCACACCTGCTGCCCAATCAGCGCCACATCCTCAGGAGCCGGTGGCAGAAGTCAAGGAAGCAAACGGTTCTACTTCCTCGTCCTCTACAACGGCAGCCAGCGTCAAGAAAGACAAGGTGGAGAGGGAAAGGGAAAAGAAGGAAAAGGTGGACAAAAAGGCTGACAAAAAGGACAAGCGAAAGAATGGGATGAAGCGTAGTCGAGGTGCTAAGGATCATGAAAACAAGGTTGGCGAGGAGTCAGAATCCGATCTGAGCTCAGCTCCCTCAGAACTGTCTGACGAGCGCACAAAGCCTGAAGGTACCAGCGCTTCGGTCAGTTCTCAGCCCGAGAGCTCCCACTCATCGCCGGCTGTTAGTTTTACGCCTATGAACCAACCCGCACCTCGCCCCAAAGGAACATCCGAGCGGGCGTCTAAGAAGTTTAAGAAGGGAGTTCCAGCTGACGACGAGGTACGAACTGAGAGCAATGTTCGGGATCCCCCGCCTCCGCCCATAGTACCTCGTGGGACTAGGGCAACCGCAACCAATCCTAGGAAGCGAGCGAGGAGCCTTAGCACAGCTTCAACTCCGCCACCGGCTGGATCTAATTCAGCGTCATCTAACACACCTTCTGCCTCTGGTGCAACATCTGGATCTGGGTCTGGCGCCCTTGGAACTCCCAATATGCTCCCAGCGCAGCCTCCGAAGAAAAAACCAAAGGGAAACAAGATTAAGATTTCGTGAGTGTTTTCTTCTCTTTTCGATTCATTCTATATATTGGGGGTAAAGCTTATTTTGCGAGATTGCGGGTTAGTCCGGTAAAAAAAGCAGCAGCGGAGCCGATTGTTGTCACAGCGGGGATTGGAGATCTTAGTGACAATAGGCGAGTCCGGTATGGGTCTGAGGAGGTCTCGGTAGGTGTTTATTGATTGCTATCCAGATTATCGTCTCTGTGGGGTCCGATTTTCAGGCGCTGACACGTCACCATTAGGAGAATGAAGATGTGTGCGCTGTCTGCAACGGGCCGGGTCGTTTCCTCTGCTGCGAGCGCTGCCCTCGCTCATTCCATTTCACCTGCCTGAATCCTCCCCTTGAGGAGGTCCCAGAAGGCATGTGGTTTTGCAACAAGTGCACAACACAGCATAATCCGCCACCTAAACCGCCCCGGGGGCTTTTTGTCGATCTTATTGACAACATAAACAGAAGGAACCCTTCGTCGTTTAGGTTACCCTCTGAGATTCGAAATTACTTTGTTGGGGTTGAGACTGGGCCTTTAGGCGAATATGTGGATGTTAGGGATAACAAGACGCAGAGATTTGGGTATGGAGATATTTTTTGGGCTCTTTTTGGCTTATTGGTACATATATTGATAAGAGATCTTTGGGGTGCAATAGTAGAAGCGGATTTCTGGAAGAATACGATACCCATAGACTTAAGGACAAGAGCGGGAATATCATTCTCTGCCATAGTTGTCGAAAGTCTGCTGCTGATGGTCAGAGAATGGTCTCGTGCGATTTCTGCCCGTTGAATTGGCATTTGGACTGTGTCAGCCCCATGCCAATGCCAAACCCCCCGCCGGCACAGAAGAAATGGATGTGTCCGGCCCATGCAGATATGGTAAGAAAATCTGTGAAGTGGTCCCCCCGCGCGCCGGACTGACAATAAGAAATAGTACCAGCCAAGGCGGCCTAAGAAGGCAGTTATAGTTGATGCGTACCTCCGCAGGGGAATGAAAAACAATGGGGTTATTGAGATCGAGAACGAAGAGGAGGAGACTTTTGAGGAAGTCCTCATTAGTGGCGTTGTCTATCGTCTTCCGGAACGTGGTATCAAGTTAGATTTCATTGAGAAAGTGAAAAAGTAAGTTTTCCTGCTCTTGACCCATCATTGGGATATATTTTGGGCCTTAAGTTAACGGTACACGCACTGCTGTAGCGAGCGTGACTATGCTCAGAAACGCCGTAAACTTGACACTAATGTGCTTGGAAATGGTACACCTGTACCCCAGACCCCAATCACGAACTTGACATCTCCTGTTCCTATTGAGGGAGTCCCGGGTGAACTTCAAGTGACTGTCCAGTCATTGATTGAGCTGAGCACTAAGGAGAGGCTTAACGGGCCTCTCGATCCTAATGGGCTAGGTGGTTTAGTCTCAATTCTCATTGTAAGTCCTAAGCTCCATTATCACGTTTATATGAATGTTTTTGCTTACATGTTTTACAGGAAAAAGCGCCTGCGGACGTAAGGGCACTCCTCACGGAAAAGTCGTTAATACCCCCGAATCAGCCTTTGTCACCGGCGGCCTCACTGGATACAGCGCTTACTCCTAACACCTTGGAGATCGAGAGACGTCAACTTCTGGCTCTGCATGAGCTGATCACTCGTCGTATGGAAATTATTGATGGTTCGGCACTACCGATTAGTCCTGCAGTACCTCAATCACACCTGACTGTAGCAGAGAGCTCATGAGGGGGTTTACGTGGTGTCATGTTATCTGGCGGGACGGATATTCCCCAGAAAGGGTGCTATCGAGTTTGAAAAAGTTATGTTAGGGTGCACAGGACGCGAACCGGGCGGGGGAGCTCCACAATACAGTCTGTCTGTGAATGGAGAGGGAGTCGATTGATATAACGGAAAATGGTGGATGATTTCCCTGGTTTGGGTTCTTTTTTCTTCTTTTATTAAACGTTTCCTTTTCTACTTCATTTTACATGCGATAAACCATGGCATCCCTTATCCTTATTTTCCCCTCATGACCTCCATCCACTTTTTCTTCTTCGTCATTCCAATAATTCTTCCTTACAAAGTGGATTATCCCCGATGCAGTGGCTCATTACTCATTGGCCTCCAATCTCTTAAGCCCTTTCCTTCTTGTCCCATCTCTTCGTTTTTTCGTGTCCGGCAAGTAGGGGCGAAGGGAACAGGGGCTCCTCATCACCACCACCACCAAGGCCGCGAGAGGGGAATTTCCGGGTTCAGCTTTTTTTCCTTCCTTTTTCATTTCCCCTTTTTTTCTTTCCGCGTTTTTTCATTTTTCCTTAGAATGGGATGGGAGTGAAAGTGTTCATTTATTTCGTTGGTTGATGGTTGTAGGTGGAGGACATGGTGTGCGTGCTACCTTTTTTACCCTGCTGTCTTTCTCCTTCCCCCCCCTTTCTTGTTCTTTCCATCTGTCTTTTTAGTGTTGGTCTTCTCTTTCGTTCCTTCTTTTTTCCAATGATGTCTTTGTAGTTAATTTTTCCCTCCCCCCTCCTAGCTTCTCTCATATATGGTTTGCGAACGGCCTGTACCTCGACGGGGAGGGAGGTCGATTCTGTTTATGTATCTTTTGAAAGCTCGTTTTTTAGGTAGTGGGATTAGGTTTTCTTTGGATGATTGATGGGCGATGGATTGTCGTGAGGAGAAGGGGGGAGGGGGGAGGTATGCGTTCCATGTATGTACATTATAATTTTTTCATCAGTTTGTGGAAATGTTTGTTGTACTCGATGAGTTTGTACTGGCGCTGCTTCGTGCGGTGATATATATGTCATAGAGGCGGGGGAGTGGGTAGGTGGGCGAGTTGAAATGGTAGGTATTGGTATCGCTCGATATTGATAGTGACCTTTCGTATACTGGCTGCCATCTGACCCTCGCTCTCCGGCTCTTTCCCAACGCTGTTTGACTCCTGAGTGGAAGTGTATATCGTGAGTTGTAGTCTACTCCCAATCGCCATCCTCCATAAAAACGTAATCCCAGAGCGCAAAACTCTCCGATGTGTAATATGGTGGTAACGTAATCCTTCCGTGCTATCCGGGGGTATCGTATCATACAGTGTTCGGTCCCGATCCGTTACCGGGAATCGTTCACTAAACCAAACCTCAAAGATCAAACATCATCTCTCTCTCCCGAGTTCTTCCTCCGTGGCGTACCAGTACTCGAGTAGAGTGTGGAAACATTTTCATTCCCGAACCTCCCACCGCCAATCAGTAGATAGCCTCCAGGCCACTCTAAAATCCTAATTTCCCCTTTCTGCCGCTGATCCACACCGATCGCCGGGCTTGCTTGCTGCGGGGGGGATATCATAGTAGGGAAAGGGCTATCGGGCAATAGGATAGCAGCTCTAATTTCTCCGCTCTCCACCTCCTTCGTTGTGTTGCGCCCACCCTCTCACTCATTCTCCTCCCTCACACCTCCTCCTCCGAAATACGTACCAGTAAATAGAAGAGAGAAAAGGTCGGTGATCCTTTATGCCGACAGTTAAGTTAAGCAAAGCCACCACCACCAGCACTCTGTTCCACCATGGCAAAGAAAAGGAGGGAGGGTTAAGCTACCGCTCGGGCAGCAAAGTGCGGGGTTGGTTCATTTGAATGCCAAGAGATACATTTACTAAGCGAAACTCCTTACTCCCAAAAAAGGGCCACAACAACGCGTCACGTCATTATTTCCTAATAGGGCAATTTACAGACTTCACTTCATTTTTCTTTTTCCTCTCGTGGTTGGCGTGTTGGGCCCTACGGGATCCTTATCTGCCTGTTACCCAGCCTTTGGTTCATCGCTTACACACACTGCTTACTATACCACACCATCACCACCACCACTACCACCCATCGCTGCCTCTACCTGCTACCACGATACGAAGGTGCTTTACACGTTACTTTCGAAATACACCATTGCTATCTGAGCCGTCTTCCATTGCGAGGGAAAATTACAAGAGGAATTATTTGAATCGACCAGGATGCCGCGACCAGCACGCGCTAACAGGAAACCACCTGCGGGCGAAGAGGTGGAAAAGGCAAGCAAGAAGGTTGCTACTACTATTGGGAAGAAGGAAAAGAAGACGGCCGAGAAGGAAATAGTCGGAAAGCCGGTGGCACCACCAGCGCGCGCGACGAGATCGAGAGGCATGGTCGAGCTGGTCATCGAAACTAGTCAGGCCAGTCAAGCCACCGTTGCATCTACTCGTACATCGCCAGAAAAGCCACCAAGTACACGACGGCGAGGCCAGTCTCAACAACCCGTAGCTCTGGTTGCGGAGATGACTACGTTTCCAGCAGCAACAACAGCAACATCGCCGCCAAAAAGGTCTACGCGTGCTACCGCAAACCCTACTACTACTACTACTACTACTACTACTTCTATCGTCATCGAAGAAGTGATCCACAAAACCCCATCTCCGAAAAAACCTACACGCGCCACAACGAAGGTGTTTCTGCATAAGAAGCAGAAATCCAATTCCCGTGTCGCAGCTGCCCCGCCAACGCCGGATGTTACCACACTATCGCCCGAGATTCAAGTCCCCGCATCTTCCGACGCCGAGAACCACTCCCCGGCCGGCAGCCCGCACTTCGCGTCTTCGCCTCCGGCGATCATAGGCACTGCCCCTCGCGACGACGAGGAGGGACTCACCACGCCCACCCAGGCAAAGGGCAAGAGTGGGAAGCAGAAAAGGATTTCTTTGGAGTTTGCCGAGGACGAGGGGTACACTCCCCCGCGCGCACGGCCTTCGTCTGCTGAGAGACCCAGATTGCGGGAATTGGGTGTTGAGAGTTTGGAGCCGTTGGATAGGCTCCCCGGAATTGACGAGAATGATGTTGCCAGTAGTGGTGGGTTTGCGGGGGATGATGAGGACGAACCGGCGACTCCAACGCCTAAACGCACGAACAAATGGAAACTCAGCCAGCTTGCAGGGGAGGAGGAGGAGACCGGGGAGGAGGCCGATCTAGAAGACAATGACGAGGTTCCGGTACTCGCACAATTGGAGCAGCAGCATAAGAAGAAGCGATTCGGATCTCCCTTTCAATTCCAAAGGGGCAAAGAGAAGGATACCCTTCCTACCGCTACCGTCACCACCACGGAGGCAGAAGACATGACCTTTGCAATCTACTCCGATCCAAACACCCCCTCTCCAACTCTACCAGATACCACCAACGCGCGCGAGCTCGACGAGATAATGCGCCCCCCGGTAAGCTCCTCACCAGCACAAGAATCCCCCCGGCACTCCCGAAAACGCCGTTCTTCCAGCGCAGGCATGGGCTCCGACGACGAAGATAGCGACAGGGCAGAAGAGCACCGCGACCAAACCCGTGGCGGAAAACGCAGAAGGCAGGCTGTCACTAGATCCAAGTTGGCAGTGGCACCAAAACAAAAAGTTTTACAAACAGAGGACCTCCGTGGATTACTCCCTAAGCGCAAAGGCCGGGGCAGACTCGCTGAGAGGGACGAATTTGACCTCCCCCCTTCGGAGCAGGAGGAGGAAGAAGAGGAAGACGAAGAGGAAGATGAACTCAGCAAGCCCACAAAACGCAAGCCCAAGCCAACCAGAAAGTCTAAATCAAAGACAAAGTCCAAGTCCAAGTCCGCCGCCCCCACAACTACCGCAAAAATCACAAAATCAGCCTGGTCCCGCCCCCTAGTCCCCGCCACCGCCACCACTGCTAAAAAGACGTACGCGCGTAAATCCACTGGCTCCGGAAAGGAGAACGAGGAGCCAAGAAGGAATAAGGGTAGGAATGATGACGACCCTGGGGAGGAGGAGGATGAGGCTGCGGCCACGACTACGAGCGGGACTATAGTTGAGCTCGCCGATGGGATCCTTGGCAAGGACGGGAGGAGGAAGTTGCGGGATGCGGCGGAGAAGTTCCGTGTCGTAGATGCTTGGGAAATGGAGTTTGAGGATGTTAGTGCGAGTCCAAGTTAGCGGGAGTGTTGGCGGTGGTGATGGGGCGTTTAGAGAGGGGGAGAGGTTGTTTAGTGGATGTTAGCTTTTGACTTTTGCTCATTTTTCAATTGTCTATCGTGAATCGTGGTGTGGTGGGTTTTGTTTGGCGTATTGCATGCTAGTTTGTTCGTTTTCATAGTGTTATTATTATCGTTCCCCTCCCCCTCCTGTGGATTTCGTTAGTGGATTCGATTTGTCCGCTCGATCATCCATTCACCCAATCAATCAACCACTACCGGTATATTACGGTACCAAGAGGAGGAGGAGGAAGGAAGGAATGGCAGCTCCAACTACTTTATTCATCTCGTCCGCACGTTACCGCGGATTACTACAGAAGAGCACGCAGGAAGCAGAAGAAAGACTGGAATAACTGTCTGATATAACGGTCATTATTACTACGCTGTAACTTACTATCTTTATTTGCACCATATTATGCTCCACTAAATCATATACATGACCCTCCTATCGTACCATATCCCGCGTGCGTTCACTCACTCACCCCCTCACAACTTGTGCGCCGCTACCGGCCCACCAGACATCCCCCACACGGCGCACAATAACTAAGTCCAAACGGAGCAGCAAAAACCCCCATCACCCGCAATCACCCGACGTCCGCGAAACGGGCACTGCTATGGTACCTGCTCGCATACAGCTGGCTACTGCATACCACTTTTGCATTCTGGAGGCTTCCATTTACGGCTTCTGCGGGTAATGTTATCCCCACATACATTGCCCCGGCTATCCCACTATAAACTGCGGGTGCGGCGGGCATGGTGTGTGATGTCAGACTCTGCCGTTATTCTTACCATAGAACGAATTACCACATCGCGTGATATTCTATGATCCACGGCAAACCTTCCACAACAACCTTTTTTTTATATAGTTTTTTTTCTTTTCCTTTTTAGTATGATATGATATGGCAGATTAAATTTCCATTTTGAATTACTTGAATTTCCCGAAACGCCGGGATGTATATATAGCGTTCACAAAATCGCTTTATCCTATCATACCGGATATCGGATTTCCCGCGGTGTGTGGGGCGGGAGGAGGGGGAGGAGGTGGGAAGGTGGATTTTATGCTTATCAACTTTTTTTTATATCCCCTTGCTCCCCCCCTGTCTTCGGACGCTGCTGCGCTCAAGGAGAAGAGGAAACATGGTTGGGAAAATGGCGAGATCTAGAGAGAAAGTATGGTATCCTTCCTTCCTTCCTTCTATTTGGGAGTTAATTGTCGGGGGGGGGTTCGGATTGAAGTCTATGGTATGCACGAGTACACACATTCTACCGATCTCTCGAGCGCCCTGGAGGATTGAAGGGTACAGATAGGATGATATGCTACAGGATGAAAGCGTATGGTATAGTACCGTACGGCGCGGTACCGGCAGAAAACCCAAGCCAAGCGCAGTAAGAATACCGTAACAGTTGCAGGGAACTTTCACCATAGTACCGTACCGTAGTGCCCAGAGTATCGGTAGGTAGTGCGGTAACTGCCGTCATTGTAAGGTTTTCTAAAAAATTTGCCCTCATGATATTGGCGGTATGATACCTACGGTATGTACCGGTAACTGGTACTCGTATCATACCTCCGCTTCCACCCCAAACTAAAATTATCCCCCCTCCAATCCCCAATCCGTGGTCCCCGGTCCCTCAATCCCGCAATATAAACCCTACACCCTACCATATGATACAATAATAAAAAAACTTTTTCCGAAAGGGACTTCTGGGTGTGAGGCAAAAATGCAGTTCTGGATCGATCGGATCGCTGATAGCTCCAGAAAAAAAGAAGAAAGAAAAAAAAAAGAAACCCCTCTACCGTGCTCGAGTACCGGTACGCCTCCCGCCCCCAAGAGTATGATAGAAACCCCCCATATCGTGCGTAATTTACCCTCGAGCACTTACATAATCCAGATGTTTTCCTCATCCCTGTCGGTAAGGATGAATGGGGGGAGGGGGTGAGGGAAAATTACGCCAAGGCGAGTGAGCCAAGACAAAGGAAAAAGGGAAAAAACGGTGAGGCGAGGAAAACATGCTGCTGCTAGAAATCAGATGTGATTCAATGTTGCAAAGTGTTATATGTTGGTGTTAGCTGCTCTCGCTAGCTGTGAGCATTGGATGGCAGTTTCTCACGGCACAGCACGGCTGGCTGCGACGGTTAAGGGGAAGGAAGGAAGGGAAAAAGTCAAACCGCGGGGTACAGGTACGGGTGTGTTCTCTTGCTCTTGATACTGCGCAGGTACCGTACCGTAAAATCCCTTGGGGGAAATCCATAGTCAGGTCGCTAGCGGAAAATCAGCCCGTCAGCCCAGGATGGGTTTAGTTTATCAAGTTAACGGAATTGCAAATACCAGTTAATGAGATCCAACATGTCCCAAGGGCTGATCCGTTACTGTGTCAGGGGGGCGCCAACCCTTCCCAGGAGCTCTTGTCTCTGGATTCGGAGATTACAGGGCTGACGGAGATAATGGATTTCAAGAGATTTTACGGCACTCGAGCCCAGTATCGTGTCGCATGTCCCAGGCACTCGTGAGGGAGGATATGATACAGTATCATGTCGGGGAGGGGTGGGAGTGAAGACCTCGTGGGAGTGACTGAAAAATTACTCCGCGTTCAGGGTTTTTTTCCCCCCTTGTTGACCCTTTCCTTCTATGATAGCACAAATATGACCGTGCAACCGTCGCCTTCGGACGAACGAGCCAAGTTACTTAACTCGCCGCCGTCCCCTTCCCTCCCCGCAGTCCACCATTTCCCATCCACTTCTTTTACAACCCCTCCCTTTTTCAAAGCCTTTTTTTTTGATTCCCTTGCCGTACAAGTATATCCCATACCCCCCCCCCCCTATTTCTTCCTATTTTTGCCGATCCATAGACTGAGGGCTTTGTCTGTGAATTCTGTCAGGCTGATTAATTGACCCCGCCATCATTTCCTCTATCGTCTTCTCCTGCACTCCTCCACCCACAACCAACACCCTCTGTCGTGACAATCTCTCAAACTCAGCAAAAAATGCCTTCTCCAGATTTGCAATCTAAGGATACCTACACCTTTCCATCTCACCGTCTTCAACAGGTATTGAGTGATCCCACTAAGATACCTTTGGTCCTTGTCGCTTGCGGCTCCTTCTCGCCCATCACCCACATGCATCTTCGAATGTTCGAGATGGCTGTCGACTATGTACGCCAAAATATGAGTGACACTTATGAGGTCGTTGGTGGCTACCTATCACCTGTGAGCGATCGGTACAACAAAGCTGGTCTGGCAAGCGCCACCCATCGGTCCGTTCTCCCTTTCCCCTTCCGCCTCCACCTCCGGCCCCGATTAACGTGCATATTACAGGGTCCACATGTGCGAATTAGCCTGTGAACAAACCTCCGACTGGTTAATGGTTGACCCGTGGGAAGCCATCCAAAAGGAATACCAGCCCACTGCCGTCGTATTGAATCATATCACCACTTCCGTGAATGATCAACTCGGTGGAATTTCCACTAGCTCCGACCCGGATGCCCCCAAGAGGCCTGCTCAAGTTGCTTTGCTTGGCGGTTCAGACCTTTTGCAGACTATGTCGCAGCCGGGCGTCTGGTCTTTGGAGGATCTGGACTTGATTATTGGGTCCCACGGGATTTTTGTCATTGAGCGTTCCGGCTCCAATGTCAGTGATGCGTTGGCTCCGCTTAACGAGTGGAGCGAGAAAATGGGAAAGAACTGGTTGGAGAATATCCAGGTTGTTCGACAACTGATTGCCAACGATATCAGCAGTACCAGGATTAGGCAATTCTTGAGATGGGGAATGAGTGTTCAGTACCTACTGCCCAGCTGCGTCATTGAATACCTGAGGGAGCACCAATTGTATAGGGACCCAGTTGAGGACAATCACCCGTTGGGCGACGGGAAAGGGAAGGGCAAAGGAAAATTGATGGAAGGAGATTCAAATGTCGCGGGTGATGGAGCCAGGATGGCTTAATTTGATAATGGGATGTTTAGCGGACGTTTAGATGCAAGGCCGTTGGAAGGCGTAGGGGGCGATATACGCACTCGGTAGACCAAAGAAAGAAAGCTAAAAAAAAGAGCTCGGATTGGGGTCCAAAGAAGTTTCCAGCAAACTGGAATCCGATAGATGGATTCAACTCTTTTCCGGGTAGTTGGATTCTATATACCCCCGGTTAACCCGGTCCAGAGCGGTGATAGATATTATGCAGGAATGATACCCCTTCTTATGTTATTTCATTGTTTCATTCTCTTGGGGGTTGCTTTTTCCTGTGTAGAATAAAGACCAGATGAGACTAGGTTTTATTCCTTAAGTCGGACGATCTTCCGCTCCTTAGTTACATCTCTCAAAGATATTTTTATTTTTCCCTTTCGACGGTTTCCAAAACCGGTAGAGCACCGTACTCACGGCTGAACGTTCTTTGAAAGATATAAAGACGGAATTGGTCTCTTGGGGGGTTATCCCGACTTGATATCAACCGTATTCTTTTGAAGCATTTGCTACTCTACCGCGTTAGTGTCTCGGGGCCGCTGATGAAGGAAAATAAATCAGTCTGGCAGTGGGACTTAACTTGCCTAAGCTCCCAGCCGTTAGTGCATTGCCCGCAGGAAACGGGCTGCCTTATGGGTAATACAATGAGATCACTGCGGGTCCACCCCGAGTGAATGTCAGTCTCAAACAGGAAAATTGGGAGACGAGTGATATTCCGAGATCATAACGTTCGGTAGGTTCCAATAGGTTCTAATCAGTCGTAGCTGGGGATGAAATATCATAGCAACAAACAATAGTGGTGGTGGAGACATCTTGAAGAAAAAGAAAGAGATAAGGGAGATTTTCTATTTGCCATTTGAGCCGGAAAAAAGGGGGGGAACAAACCAACACGCGGGCTGATTGGATGGTCTACGCACGTAGCAACGATGCAGTGCTATCGGCGCTGCAGCGTAGGGTTACCAAGACTCTGGTGCACAGTACTCGTACTGTACAGTACATACCGGTAAGTGGTTGCAATTGCCCAAGTGCAAGTGGAGTCTCACCAGATGCTGCTGCAGCGTTGTCGGTTGCACAGTTGTTGATTAGGCCTATCAGACTTGGGGATGCTTGTGCACTATAGTATTGTGCGCGAGTGTATGGTGGAGTCTTATATTGCAGCATAGACCGGTTTCATACATGTACCGTACCGGGGGTTGTGGGTAAGTCTGTCGAACCCCCCTCATTGGCTCCCGGCCTTCTGGGCCACTCAGCGAACGGCGTTTGCTCGAGCCTGGCGCCAAGAGTTCGACAGACTTTTTTCCTTCACCAAATTGCGAGGGAACCCACCAATTGTGTGGTCTGGCAACGGTTCATACGCATACAAAGTCAGCCTATGAGGTCCGGGTTCGACAGACTTTTTTCCAACCCCTAGTACACTACTGGTCACTTAATTCTCATACCCCAACATGTATCTGTGGAAGTGTTGTTGCAGGTGAGAATGTAACATGCAACCAAAGATCGCTAGGGATGGTACATTTTCACCAGCCATAACACTACCACAGGTACACGTTAGGTATAAGAGTTAAGTGAACAGTAGTGTCTTCGATGTATCACTCTAAAGCCTTTGTCCCGCCTCTTACTTACCGGGCGGTACTCTATGTTCTGGTTCGGGCTTGCTGTTCTAGGGCTTGTGGGGCGCGCTAGCTAATCCAGTTTGTAACTCGTGTTTTCACGAACTCGGGATGTCAAGTGGAAATGATGTTGGAGTATATAGTCTATGCGGTTGTGGGGTGTTGCTTTTCGCAACCACCAAGATACCTACTACCATTGGGCGTTAGGTATATTAACTTATATTATTACTCTATGTTACGGTAAATGGTATCCAGGGCTTAAACTACACACGAAGGCTGTGGATTGGATCTATAGGAGATCTTTACTCGTAATGTCCTGACGTTTGTGAACACAACTGCTATTGCATGATGCCAAGAACAGCGCAAAAAAGCTGAATTTTGGCGGTATGCAATAGCAGTTGTGTTCACAAACGTCAGGACATTACGAGTAGTTTACTTTCCCATATAGGTTTCTACGAAGTTTGTATCATTCCCAGTGTGATTCTCTTCTCCCTTATTGAATTTAGTTCGATTCTTGAAGTTTCGCTTGGTTTTTGGGATGCTCGCTGTCCAGGAAGAGATATATATATACATCTGCTGGCCTATCGTTAGTTAGTATGTATATCTCTCGATTTCGCACTTGCACCGCTTCACTCTTTCAATTGAGGAAAAGATCCAAGAAAATAATATAAATTGACTATTAAATTGACCACTGTAGCCAATGTGACATAAAACAACTCTGAGGAGCTTCGTTGTGATGAGAAAGGTAAATCATAAGCGTAAAATCATTTCCTCGAAGCCATCCTCCTATCCCGAACCCATTCCATACCATCCAGCACTCATATCCATCCATCATCCAAATCATCCCCATCCTGACCATACCATAAAGCCCGGGAAATAATTTCTCTGTTGCCTACGCAATCTTATTGCAGTTGAGGGCGTTGACGTTGATGGCGACGATACCACTCGCCGACTGTGAATTATCACAGCAGGAAACGGTACCACCATTGCAATTCCCCCCACCCAGGACTATTCACCCCACTTCATTAGCTTCACATCCCCTCCGCTCCAAGCTGAGAAGGAACTAAGTAAGAACGTACCGAAATTGCTGCACTGAAACACACTACCAACTGCTAGAAGGCCAGACGATTGGGAAGTGCAGCATCCAGAGACGTAGTTCTTTGAGGTGCATGTCTCGGTGTTGGTGTTGGTGTTGGTGGTGCTGCTTCCAAAGCCGCCCCAGGAAGCGTCAGCGTCAGCGTCAGGGGCGGGGGCGGGGGCGGGGATTGCGACAGCAGAGACGAGCGCTGCAAAGAGGAAGACGAGGATTCTTGCGAATTGCATTTTGGAAGGTGGAAGAAGAGGTGGAGTGGAAGTAGAAGTAGAAGTAGAAGTAGTAGATTGGATTGTTTTTGAAGGCGAAGATTGCTATTGAAGTAGAAGTCGAAGTCGAAGCTGATGAGGAGGAATGGAATTGAGGCGGGATATCGAGCTGTATTTATACACACCCGACGACAGAGTCTCTCTCTCCAGCATCCGCAGACCCGGCCATGATGATAGAGTCCCACAGACCCGCCCTGGATGGTTTGATAGTCGTACAGCACAATATCGTATCATACTTCCTGAAATTCTTCCTCTCCTGTCCTCACTCTCCGTGAGCCATCCAATTACCAGCCGCCATATCTGTTATCTTTTTTTTTATTTGTTTTTTATTTTTATTTATTTTTTATCCCATGTATTTACTATTAACGTATGTAGTCGAGTACCGTATGTCGCGCCAGCTCTCAGAAACCTGTTGTTCCATCATCACCACCAATCTGATACCAAGGCAGCAACTCGGTAAGTTCCGCGCCCTTCATGCATGGCGTACAGTGATCGGCGGGCCCCACTCTAACTTTAAAAAAAAGAACTCACTCTCGGTCTGGGGCTAGATAGATATGCAGAGACCCAGGGGCGGTTTTTTCCGGACCTTGTTTTTTTTTTGAGGTATACTGCACATTCACGGTAAATGCCGGTCAGATATGGGCTCTCGGGCTCGGGCGGGGGGCATTTTCGGGAGGGTAGTGCGCTTCGGTAGAGCGGCAGTCTATCGTATACTGGTATCTCTCTCGGTGAGAGAGATTGAGAGGAGAAGGCAAAACTCAGCTTGGCTTCTTGGGTGTAGTGTTGGGTAGGTTCGGGGGAGGGGGGCAGGTTTACTAGTATCGAGGGAATGCATTATCCTTGTTTTGTTTCGCTTGGAGTGGGTTTTACACTCTTGCCTGTATCATCCAAACACCATATCGCTCTAGAGTTCGATGCGTCAACGAGATCCTATCCCACCGTACCTACCGACTTACCTTTCTGTTTCATTCCCCATGGAAGGAAAGCAACATCATCCAAAAATACCAATTGCCTGAAAGCACTTCCCGGATACTCACATTGTCCGCCGGAAAGAAGGAGGGGAAAAGAAAAGCGAGAGAGAGACTTATACACGTCAACAGAGATCATCGCCCCCCAGCGCCAGTCCCGTTAGACCCCCACTCGGCTTCTCACCGGGTGACATCTCATGATTGGTCCTAGTCACGGGGAATTGGCCGTTTGTGTGATAGTAATGTCTTGGCCATCGCAACGTTCCTTTTTTTCTTTCCCTTCTTCGACAACGGCGAGATCCTTTTGGTTTTGTCTTGGATTATCGTTTCCAGTTTTGGGATGGGTTTACCGGTACCGGTAGGGTACTCGAGTACGGTTGGGGATAATACTTTTCTTATTCTTTGGTTGTTTTGGTAGATGCGTTGGTATTGGTACGGTACTCATGTCCGGTGTTTCAGATTATAGGGGGTAGCCTTATTGGCCCAGTGGTGGTAGGATTGGAAAGTTCCTCTCTGGGAGAGAGAGGGAAGATTAAAGTCTGGTAGGGTGCTGGACAAAATTGGACTCGCTTGTCCAGATTGTAATACCAGTGCTACCGGATACGCCCTCGGCTATCGATGACGCTCTAGGTTCTGCACTTTGTGTTCCAAACTCCCGGCTGGAAACGTAGTACAATTACATCCCAGAACTCCCTTCTTCCTTCTCTCCCCCCCTCCATTCCTTCTTTTGACCCCATCCACCCACCAACCACACCCTTCCTTGCTCCCTAAACTAGTATTCCCGATCGGTGTCATATCAAAGGTACCAGGCAGGCAGGCATACTCTCCCCTCCAATCACCTCCAACCCACCTCCACCACTAGGGCCGACTTGTCAGATATCAAACGCCGACCTCCCCGGACACCGATCATGTATATGCGCATGGGCCACCAATAGTACAGTGCAATTTATAGCACAACACAGTACCAACAGGTCGCTGTACTCGTACGTCGCTCGAGGATCATCGTTTCCCCTTGGGTATTTCCGTAGAGGTGCAAAGGGAGGGGGGAGGGGCACATCTGGAGAGGAATGATTGGCAGAGGTGTCTAGGAAGTGTAGGAGTTAGTGCAGTACTAACATTGTGCTCTACTGTTCAGCGCCCCCCCCCGTTATCCAATTATTATCGCTTCATTGCTTTCTTCTTCCTCTAACTCCCTCTATCACGGAGCATGCATGAAGCACTGTCCAGTTCAGTACAAGCACAACTCCAAAGATCTACAGTACTAAGGCTCGGAATAATCCGTGAACACTTTCGCATTGGTCAACGCACCGTGGGTACCCCTTCTAGCAAATAAAAAATTGTAAAGCGCTCACCGGAATTGCTCCTCCTTCACAATCAATAAGGCTAATTGCATATCAGAAACGACCATTAGCAAATTCACATATAATATTGTTTGATTGACTACAGGAGCTGTACCCGTCAGGCCTACACCCCCCTAAGCATTTCGTCCTCTGGGGCAAGCTAACCCATACTCGTTCCCGGCATGAAGGACCTGAACATTTGGATCTGAATTTAGTATGGGCTCTCAGATACGCACAGACAATTTGCCATACAAATTTTGATCCCTGTGTTTAGGTTCTACGTGCCGGGAACATGTACTTCGCAGCCAGCACGACCCCAGTACATTGGGAATGCTCGCCGACTAGCCCTGGTACCCTAGTACCGTGCCTACCGCCGTAGCAGATACATCCTCTACCGCCACATCTACCCAATCGGCCATGAGTAACACCACATAAGCTGATACCCTCTGTACCAGCACACTATACTAGCCCTTTCAACTCCCTGCACTATTCTATCCAACCTTGCGCTGATCTACCCTACGGCACAACCCGCATCTCGATTCTGGATATCACGGCTATTCCACCCCCCTTCAACAAAGACCACCCACCTCAACATCACCCCGGAGATCAACTTCCGCCCCCAATCCTTCTCCCATACATGACGTGGATAGATATTATTCACTCAGGCCGACTCGTGCCGTGCTTAATAGGGCACAGACAATATAGCTCAGTCCTAGATAATCTAAGCTAATATGTAGGCAAAAACAAGGCAGGGCAGGTCCCGTGCTGTGTTGTGTGCCTCGCCGACCTAAGTGGAGGTGTGAGATGTGATGGCGGTGATTGCATAGGTAGGTAGGAGGCGGTGGGATGGAGGACGCCGAAGGAACTTTGGCTGCGAGGGCGAGGGCGGACGGACGGACGGACGGATGAATGACGATGTGGGTGGCGTGAAGGCCTCAGACATTGGATGCATGGATAGAGGTGGTTCAGAGCAAACAAACCAACACCTCAACACCCACCCCCAATGAACGAGTGAGAGGTGAGAAGGTATATACACCAACTCACAAAACCTCCCACAGAAAACATCACCACCAATAACTACATTCAAGCTACTCTATTGACCGCTACCCAAACTATACCAAACTCATCTCCTCAACTTATACACAGCTCCCACATCACCCACAACCCCCCTACGGGAGCCCAAACAACCATCTGTACAGGAAAGACAAAGACCATAATTCAAAGTTCACGACACAATTCCATCCGCAAGTACTTCCTCCTCCTCCTCCTCCTCCTCCTACTATACCACACCGCACGCATCAGAACCTATATATAACATCCCACCACGAGCAAGACTTTCCACACACTCACCGCCAAAAGACCACTCACGAAACCCCATCCAAGCCTTCACCAGAGCACAACCCCAGGGCCAGAAGGAGAAACTAACTTAACTTGCCAACTCCCCCAACGACTCAGGTCCACCACATGCCTTGAGTTATCCGTGAGCACTGTACCGTGCTGTATACCGTACAGCCCTCGTTCCAAAAGTTCTCGCACCCGGGCTGGTATACCGTGACAAAATCTTATAGGGGGGATGCATTATTATACATAGCCCTTTATATCACAGTATCATACTAGCCTTGGCGTGAGAGCCCTTGGAAAACGAGGCTGTACTGTATCATACCGTACTGACTATCCCCTAGATTATCAAGGGGCCCATTTGGGGCCCTTTTCAATCCACCCCGGCCCGACTCTGCTCTCCATGGTTCAATAATGACATGAGAGAAATTGTTTATTAGTTTTTCATTCCAAATAGGCCTTTTATTTTGTTTCTCTGCCTTTTTTTAAATTTTTAAACTATACTCTTCTTGCTCTCTGGTGTTGCTGTTGTTTGGGGGTGGGAAGGCGGCCTCTGGGTTCGTCAGCGGTTGGCAGCTTAGGGGATACCATCCAAAACAAAACAAAAACCTAAAAAAAGTATCTTTTCCTTCCTCCACCGCTTTTTTTCTTTCTTTCACTTTTCTTATTATCTTTTGGCTTTGTGGGGTGCTTGGGCACCCACCAGACAAACCAGAAAACAAATAAGGGAGGTACGATGGCGTACTCTAGCTTCGGCGCTCATCCTCTCGGGAAAATCGCTGCCAACTAATAATTCCCCACAGTGCGTCGGTTGGTGGACAATTAATCACAGATTCTCACTCGCTCGAGAGTCGAATGGTACGGGTTGCAGATAGGTCATGTGTTCCCCCGATTCGTAAAATGGCGGCAATGATGTGTTAGAACTTTAAAGGCTCCGGCTACTGGCGGCTACGGTGAACGCATAATAGCGGAAGCGGAAGCACTACTCCGCCAGAAGTAGACAGACATACGATGCTCCATGGCTCTCTTCTGGAGGTTAGCGCTTTACCGCAGTCTACAGTATTCCCCCCAAGCCAGTAGATTCAGACATTGCACCTTCAAACCCACTGGAGTGAGTATCAAAGCCTCAATATTAGTCTAAGTACAATCCTCCTCCTTCTCCACTCCCAACCACCAAAACTGCGAACCATTCCAAAAGACCACAAGGGTATATATATGCCTGTCCCACCCCCCCTCCAGAAAGCCCTCTCCAATTCCCCTCTACAACCCAAACCAAGCCAGGCCAAACCGACCCGACTGACAGAGAAAGAAAAGTTTTTCGTAAAAAAAAAAATGCGCAGAAAGATAAAGAATCGTCTCAAAACTCCGGTTAAAAAGGAAGGAAAAAAGGAAAATGCTACCTATTGTTCCACTTTACCATCATCCCCGGGAGAGAGGGTATAATTAACGAGCATGCTGTCCACAATTCGGTTTCGGCTTTTCTAAGCGGAGGGCCCAGAGGAGGAGGTCCTCCAGCGGCACGAATACCAGGAACACACGGTTGCACAGGAAGGCGATTGCAGCGACAAGCGCTCCAGCGCAGGGGTCCAACCAGTACTGTTACCACTAGTTAGCACTCTAGTTTAGTGGAAGAGGGGCAATATATGGGGGACGAACATGATTAGCTGTAGCAATAATGGTAGTCAGAATCATGGTTGGGTACGAAACCCCGAGCACGCAGTACCAAATCTTCCACCATTTGCCAACACCAGTTTGCAGGACTTTTCCTTTACGTCCTCCATATCCTAGTCCCATGAAGCTGAGCACGCCAGAGTGGTACACTAGCGTCACACCAATCATGAAGCTGTAGCCAAAGTGCATACTCGGCATGGCAGCAAGGTGGTTCACAAATTTGCCAGACATCCACACGGACTCGGCGTCATCGCGGCGGACAGTATCGATAAAGCCGTACTCCTTAGGGAGCAGACGGGGCGGCATGCACGGGAAGAAGGCAAATATAGCAAAGGCCATCCAGTTGCACAGTGTTACAGTGCGCCGTACGATTGCAAAGGTGGCATGATTCGGGGCGGAGTAGTAATACCATGCGATGAAACTATATCAACCAACCCATCAGTATCCAATTCACCCCAGACTCGTACAAAACGTGGCCATAGTCGGGGGAAACCTACAATACACTCCCGGGAATGTGAATCAACGCATAAGACTTATTCAAAAAGCTCAATAACTCCTGATGTCCATCCATGAACCACTTTTGCACGTCAATCTCCTTGACCGGGAAAAAGAACCTCAGTAGCGAGTACTGCTCCGCATTCAAAACACTCAAACCATTCGCCTGCGCCGTGTCCCAAATCTCATCCGAGAACAGCTCCTGGGAGAGAATATGCGAAACTCGATATATAGCATAGGTAATAATCCAGTAGAACATTTCCATTAGGAACGGGAACTTGTACATAACGCGGGAGTGCCAGCTGTTTGAGAAACGGGACGAGTTGGGGGTCAATATTAAAAGACCGCAGCAGGAGCGGGTTTTAGGTGGGTGTTTAGATGTGCTGAGGACGGTGAGGTCTTCATCTTCCTCATCTGATGACCGACCGTCCACCGAGCCGCGCGAGGGAGATGGGGAGAATTCGTCCGAGCCATTGTTTTCCAGTAGGGAGCGGTAATCCGATTTGGGGTTGTTGAGGATATCATATCTTCGTCGTCGAGTGTAGAAGCACGCGAAGAACAGGATGCTTGCCACAATCTTTTGGTGAGGTTGTTAGATGATCATCCATGAACCAATACGACCGAAGAGAGGTGGGGGAAGGTGGGATAGTGCAGATAAGTACTCACAACTGGCTCACCCCACTCGGGCAGTTTCCATGCCGGGTCGCTATTCCAAGCTGGAGGTGCGGACGATAGTGGAGTCGACGAGGCGTTGACCCCGGAGGGCACGACACTCGTTGGAGTGGGCATTAAAGTATCCGGCAAATCAAATCAAACAAGACGAAACCTCGTTTCGTTTCCTATAGAAATTAAACTTCTTTCTTCCACGATGAGGGGAGAGCAAAGAGAAGAGTATTGAATGAGTGTGAGTGTTGTCTGTGTATGGAGATCAGTCAGACGAAAAGTCCTTTTGGCACCAAGGGGGCTGTGGTGCTGCAGTGCCCTTGAAACGACAGCAAAAGGAGGTATTACAGCCCACAACGGTGATATAAGAGGGCATGACGAGCACTTACAAAAAAGAAACCGCGTGAAAGACCCCAACGATGAGGGGAGAAAAGGAGCGATGGGGATAATATGGTAGAAACACTCTTCCCCTCCAAGGGTGATCCAGTGATGCTTCTCGAAATGCTTCGTCTCCCGATGCGAAAGGGAGCGGGAGAATGAAGGTTAGAGGGCGCCTCACACCAAGTCTGAGATTATTTGTCGCGTGCTGCCGCCCTGGTAAGCTATCATAGTAAGATTCGGTTTGGCTGAAATAACTTACACCCACTTGCTTTTTCCCCCCGTACCGGAATGAAGGCTAAGAACGCCCCTTCCACCCTCTTCGGCCATGTTAACCGTTCTCAGGAGGGGATTGGGACTAGGTTAATAATGTGTCTGACGCGTCTAGTACTTGGCGGCGAAAGGGGGGGATGAGTTATTCCTCCTCTCAACCGAATCATTTCATTGGGACAGCGGAGACGTAATAACCCCCGGCCCTCAATGGATGGAGCGGTGCGGGGCGGTTCCAGCCTCTTGCCAGTTGCAACCGATTAAAGTGAGAATTCATGATACAGTACAGTACCGTACCGTACAAGTACTCCAGTGGATGAATCCTCAACCCACCCCCGTTCGACACATCAGGATTCTCCCAGTCTCCATTTGTGATATTTCGTTCGCACCCGTCCTCGTACTCGGGTACCGGTATGATACCGGTATACGGTAGTGGCTTTTGCCCAAAAAGCCACCCACTCGCTGCAATGTTCTCCCGCCCCCTCTTCTCCGGAATTCGGATGCTCAGGTGTCCAGGCAACGCGAGAAACGCCTCGACCACCGTCCATTGCGGGGGCAGACTAAACTTGTCGACTGCCAAGCCATATCATACTCGTACAATCCCTCAACAACCATCATCCTACACCATTACCCTCGCTTGACAACACTTGAACAAGCGAATAGCGATAAAGATCACGAAAAAGACAAAAAATAATAATTCAAAATTGAGCAGAATGGACGAGGGCCACTGTGATTTCTATCCTCATCTCATTGTATTTTGGGCTCGATTATTGGGGCAGATGCCATTAACGTTAGGTTCGAGGTGGAGACATTGCTAGGAGGTACTAGTACTGTATTGCATTCGAGTATCGTGACCTCCTCGACCAGGTTCTGCATGTCTTTGTCCGTAGACAAAGGTATCTCGAACGAGGAAAATACACGCACCAAATAGCGAGAAGTTGTAACGGTATAAAATAGAATGAAAAGAGAAACCAAAAATTAATCATTGCCCAGATTTATTTTTCGGGTTTTATATATATTTTTATAATTTCTTTGATCCTATCATACCTATCATGGACCACCCTTCTCCGTTCAGAGATATTTTAAATAAATGAAGGCCCCCCATGGTGGTGGGAGTCGGAACCAATTCAACCCGAGCAGGGCAGACAGGGATATTCATATCTAGCCGGTTAAATTAACCTCGAATAACTGTTTCTTAACTCTTTGGCAAGCCTTGAACTCGAATTCTCCTCCTTAACTTATGTTGGGCTGTGGCAGGGCGCTTCATCGAGTATGCCAAGCTTACCCCTGAAGTACTAGTAGATGGTACGAGGGGGGCAGGTATTCTCAAACGTCCCCCAACCAACCAATCAGTTTTGACGAAACCACTACGCCAAGGCCGCCATGCAGGAGAAATTTCAGTTTGGAGGCACTTTGCTCGAGCCACTTTACCCTATCGGCTGTCGGTACTGCAGGAATACTCGTACAGAATGCGTGCGCCACTGCAGTCAGAACTAACTGAGTTAGCTGCCGAACGGGGAGAATTGATCAGCCAAGGGTTGTGCTTTTTAGGGTTGGGTAAATGTGATGCTGTGGTTTCTGGGGGGCGCAGCGAATCAAACGCATGTGCTAATTTTGGGGTCGCTAGTTGGGGAGTCGATCATTTCCTGATATTGCAGGTGTATGCGTGCTTGCTCTCTAACCGGAAGAATAATGCTAGGATATTACTTGTTGCGGTTAGCCTCATCCTTGTTGGCTGGGCTCACCTCGTGCAAACATAAAACCTTTGCTCGAGTGAGAATCGAAAATATTTAGACCGGCGAGGGTTCCGGCCGGGCAGCACCCTTAGACAGGCTTGGCATGGCTTGACACCAAATTTCTGGGCGAATCAACCAAAACTACTAGCAATACAAGTACAGTATTGGCTAGCTTTGCTGAACGCTCACCCGGTCTGCAAAAGATCTTGACTTATGTGTGGAGGTTGTCGTTGTTGTTCAGCCGCACGCGCTGGGGTTTTGGTGATTGTGGGTCGGTAGAGGTGCTGATTCGTGGTGCCCGGAACCATGCCGTATCATACCGGTACTCTAGTACAAAGGTAGGAGCCTATTAACCAGGACAGACAGGGATACTTTTAGCTAGTTAACCTTAAATAACTGTTCAATCACTTCTTACCGGACCCTGTACTCGAGCACAGTCAGATGGGGCGACTTCGCCGGCGGTATTTCATCAGCTGGCTGTCGGCAGCAGACGGCTACTCATATCACACAGCACGGTACGGTAGCATAAAGTACTAGAAAATTTCAAAAGTATTCGGACACCTTGGCGCCAAGAGAAGAAATCATCCGGTGCCAAGACTTTTGAGTAAATAGGCTAAATACACCCTGAGTTGACGAACACCTGTATCACAACAAACATTCTTATTTAGCTATGAGTCCAGTCCGCCCAACTTTAAAACAGAAGCGAGGTAAGAGAATCTATATACTGGAAGAGGGTTAGGATTAGCTAATTTGGGATAACTAGGAAAGGAGATTACCCCACGACGGCGTGCTGTAATCATAGCATATCGCTCTCTGGAGGTCCCTATAAGCTTCCGGCAAATCCAGAGTGTCACAGGGGTTCCAAAATCTACAGCAAGTGATATCTGGAAGCACGCGCTTTCTAATGCAGAAAGAGCTCGGCTTCAAACTGAAGCCATACCGACACTCATAGTACCAGTACTTCCTCGGGTAGGATCTCCGCAGGTCGCACTTTCTTCAGTGCTACCACCTGGGGCAGCACTTCTTTCTGTGCTACCTCCTCCGATGCCACTGTCTTTGGTGCTACCTCGTCTGGTAGCACTTCCTTCAGGGCTGCCACCTCTGGCAGGTCTCCCCTCGGCACCACCTCCTCCGACTTCGCTTTCTTTAATGCCACCGCCTCCTGAAGCACTCCTTTCTGGGCCGCCTCTCCCAGCAGCGCTTCCTCTGCCTTTCCTGGCAGAGCTTCCTTTGCCTCTCCCAGCAGCGCTCCCTTTGCCTCTCCCGGTAGCGCTCCCTTTGCCTCTCCTGGCAGCGCTCCCTTTGCCTTTCCCGGCAGCGCTCCCTTTGCCTCTCCCGGAAGCGCTCCCTTTGCCTCTCCCGGCAGCGCTCCCTTTGCCTCTCCCGGCAGCGCTCCCTTTGCCTCTCCCGGCAGCGCTCCCTTTGCCGCCCCCGGCAGCGCTTCCTTTGCCGCCCCCGGCAGCGCTCCCTTTGCCTCTCCCGGCAGCGCTCCCTTTGCCGCTCCCGGCA
>Ga0307517_10000611_pt1 | contig 60937 bp, 65 predicted proteins | sample 23_EM_MG_FD_194515 | JGI IMG/M metagenome (GOLD analysis project Ga0307517, IMG submission 194515) | Populus trichocarpa ectomycorrhiza microbial communities from riparian zone in the Pacific Northwest, United States - 23_EM | ecosystem: Host-associated > Plants > Roots > Unclassified | place...
ACGACTCGGAGAGGTCGAGAACGGCGTTTCCCATCTGCACCAGGGGCTTGTAGAACTCCTCTTCCAACGTACGGTGGGCCCCACACTTGCGCGCATATTCCCAGTGAGGGGTCGAAAACTTCTTGTTCCGTTTGATGCGGTTGATGGTGGGACCCCATAGCTTCTTCCAGTTCTTGGGAACGTGCAGGACGTTCTTCATGAAAACGTCTATGTCGACGAAGACTCGATGGCGTTCGAAGTCCTGGGCGATGTACTGTTCGTATTTGGCGCTGTCGTGTTTCTGAGTTTTGTCCGTATCGTGCTCCAGCTTCCGCAGAGTGGACGTCCCGTGGGACATTGGAGTTTGGTTCGGGACCGGGACCGAACGAGTGGCATCGCGTTTGCGCTCTGGAGTCTTGGGCACAGGTTGGATAGAACGGAGAAGAAAGGAGCCAGGCTGATCAGGATTGGCGGGTGGCATTGGGGGAGGGTGCGAGCGATTGGAAAGAACTCCCTCATCGCGGCAAGAGAGGTTATATAGGACGGCGAGTTGATAGAAGTCGACCAGGGCCATGGTGCGGACGATGCCTGAGGGCCACGCAGATCAAGACCAGGTGGTGGCGAAACGGGAGCGAGAGGTTTCACCGTGAACCGTGGGACGCGTCTGAGTTTGTCACGGGCTCGATCGCGCGCTGATCAAGGACAAAGGAAATCAGCATTCGTTGTCCAAACAGATCCAAATAACACCAGAGAGTGCGAACATACTATATGAGCTGGGTAGCGTTCGAAGTATACCAGCCCAGGTCGTGCTTTGCTCAATCCAGAGATACGTTTGTTGTGGCAGGGTTTTGACGGACGGCGGGTTGAGGGTGTTCAACCCGACACATGGCTCCGGGTCGTTATGGGCCACCGGCGCCATTCCCACCGTTCAATCGTTTGCACGGTACCGCGCGGTCGGTACTCGTTTCAAATCCCACAATCGTTTGCTTCTCCAATGGGACGATGCCCGCCACGAGCCAGTTTGGGAGTTCACAGTGGCCTCATCGCCGCCAGATCTAGTACTTGCCAGAGTTTCAAATCCGGAGGCTCCAACGTCACGGAACGGTTCCGTGGGCACAGGCAAAGGGTATTGTGACTCGATGGACGGTTGCCATTATCATACGCCGTGCCATGCTTCCATCGCCTGCATGGCGGTCCTTTGTGTATGGACCGTGCACGCGGCGATGGGGAGCCTCTGCCGTCGCCCATTCAATTTTACCGTCCTACCGCTCGATTATCCTTGATATACTTATTCTGTCTTCGGACGAGGCAACGGACTTTGCCACGCTTCTCAAGGTCATCTATCTCCCAGTGTATGCCCCCCTGCCACATCGCCAATGAATTGTTCCGCTGACCACCTCCGTCTACAAATTTCCTGAACGGAACAAAGTGCCGGATTTCGTCACATTCTCATCCCTTCTCCGAATCACGGCAAAGTACGAGATGTCCGCCGTCTGGTCTCAGCTACTCGAAGTGATCCGCGATGCATATCCGGCAACATTCACGGGCCTTGATCCTTCCAAGAAACTTGGAGAGGACGCTTTCAGTGGTCCGACTCCCCACCCCAACGCGGTCCTCAACCTGTTTATCCAACATAACTTCACGTCCGCGCTACCGGTGGCATACGGGATGGCTGTTCGGAGGGGTCCAGACTCGTTGATGGACCTATCTCTCCCAGCGAGTGCACGGTTGCCCCAGACATCCTTCAAGTGGCGATCAAGGGTTTGATGGCGCTTCGTGAGACGGAGCTCAAAGAGACCTACCGTTTGATCTTTGGATCAAAGGGCTCCCGGTCCTGTTCCTGGTCGAAATGCCCCTCGTGCAACGTAACGGGTGTAGGCGTTTCGGGAGCGCACCAGAGGGCTGCTGATTAAATCGTGGGTTCCGTTCACTCTGGGACGAAGTTATTATTGCAGCCTCTCTCGATGGTGGGGTTTTATGGAAACGATTCCCTTGGGTTTTGTACGAATTGTATGCAAAGATGGGAGTCTGAGTATGGAGACGTGAGGAAGAATGTTTGGGCTGCACTGCGGGATGTGTTTGGGTTGACAACGTTGAAGGCTTAAGTTCGTGTAAATAGTTGGTGTCAAAGGAATTTCCCGTTTACGAATGCACCGTTTGGGTGACCAGCCATTTTCAAAACTGAAAAGCGTTCGAGGGAGGGTCAAAGCAATATCATTCGCGACGGTGCTTGCTGCTGTTTCATGGTGTACTCGATAAAAGTCACATTGCTGATAACCTGGAGACGGGCCGAGAATACAATTAGGTACCACTCAGTGCGCCGTATCGTTTGCTTATGCAATCAAGAATACATTCTCCCCGTATCGCCACAAGCGCAATGAAGTACATCCAGACAGCCTTGAACACAACAATCGCCAAGAGCTGTCCAACCAGAACCACGAACGGCCGTTCGACATTTTTCGCCTTTGGGTTGAGATTGGACAGACTCGTTTAAAATCCCCTCTGACGCCGTCCTGGGTGTGTTCCTAACGGACAGGGCGACGAGCTCTCCAGATCAAAGGCAAATCCGCCCAGCTGCAGACTTGATTCTTCGATCCGCCGGCGATGCCGAGTCGGACCGCGTCCCTGCCCCACATAGCGCCGGGCTCCGAAGCTGTCTCTGCGCAGCGATTCTCCAACTGTTCTTCGACGCCAATTTAAGAATTCGGGGACCCGGGTCGCTGACACTTTCTGCGCAGATGCCGGTTTCGTCGCACACTGTATCAATCTCGGATACGCGGAGGAAGCTGTGATCCGTGATCACATTCTCCAGTCACTCGCCGTCGCCCTCCGCCCGCTGGGTCTGCATAATCACCAGACGAATGCACTCGTCATCTTGCTCAAACTGGCGGGTGCAGCACCCGAGGCATGCGCTGATCCTTCGGTCGTCGACCGCTGCTTCAAGCTCGTCAAGGGCCACTACAGTCGCGGTTCGGCGAGAGGGGGACTAGTACAGGTGCGTACCTCGCTGAGTGGAAACCTACGACCACCGGGCTAACACGAACTCTCAGGAGGTGGTTGCATTGCGGGTGCGTGGCTGGGAGAGCCTCCCTCCTCCACCTGTATTCGCGACCTGGAAACTAAAACCAGTTGATGTGAGTCCTAATGACTCTCATCGACCCGTCCCTGGGACTTCCGAACAGAGATCTCGAACCTCACGCTCCTCGACCCCCCCCCCCCACCCAAACCAACAACAACCCCAGAGACAGACACAATCCCTAGATCTCCCATCTCCACTCTGCCCGACTTCACAATCGCGGGTACCCCCGATGACGAGTCCACCCGCGACCCCACGGCTATAACGCTTCGTGACACCTCTATCTTGACGACGGGAACGTTGAAGTGTTGTGGGGTAGCACACTGTTCCGCATCCATGCCGGTACCATGTCATTCCACTCTGCTGTGCTCAGTCAGATGTTCGCAAAATCGAACCTTGAGACCGCGGGATCGCCCAACGGTTGTCCCCGCGTTCTGTCCTCGGACGTGGCCACAGACTTTGCCACACTCCTCAGGCTTATATATCTCCCACGGTAGGTCATCTTGTTCCTATACAAATGGATCGTTCTTTTGACCATCCTGTCCACAGATTCTCTGAACGGAATAAAGTGCCAGACTTCGTCGCATTCTCATCTCTTCTTCGAATCACGACGAAGTACGAGATGCCCACCGTCCGATCTCAGCTGCTCGAAGTGATCCGCGATGCATATCCAGCGACGTTCGAGGGCATTGATCCTTCCAAGGCGCACGGAGACAACATTTTCAGTGGCTCTACTCCTTACCCGAACGCAGTCCTCAACCTATTCATCCAACAGGATCTCGCATCCGCGCTGCCGATGGCATACCACACGGCAGTTTGGAGGGGTCCGGACTCGTTGATGAATGCGCGTTTCCGGGAGAGTGCGTGGTTGCCCCCAGAAATCCTTCGAATGGCGATAAAGGACCTCATCGCGCTCCGTGAGATGGAGCTCGGGGAAACCCGCCGCCTGGTCTTTGGACCAAAGGGTTCCCAGCCCCGTTCCTGGCCGAACCGGACCCCACGCACAGCAACGGGTCCGGGAGTCTCGGAAATACGTCAAAAGATCGTTGACCTAATCATAGATTCCGTTCACTCTGGGACGAAGTTATTCCAGGCTCTCTCGCTGAGGTGTGTGGAGGGGATTCTCCCGAATCTTGCAGGGGCTGTGTGGAAGTAGTGAAGCTGGACATACAGATGTGAGGAAGAAGGCTTGGGCTGTTTTACCGGGTGTGTTTGGGTTGGAGGCTTGAGTTCGCGTGAAGAACTTGGCGTCGAGAATCGCCCGTTCACCAATCCGTCGTTTGGGTGATCGGCTGTTTCTGCGTGTTCGCAGCGGTGATTACTACCGTTTCGTGGTCCATTTGATCATGGATGCGAACTCTCGATAGAAATCACAGCGTAGAGAATTGCTGGTAACTCGTAGGTAGACTGGGAATCTGTACAGTTTGTATTTCGCGACCGCCCATGATTATTGGACCGTGTCCTTCGCTTTAGTATGTTACCACCAAGATTTCCTTTTGTACCGTCACAATCGCAACGAAGAACATCCAGGCAGACTTGAGTACGATAATCGCTAGGTTATCTAATCGGAAATATGAGAAATCGGTCGACGTTTTTAGTTTGGGATAGGACATTGTAGCCACTGCTTCGCCGTCTCAGACTCACTACCACACTCCCATTCGGTTCCAACGCCACTCTAGATGTGGCCCACAACAGGAGTTCAAAATCGATCAAGACGACGCCAGATTCCAGAAGGCTAAACGTGTTGGATGGTCTTGGTCACGCTGGGTGAGACAGGATGATGACGAAGACCACCCAGAGAATGGGCTGTTGGATGAAACCTCTCCCTTCCAGGTGTGGCGTGTCCGAGGGCCGTGGGACGATGTCTTGGAACGATACTGGTCTTAATGTTGACGTTGTGGCCTGAGGACGTCGATAGTTTGAGTTGATGAAGGGGTACAACGGGTGCCGGCCAACCTCTCGTGTTGGGTGAGAAGAGGGGAGAAGCCCGAACGGCGTGAGGCCAATAAACGCCAAAGCTGAATCGTAACGAGACAAATCACCACTGTGGTCCGAGGGAGGACGGGCGAGAAGAGAACGAACCGAGCTGCGAAATCTTCAAAGGAAACCCTCCGAGACCGACTCCAGGTACCGGGGTCCGCTCAGAACCACAGCGTTTGCCTCGGTGTCTCCCTGTAGCATCTGTAACTTGTCAATGTAACATATCTTGGGTTTGGTGCCTTCCTAGCTGTCCAGAGTCCAATGCAGAAAGTGACGTGCGTTGTATGGAGGATCTCGACACCTACGACTCGTATGCCGTGTCGATGGAAGGGATAGCTAGAGCCGTGCTACCGAGGGAAGTGAGAACGACAATGCCGAGGGAGACGCATCTGAGTGGTGGATCTCAACTGATGATTGAGGAGGGATCGGGCGAAGGCATCCTACATTGAGCTCGGCGGCGGCTTCAAATCGAGGAGGTACAGGGGATTGGAGCGAAAATCGACGCAGGGAAGAACTTGGCTGAAAAGAGTGGGGATCCGACGCAAAACCGTCCATTCCAGGTACCTATGTGGGAATGGACAATGCATCCGCGCTGAGCGTTAAAGCCACGAGGCCAATCATCCATTATCGTACCACCATCTACGCTGCTCTATACTCATCTAACACCGACATGGACGACATGCGACATTCACTCTCCAAAACGAAGAAGAAAATTAAGCACCTACTGACAGGGAGAAAACGCAAGCCGGATGGAATGGGGCCTAACCCCGGTGGGGAGGGAGCTGACTCAACAACCTCGGTTCCTCAGCCAGAGCTTCACGTCGTAGCGGATGAAGGTCACGACCGAGAAGAGGATACAGCCAACGCAGCCGGAGTGCGAGCTTCTTCGACGGATCGACCCCCTCAGCCAGATGGGCCGGAATCTGTGCCAGCGCGTGGAAATGATAACGGTCAAGAAGGGGGAGAAGCAGACGTCGACAGATGGGAAGCCAGCCAGAAGGATTCGCACCCACACCCGGACGTCGAAGTTGCAGTGGGGGGTGCGCACGGAGGAGAGCTTGAGAGAGTTTATCCATCCCCATCCACTACTTCGATCTCGCGTGGCGTGGAACCCGACAGTACGTGAACGTGGCAGACTTGGTCACTGCCTCTGATTGTTCCTTCTGACGATGTAGGCACTCCTGTCCTTGCCGGTTGTGCAACAGAGGTTGTTCGCCCCGACGAGACCCTCGGACCGAGCGCCACCGAGGATGAGATGGAGTCGAACTTCAAGTCTACTGCGCCTACCACGGCCGAATTGCTCCGTGATGTGAGCAGCTCCACAGGCGGCTTTGATCCGCTCAAATCCGCCGCGAGATGTCTCTGCTCTATTCTCGACAGTTGTGAGGTATGTCCTCCTTCTCGTACATTTGATTCTCAATCCTTACGGTAGTTCTAGCGAACGGAGGTGAATCAACATGCTATAGAATCATTGGCTCTCAGGATCAGAATGCTCTCTGAATCGCTCTCCGCACCTATCCCTCCGGGTGATGTTAATGAGGAGGAGAGGACAAACAAACTGAAACGGTGAGCCTACATCTCCGAAACGGAGAGTTGAGTCTGACGCACGGGATTGACAGGAAATTGGAAGAGATTAGCCAGGCCATGGACCCGATTACGACCAAGAAGGATCTCGCGCTTTTCCTCAAAAAGCCCGAGAACGCACAAAAGCTTAACGATCTGGTGCAGGGTATTCGCTATGCCGTGATGGACTACCAGGTATGCGCTCATGAAAGACTTGCTTTGGTTGTAGTTGACGTCCTCTCCAGACTTCGTTCCAACGGGATAGGTACGATGAAGGCTGTCAATCGATCGTGAGTCTTACTCCCTTGTGATCTCGCCTTTTGTAACTTGGAAACAGGGAGATGCGGATCGCCTTCTCCTGGAAAACGTTCCTCGCACCGATAAGGCCAGATATGATTCCGGGAACAGCCAGGGGTGCCTGAGGGGAACTAGAGTGGATATCCTCCTACAACTCGAAGGTTGGTTGAAGGATGAAGGAGACCATCGCGTGTTCTGGCTGAATGGCCTTGCCGGGACCGGAAAGTCAACCATCGCCCGGACGTTTGCCGAGATCGGCTTCGCGGATGGAAAGCTTGGTGCGAGCTTCTTCTGCTCGCGAGATTTCGAGGACAGAAGTAATCTCCAAGCAATATTTCCAACTCTCGCCTTCCAGCTTGCTTATCGCTATCGTCCATTTCGAGAGAAGCTGCTCCGAGTCTTGAGGGCCAATCCTGGTGTTGGACAGGACTCTCTCTGTTCTCAGATGGAGAAGATCATCGTTGGCCCACTGAAAGCCACCCGGATTCGGACGCTTATCATCATTGATGCCCTCGATGAGTGCAAGGATGAAGAGCCCGCCTCCGCCATCTTGTCAATACTCTCCCGCTATGTGGACGAGGTCCCAAATGTCAAGTTCTTTATCACCGGTCGTCCGGAGCCTCGGATCCGCTCGGGATTCCGGTTGGAGTCACTCACTCCGGTCACAGAAGTCCTCAAACTCCATGAAGTCAAGCCAGAAGTGGTAGACACTGATATCAAGCTGTTCTTTCATATGCAGTTGACCTGCCTTGCAAAAAACCGAAGCGACTGTGACGTGACAGAAGTTTGGCCAAGTCCATCCGACATCGAGATTCTGTGCAAGAAGGCAGCTGGGTTCTTCATCTACGCCTCGACAGTTGTCAAATTTGTTGCTTCAGAAAACAATCCACCCACAAAGAGGCTGGCTCTCATCACCTCACTCCCAGAAAGCACCACCGAAGAAGGAAAGTCTGGACTTGACCAACTCTACACCAAGGTCCTTGAGCATGCGCTCCATACCATCCACACAGACAATAGCCAACATGATTTCTGTTTCCAGGCTGCAGTGGGGGCAGTTATACTCGCCTTTAACCCCCTCTCAATCAAGGATCTTTCAGAACTCCTGGGATATGATGTCTTGGATATCCGCAGCACCATCCGATCCCTCCATTCCCTCCTCCTTGTCCCAGATGGCACAGAAGACCCAGTTCTCACCTTCCACAAGTCATTCCCTGACTTCCTCACAGACTCAGAGCGATGCAGAGACAACAGGTTCTTTGTGGAGCCTGCAGTCCACAACACAGAAATCCTACTCTCATGCCTGAAGCTGATGAGGGAAAGATTGAAGAAGAATATCTGCAACCTGGATGACCACTCTGTTCTCAGTGAGGTCAAGGATCTTTCTGCTCACTGCAAGAACCACATTGGAGATGCCCTGGAGTATTCATGTTGCTTCTGGACAAAGCACCTTCTGAGGATCCCTGGCAGTATATCCTGTGTCAAGGAAGTGGAGAAGGGAATCAATGAATTCTTTACAACATGTTTGCCATACTGGATTGAGGTGCTTGCACTGACAGGGAATCTTGGGGCTGGAGTTCATGCCATGAATGATGTTGAGCAATGGTGTGCTTTAGTGAGTGCTGTGTAAAATTGTTCACTTAACTCTGTGCTGATATGTGCTTAGGCAGGAGTCATGTGCCAGTGGACAACTGACAGCCAGAGACTCATCCTGGAACACTTTGACATGATCTGTGACTCACCCTCCTATATCTATCGCTTTGCCCTGCCAATTTGCCCTCCCTCATCCTGGCTCCATCAGTACAGTGCAAAGTTCTCACAAGAGATCAGGGTGGTTAAGGGGGTGTCAGTTGGGTGGGGAACATCTTTTCGTACAGTTTGGTTTAACCAATGGCCACGAGAGCTTGCATGCTGGAAAGATACCATTGCAGTTGGTGGAGAGTCTGGTTCCATCTTCATTCTCAATGCCATCACAGGTGTCCAGGTGGCTATTCTTTCTGGGCACACTAAGTATGTGAATAGCCTTGTTTTCTCATCAGATGGTGCATCACTTGTATCTGGTAGTGGTGACAAGACCATCAAGCTCTGGGATATACAGACTGGTGGGGTGGTCAAGACCTTCCATGGCCATACAAGATATGTTTCTGCTTCCATCTCAGCAGACAACACCACAATTGCTTCAGGATCTTTGGACAAGACAATTCGTTTGTGGGACATTCAGACAGGGGAGTGCCATCACACTGTAGAACAAAATAGTTTTGTGGACTATGTTTGCTTCTTTCCCTTGGATCCCAAATATTTCATGTCTGTATCTGGTGATAAAATCTGGAAGTGGAACACCAGTGGTGAGAGGATTGCACCTGAATATGATGGTTCTCACATTGCTTTCTCTCTGGATGGTACCCAGTTTGTTGTACACAACAAAGCAACTGTTGAAGTTCATAGCTCTGATTCTGGAGGAATTTCGGCTAAATTCAATATGGGTGATAAAAGTGTCACATGTTGCTGTATCTCCCCTGATAACAGAGTTGTTGCAGTGGGTGCTGGCCATATTATCTATATTTGGGATATCACTGGCTCAGAGCCTCACCTCTTTGAAACCCTTAATGGCCATACTGGATACATTCTCTCCCTTGTGTTTTCCTCTTTCTCCCTCATCTCAGCATCAGATGACTGCTCAGTCAAGTTCTGGCAGATTGGCACCTCATCTACAGATCCAGTTCCAGCTGATCTGAAGTGTACACTCTCTACCTCAGCTCTAATCAAATCCATCACTCTGCAGGCAAAAGATGGCATTGCCATTTCAAGTCATTCAGATGGGATGGTGAGGGTCTGGGATATTCTAACTGGCCTCATCAAAAAATCCTTCCAAACTCCAGCCAAAGGTCACTACCAGATAGATACCCACTTGACTGATGGCAGGGTGATTTCTGTTTGGCACACAGGTCAAGAGATCTGTATCTGGGATACTGAGAAAGGGAAACTCCTCAGAACAGTGGGTACATATAGGGATAATGTTTTGGACCTCAGGATATCAGGAGATGGATCTCAGGTTTTCTGCCTATTTTTTGATTCCATTGATGCATGGTCTATACAGACAGGGGATTTTCTGGGAAGAGGAAGGGTTTCATTTGATAGCCTATTAGGTGACTGCCTCCTGACTATTGATGGCCTAAAAGTCTGGGTTCAGTCTAATGGGTGGAGATTTGGGATGTTAGGCTCACCTCCTGTTAAGCTATCAGGCATGTCCCAAAATTGGCCCCACCTGTATTTCATTGGTGGTGCTAGGAAGCAGAAGTCACTTATACCTGGGATCCAGGATACAGCTACTAGAAAGGTAGTTTTCCAACTGCCTGGGAGACTTGCAAAGTGTTTAGATGCACAGTGGGATGGTCACTATCTTGTTGCTGGTTATGAATCTGGAGGAATGTTGATTCTGGAATGTAATTATGTACCTCATTAGGGATCTGTAGCTTATGTGTTCTTTCCACTCATGTCCCTAATTCTATATATCAAAATTTTGTTGCCAGATGACCAAAATTGTCAGTTTGTATTATATAACTAACCACCATGGTGTTTATTTGAATCTATCCAGTTCTGCCCCAGTCAGACTTCCCAAGACATCCAAGCTCCTTAAAGTTCCCATGCTCTCTGGTTCTTCCTATCATTTGGGGCCAATGAGGTTTAAGCCAATGATAGAGAAAGCTAAAATGAGTTGTAATGGATTATAAACCCTTGCCAGGGAGGTGCTTTGATCACCAGCACATACCAGATCTCCCATGACCTGCTAAAGTAGGTGTAAGAGATAGGAGCATGAGAGAAAAAAGAAAAACAGAACAAGAATGAGTAAATGGTAAACAGTAGATTCTGTTCTTTCATTAGCATTGATGGCTATGGAGTGACAGAGACCCATATAAATAATAAACCCCACAAACACATTGATCAGAAGGTAGACACCTAAGTTTCTTACAGGTCAAAGTCAGATGTCTGGGAATGCTCCATCCATGGCAGCATCTGGTAATCAAACTATTAGTCAAGATAATAAACACTTTACTACAGTCCAGAGAGCTACTCACCAGCAGCTCCTTCAGTGTTTTCCTAGCCTTAAGATCCTCCAATAATGTAAGCCATGCGGCTATCAGCCGCATGAGAAAACATATACAGTACATATACAGTATTTAATATTGACTAGCGTAGCGTAGTCATCAGCTTTTTCTTTCCTTCTACGATACCTCAGCAATCTATAGCGGATTCTGGTTTATCTTGAAGGACCTAAAGCTCAACGCCATGTCAACACGGCTTACGAATAAACATACATCATGAACTCCTCAGCAGCCTTCAGAAACCTCCCCTCTTAGTGCCAGCTCATTTACAATATGCTGTAACAACTCTGAGATGCTCATTGTTCTTGCCCTGTGTTGAAACTTTATGTGCCAACTGTCAGAGTCAAACTCAACACTGCTGAACTGGCTCAGCCTGTGTTCACACCCAGCCCAGAGTTATGATATAACTATGTGTAATTGGCCCAGTTAGATGCCACACATGACCTCATACATGGTCTGTGCACCATCTGTGTGGTGGCTTGTCATATCTATATGGTTGTGACACCTATTTATTAGGGTACATATATAGTCCTGTCCTCAGACAACATAATACAATATCACTTCTTGTTCTCAACCCACCACCACCACTGCTCCTTGAGCTCTTCAAGCTCTCACCAAGGTAAGGTAGAGTACAATGTATATATAGAATATATACTTGCTCAACACCCTACCCTGAAGACACTCCCCCATTTCCTCTGCCTCCTCTCCTTGTCCTCTTTTGACTTCCTTTGGCTCTCTGGGAAATAAGGACCCCTGGGGGTCCTCTGAATCTGAATCACCCAACACCTTGTCTTCCAAAAACAGGAATCTACCAAGCACAAGCTTGATCAAGGAAATCTCAAGTCACCAGACATCCAACTTGACAGTGCACTGCATGGTGTGGGTGAAGAATGTGTGGAATGAAATAGTTGAAAGTTCACCTTGCTGAGTCACTGACTCTGGATAGAAATCTACTGCAGAGCACCATGTTGTATGTAGAGATCCTTCACTGATGTTTCTCCATGAGATGGAGCTCACAGAGACCCATTGTTTGATCTTTAGTTCAAAGGCTTCCCAGTGCTGTTACTGGCCAAACTATCCCTTACAAGATGTGACAGGTCCAGGAGTTTTGAAAGCACACTGGCCCAGGGTTGTTGATTGAATTGTTCATTCTGCTCACTCCAATGGGACAATGTTATTGCTGGTTCTCTCACTGGGGGAGTTTTGTCGTTGTGATTATCTTGGCTTTTGTGAGGACTGTGTAGGAGGGTGGGAATCTGGGCATATAGATGTGAGGAAGAAGGCTTAGACTGTGTTGTCGGATGTGTTTGGGTTGAAGGCTCAAATCCTTGTTAGGGGTTTGGTATTGAGTGTTGTCTGTTCACGAGTGTATTATTTGGCCGACTGTTTTTCGCCTACTTTCCGTTTGCTTTCTCTCCCTGTATTTTGAAGATCGGTTCCTCTCAGGATGACATTGACAAACTTCGGAACCGGGGGGAAGCGCGAGCTTAACCTCTCCTTTACGAACGACTTCCCGGACATTTCTATAGGAAGTGCCTGAGTTGAACAGCATCCGAGGGGAGAGTTAAAATAACATCATTCGTGACGGATCTTGCTACCGTTTCATGGTGTACTCCTAGTCAGGGGTGCAGGCTCTCAATAAAATTGCAGCGCAGAGGATGGCTGGTAACGCAGAGGTGGGCCGGGAATACAGTCTCAAATTCGCATTTTGCGATTGTTCAATGCACCGTGCCGTTCCCACGAGCGACTGTCCGTAAGAGTAGCTACGTGCCTAAACGTCGCATAGGGGTGCCACCAATTGAGGTTTGGGCTGCCCACAATCCGACATGACGGACGGGGTCCTGACAGTTGCCTTGCAGGTCCTTTGATATACATCGAGACCCGTGTACAGTCACCCAACATGATCTTTCCGAAGTCGCTGTTGATGAATACAAACTCTATAGAGTTACCTCTTACAGACAGTTTCTAAACCTACAGAGCTAGATCCAACAAGTCCTCGTGCTCATACTCATCATCATAGCGGTCACCTCCATCGTCATCATGCTCAATCTCATACTCCCCCATCTTCCAATCATACTGATACTCGTACATTCCCTCGACCTTCTCCAGCCACACATGTGCCTGTTCGTTCCCACTCCCTCGGTCCTCTATGCGGAATTTTGGATCGTCCGTGCCCATTCCCTTATCGGAGCTTCTCGACGCGGATCCGGGTCGGGGACGGGGATCGGTGACCCCGTGAGCAGGTACTCCGAAACCCTCCGCGCTGTGTCCAACTCTAAAAAAAGCTCTGGAGAGGACCAAGACACAACAAACGAACAGGAGAGCGATGGCCTTTGAGAATGTCCGCAGAGCCAAGAACCCACGGACAGTGAACGGGGGTGGGAGCCGTACTGGTGAGGATCCGCGCCGACGTTCTGGTTCCGTAGGCGAGTTGGGACGACTCGAACCAATGGTGAACCTGGTCCCTGATTTGTGACTGTATCTCGACCTCCGCGTGGAGGCAGTGAATGGCGAGGGTGTCCTCGACGATTTCATACGGAGCGACAATGGGTGCAGGAATGGTGATGAAAAGTATAGATCTTTGCCCGATTTCTGTAGTCGACTGTCCGACGAACTGCGTTGCAGGTTTGAGGAGACGAAGTACGGTTGGGGGTTCAAGTACTGGTAGGGATTTCGGTGGGCGGGCTTCGTGGTCCCGATCGGGGGCGTTCCTGTGGGGTCCAATCCTGAAGCGTGAGCCTCAGGCAGAGACGACGCGCCGTTGTGTAGAGTCGGCCGAGTCCGTGTGTCCGACATAGTTAAAGACTCGGGGTGTACGTGGGGCAGGTAGTAATCTTGAGCCGTGGGGTCGCGGTGGTTGTCGTTATCGCGGTCGTGGTATTGGACACCATAAGGATGAGGGCGGTGATATGTTCCATGGTTAGACCAGGCAGCGGCATCAGAGCGGGATAACGAGGTCGGGAAGCTGGCTCCAGCTCCGAGGTTTGCGTTTGGGGGGTGAAACGATGCGCTAACTGGACCAGGCTCACGTCTCGCGCCGTGCCCAGCCAAGCGCAGCTCTTCATCGGGGTTCATTCGTATCTAAGAATCGAATTACGCTTTGAGATCCCAGAGGCAGACAATGTGTACGTGAGAGCGGGACGGAAAGTGGTTCACAGGGTTCGAACATTCACGTTGGAGAAAACAAGCCATAACGGGTGACGCATTGTGATGTCCCGTCGAGCGTATCCTCGCACTGAGGCAGAAAAATAGCATAATGTACAGATCAACGTACGAAAGCGAAACGGAGCTCAGAATACAGAATATCTCACTTGGTCACTCAAACTCGAAGCCCCTGACGGCAGTAGGAGATCCCATATAGTAAATCCTGCTGGTCCACCTCTTCCTTCGAGTCATGCCACCTATGGGAGTTTCCACTCTTCCAACGATACGGGTCTTGAATTGAGCCAGGCGCCGTTTGTATATATCCAACCGCCTGCGTGGCATGAGTCCGGCAAAGGGATTGGTGGGAAAGAATGAAAGACTCGCTGTCATCCGCCCCGCACGGCAACCAACTGCCCGCAATATCGGGCCGCCAATCCTCTGGCTCCATGAATGACCACCCTTCGTCCAAATCAAAAGTCAAGCAACTACTGGGAGGATGCAGATCCATGAGAATCAGGCGCTGTACAGAAGAGACCATCGAAGACTCGAGAGAAGACGGACCTGACATCTCCGCCTTCTGCAATTCCGCTCCACCCGTCTCGACCACGGGTCCATGCCTTCCTTTTACCACTCTTTAGGTTTGATTTCCCCACCCTGATCGGCCGTGTTTCCCGCCTCCCGCACTAGTATTGTCGTGTGGGCTTGGCGGTGGGGACCCAATAAAGCCACTCCCACTTAGTCCACCGATAACTGACGCAGTCGAGCCCGGTGCTTCTCTTGAGTGTGGATTCCACCGTTCGTTTTCGAATACTTCAACCTGGCGCAACTCTGCCCGCCAGTGCTTGTCTTCTAGCCTGTCGTCGTCGAGTACTTTGTAAAACCAGGAGAAAGCGGTTTTCCAAAAGGGAGATATGACTGCGGTGTTGGCGGCGGGGAGGGTAGATTGGGTCAATGGATGAGTAAGGAAGAACGGGAGTAGTCTAAGGACAGGAATTGCGAGGCGCGGCGGGACGAGGCAGACGAGGGGGATGGAGAGGAACAATGGAAGTAGTGAGGAGAAGTGTAAGGGGATTGGTAGGTCAGATGGGGGAGGAATGGGAGGATGGCGTTGTCTACGTCGGAGCTACGAACATATTCAGATACTGCAGCTATTCTGGAGAAACGACAGACGCACACAAAGCCCATGAGGTTCTGCACGTCTTGTAGGTTGATTTGCCAGACCACAGTTCCCTCGGACACCTGAGGAGGGGGTGGTGCGGAATTCTTGGAATCCTGGTCGTCATTGGGTGTCTGGGTTGGATATGTTCCAAGAATCGCGACGAGGAGGGTGTTGGGAAGCAGGAGAGTCGACCTCAGGAAGAGCCTTGGGGGTGTCACCCGGCCCGCGCGAAGCTGCCTCTACACGGAGATCTGAGAAAATATCAACGGCATCCTAGAAGGAACTGTGATCCGCGACCACATTCTCCAATCGCCCGTCTCCCACTCAACGCTACACAATCACAAGGCTTACGCGCTCCCCATCCTGTTCAAGATACCAGGGGCCACATTCGCAGCATGCATTGATCCTACAGTGGTCGACCGCTGCGCTGGGCTTCTCACGGGCCCCCGCGATCGTTTTTGGCCAAGAGATGAACTGATAGAGGTAAACGCGCCCTCTGCGACTGTGCGGAGGGAGAAAAATAGGAACTAAGCCAAAATTTCAGGAGGTTGTTAGTAAGTTACGGGAGCGTGGCTGGGAGGGTCTTCCTCCCCCACCTGTATCCAAAACACGGAAACCAAACCCGACTGGCACGGACGAGAAAGACTCCGCTGTGAGTCCAGCTGTCACATCCCTGGGACTTCCCAATAGAGATCCTGAACATTAGATCCCACAGCCCCTTCAACTCGAAACGGACGCTACTTCAGAGCTCGACACCGTTCCTGGATCCTGTCACCCGGTCTCCGTCCGCCAACATCGTCAGCCTGTCCGACTTCATAATCGTAGATACCGACGACGACGAGGCTCCCATCGACCCCACAATCATAACTCCCCATGGCACGTCCTACATTGATAACGGGAACGTCGAAGTTTTGTGCGGTAACACCCCGTTCCGCATCCACGCAAGCACCCTATCATTCCACTCTGCTGTGCTCAGCCAGATGTTCGCGAAATCGAGCCTTGCTACTGCAGAATCACCTAATGGTTGTCCCCGCATTCCGTCCTCGGACACGGCCACGGACTTTTCCACACTCCCGAAGAGCATATACCTCCCAGTGTCAGAGACCCTGCCCCATCGCCAATGGATTGTTCCACTGACCACCTTCACCTACAGATTTCCTGAACGGAATATGGTGCCAGACTTTACCACACTCTCATCCTTCCTCCGAATCACGGCAAAGTACGAGATTCCCGCCATCCGATCTCAGATACTCGAAGTCGTCCGCAGTGCATATCCGGAGATCTTCGAAGGCCTCGATCCTTCTAAGCCGCTCGGAGAGGACATTTTCAGTGGCTCGACTCCTCACCCCAACGCAGCCCTCAACCTGTTCGTCCAACAGAATCTCACGCCTGCGCTGCCGATGGCATACCACACGACTGTTTGAAGGGGCCCAAGATCACTGATGGACATGTGCATCCCAGCGAGCGCAAGAACCCCCGGAAATCCCTCAGGTCGCGACACAAGGTCTGTTCGTGCTCCGTTAGATGGAGCTCAGCGAATCCCACCATTTGATTCTCGGACCGAAATTTCCTCACCTCCCCCCGTTCAATTGCTCTTCGTGCGACGCAGCGGGTCCAAGAGTGTCGGAGGCACCAGAAAATTATCGATCGAATCACGGATTCCTCTCAGCCTGGGACGAGACTGTTGCAGCTCCTCTCGTTGAATGAAATTTATGGTGATGCTTACCGCGAATTTTGTGGGAGCTGTATGAAGGAGTGAGAGTATGGCATGCGGAAGTGAGGAAGAAGGTTTCAAGGGACCGCGTTGTCAGACATCTTTGGGTTGGGGGCTTGGGATCGTGTCGAGAGTTTGGTTTCAAGTAGCACCGAGTATTTTGAATCTACCGTTTGACTGATTTACGGTGTATTCTGCGACCCCATCCATATTTCAGGAATTTACTGCTCCCGCACTTTATATATCCCAGGTGCCGATTCCGAGCGTCATCACACATACACAATCTCAATGCCCGACCACGAGTAGTACTGTGCAAGATACTCGCATGTCATACTTCTCTTCGGACAAGCCCTCGACGGTCAGGTGGCTGGGAGTCTCGCGGAGATTCGGGTTGAAAACCCATCAGGAAGAATCTCTGCGACTAGGCAGTACTAGGTGACATTCGGCGAGTCCTACTAGAAACTATTCTCCAGCTACGGTATAGAATTCGTCCCAGATGATCGCTATCGAGCATACCGAATCTGTAGCACCGCAATGGTCATCCATGGGTTGTTCGTACTAGTGTTGGTTAGATACCCACTAGTACGGTTGGGGACAACTTTTTTTCGTTTTCATCATCCAAGTGGAGTTAAAAACGGATATATTCGATTGGGGGGACCGTGATTATTTTTTCTTTGCAAAACACAAAGTACGTGCATGGAGGCTGCAGCTGCCGGAAGGTCGTTGTTTAGACCACCGTACAATCTCAATACACGAGCTCGTGCATGATCACCGTTCGACTTGATGAGGGTGGCGTGCAGATAAACACAGCATTTCCTCGATGCTTGGCGTCCACGGACGGGAGAGATCGCGGGCAACGGGGATAAAGGCAAACCAGGACTGGATGATGGAATGATAGTTCCGATGTTGTTTGTCCCCAACTTCTAGCGCGCGAACGAATCCGAGGGAAGACCTGGAAAGGTATCGTGAGCTGGATAGGAACTCGGACAATCAAAATACCTCCAAGCTCCCCAAGTGCACCGAGTTCGACGTTAAGTTGTCACTCGAGATGGGGACACGTCCCGTATCACGCAGGCGCGTGAATGGGAATGGATATGGACTGGTATTCGTACCGTTCATGACAGAGGCTTCTCTGAAGCTCCCTCTCAGCCCTGTTTACCGCAACGGTGGCTTTGATGTTGGGTGAAGTGCATGTGCGGAGGTTGTCGGAATAGGATACGTGGGAGTCCTGGCAAAGAGACTTTGCGTGGATGCTGTGTCACGCGTCCGCGTCATGCGTAGGGCTCCAGGAGTTCTTTCAAAATACTATTGCTCTCGTTTCTTCACTTCTGTTTGTTCTAGTGCTTCCTCGATTTTTATCTTGTTCGTCCGATTTCTGATTTTTTTCCCTCAGAGCACATCACAACGCCGGTTGTGGATACACACACAGGCAGCGTACACACACGGCACGTATCTACTTTCTTTCATCCCTTGACCTACTACGACATGGGTGGGGAGACGGGGATGATACATTCCCACAACTATTTCGACGGAATGGTCCATAATTCAGAACCCATCTTGAGGAAGCTGGTCCCGGCAGTCCTCAGGGTGCTCAGGTGGCCACAACCGTGTCGATTTGTCCCGGAAAACAAGCAATAATGTTACACATTACGAACGTCTGTGCTAATGGTATAACTTAAGTACATTGGTGCGGATGGAAATAAATATGCTAGGTGAAGAAGGGAAGTGAAAAAGGAAGTGATTTCCACTGGAACCAGCTCGAACGGACCGTGCCAGTCGGAGCTGGAGGCAGAGGCGGTGGAGGATCGTAGCGGATAACAAGGTCCTTGAGTTTCCCCTTCAAGCTGCGAACTGGGCTAATCAGCGCGGAATAGTCGATGTGTCCCCCCAACGTTTCGTCGTCAAAGGTGGCAGGCACGTCTTCGTTGCCAGACTCCATTTGATCCTCCAGTAAAAACTGTTGCTGTTGTTTCGCCGTAAATCCGTGGCTAAAGGATCTGAGGAGTTTCAGGAGCCAACCACGAAAGTCTTCGAAGCTCGGAGATAGGTTGAGATGCCCGGACTTAAAAAGGAGAGCCTGCTTGGAGTGAGCAAGGGCCTTATATGACGGCTGATTGAACCAAGCCTGGTAAGGCAGCTCTTTGAGCTCTTTGAGCTCTTGTCGCATCCGCACCCCTCCATCCCCCTCCTTCGTGGGAGCGTGAATATCGTAGTGGGTGGCCAGGATCAGCATGATGTAAAAAAGGGACTCTACGTCGTGCCTATACAAGTGGAGGGCCTCGGTCCCATCCAACAACCCCTGGGCCATGAATGGAGGGGTCCCAGTCCTTTGCTGCGACGTCTTCGTGTAATCGGAGTTCAGAGAAGCCGTCCACGACGAAAGGTCGTAGTCGGTTAGCACTCCGTGGACCTTCCCCTCGACGATCCGGTACATGATGTTGTTCATGCTGAGGTCTCGATGCAGGATCCCAGCCACATCGTACAGCCACCGGTGAACTGAGCCAACGTGAGCGTACGGTAACCAGGAGACGAGCGAAAACCACGTACCACAGGCAACATCCACCAGAACCTGCGCAATATCCTTCACGTCCGTCAGGGTCTTCAGAGGATGCAGGCGCTCCTGTATGATGATCCGCAGGGTCCGCCGTTCGTACTTGTATTCTTCACCAATAAACTCTGCATCGTCGAACAGCCTCGCGACCTTCTCGTGAGTTGAACCAGAGTCGAAAACGACGTCTTGAGCGAACAGAACCCCCGGGAGATGTTTCAGCGCCCATTCGTTGTCGTCCGTGCTCTTTGCCTTCTTGATCGCCTCATCGAGGAATGCGTTCTCCGGAACCCTCTCGGACCCAGGCCAACTGATCTTGACAACAAGGTCGACGTCCTTCCACCTCGGAGACTTCGCGTGGAGCACCGTCGTCGATCTTCCCGCCAGCGACGGCTCGTGCGAGATCACCTCGCCGTATGTGACCGTGAACGGCTCCGTCTCTTCATCTCCTCCAAACTCCAACCTCTTTCCTTCCTGGATTCGTACCGTCCCATGCGCCGGCCCACAGGTGGGAAGGTCTTCGTTGTCCCGGAAGAGCCCCCCGTCGTGGAGGTTGTGAAGGATCCCGCTGTCGCCGAGAGAAAGCCGGCTGAAAGCGATCATGATCGCGATGAACCTGTCCAACCCACCCGAACGGTCGCTCGGTGAGAAATTGATTGCGGAAGTCACAAGGATCACCGAGTGATTTGCGTGGTAGAACTGGATGCGCTCGCGATCGACCAGTCCGATGGTTGCGTGCGAACGAAATGCGGGGACGGAGAACTGTTCCATGAGATATCGCCCGACTTGAAGGGATGCATCCTTCTGGTGTACCGTCTCGTGTGTCGAAGGTTTCCTCGGTTTCTTCTCCACAACCCGACTGCTGCCACCACCAGGAGTCGACCTGTAGTGAGCCTTCTGCGCCTTTCCGACTGGTTCGAACTCCTCATCCGCAAACCGCTTTCGGGATAGAGGAGGGCCTGGAGCCGATACCACTCCGTCGACCACGGCTAGGCCGGTCAACCCAGAGCTGTCGCCGACTCGCAATGGTGGATAAGCATGGGATTCCCGTGGATCTTGTCCTGTTCATCGCAAAGCATCAGACACCATCGCCACTCAGAGAGGCTATTGCGGGCTCACCTTCAACCTTTAACCTTGGCATGTGCGATCCATCGACCAACGCGTTATCCCACGGCTTCACTTCTAGCACCTGCAACGGTTGCGCCCAACTCAAATTCGACTTCGTGAGCCGCTGTTCCGTCATCTCTCCGGGACCGATGTTATGGAGAAAATCGCGGTGGACGGTCACAACGTCTGGTGAGAGTCCCTTCATCACCCCATCGGACATCTTTCTGGGGTCATTCCTCAGGTAGCGTTGAGGGGTTCGCGCCTTGGCCGACTTATTCGCCAACGACTCGGAGAGGTCGAGAACGGCGTTTCCCATCTGCACCAGGGGCTTGTAGAACTCCTCTTCCAACGTACGGTGGGCCCCACACTTGCGCGCATATTCCCAGTGAGGGGTCGAAAACTTCTTGTTACGTTTGATGCGGTTGATGGTTGGACCCCATAGCTTCTTCCAGTTCTTGGGAACGTGCAGGACGTTCTTCATGAAAACGTCTATGTCGACGAAGACTCGATGGCGTTCGAAGTCCTGGGCGATGTATTGTTCGTATTTGGCGCTGTCGTGTTTCTGAGCTTTGTCCGTATCGTGTTCCAGCTTCCGCAGAGTGGACGTCCCGTGGGACATTGGAGTTTGGTTCGGGGCAGAAAGAGTGGCATCGCGTTTGCGCTCTGGAGTCTTGGGCACAGGTTGAATAGAACGGAGAAGAAAGGAGCCAGGCTGGTCAGGATTGGCGGGTGGCATTGGGGGAGGGTGCGAGCGATTGGAAAGAACCCCCTCATCGCGGCAAGAGAGGTTATATAGGACGGCAAGTTGATAGAAGTCGACCAGGGCCATGGTGCGGACGATGCCTGAGGGCCACGCAGATCAAGACCAGGTGGTGGCGAAACGGGAGTGGACGGTTTCACCGTGAACCGTGGGACGCGTCTGAGTTTGTCACGGGCTCGATCGCGCGCTGATCAAGGACAAAGGAAATCAGCATTCGTTGTCCAAACAGATCCAAATAACACTAGAGAGTGAGAACATACTTAAAACGAGCCGGGCTGCATTCGAGGTATGCCGGTCCAGGTCGCGCTTTGCTTAACCCAGGGATACTTTTTTTGTGGCAGGGTTTTGTCGGGCGACGGGTTGAGAGTGTTCAACTCCTGACACACGGCCCCATGTTGTTATGGGCCACCGGCGCCATTCCCACCGTTCAATCGTTTGCATGGCACCGCGCGGTCGGTACTCGTTTCAAATCCCACAATCGCTTACTTCTCAGATGGGACGATGTCCGCCACGAGCCAGTTTGGGAGTTCATGGCCCCATCGTCGCCAGATCTAGTACTTGCCAGAGTTTCAAATCCGGAGGCTCCAGCGTCACGGAACGGTTTCGTGGGCACGGGCAAGGGAGTTGTGACTCGATGGACGGTTACCGTTATCATACGCCGTGCCATGCTTTCATTGCCTGCATGGCGGCTCTTTTTGTATGGGCCGTGTACGCGGCGATGGAGAGCCTCTGCCGTCGCCCATTCAATTTTACCGTCCTACCACTCGATTCTCCTTAATATGGAGTGCCCTCACTATCACACTCCATGCGCCGCATTCAAATACCGGATCTGAATATAGCAGCCGAACAAGCCTCGCTCAGGACGAGATTTGCGGCCTGTCCAGACGTTGGGGAAATCGATCCCTCCTGAAACAATCTATAACATTGCAGAGAGCTACTTAGGTTTCCAAATACATTAACCCGGGCACGGTGCTTAAGATACGGAGGACCGTGACTCAGGATGAGAGGCAACTGATCCAATTATCAACCAGAACCGAAGTCGAAGATGGAAACGGTGGATAGTTATAGCGGACAATCGAAGTTTTCCTGCTACATAAGCGTTGGGCTAGTCCAACAAACGAGCAGTCGATGGAGGCCCCCGATTTTTCATCGTCGAATAGAACAAGTCCACCTCCATTACTTTTGGCCTGCGCCGTCGTGTAAATGGACTCGAGAGATGGCACTGAACAGTCCATGGCCATGCCATTCGAAGGATGGGACAGCTCAATGGTCTCCATATTGAAAATTAAAGATCTCAGGCTTGGGGCAATCGTATAGGTAGTCTCGATATTCGGACCAGTCTTGATATGACGCCCTTTCCACTCACGTGGACTCCCGTTTCCTTCATTATCCGATCTCTCCCCCGTGCGGTCAATCGCTTAGCGCCCAGCCTCACAAGCGCGGTGGATTGAATCGGTGCACCGCGTCGTTCAGTTACGTAACCACCCAGCCGTCCCCATACCGCCACAATCGCCATGAAGAACATCCAGTCAGTCTTGAATACAACAATCGCCAAGTTATCCGACCAGAACTACGAACAATCCTTCGATTTGGTTCGACTTTGGGTTGACATTGCACGGACTCACTCCGGGATTCCCTCCGACGCCGTCTTGACTGCGCTCCAGACATACAGAACGAGGAACCTTCCAGTTTTCGATAACCCTATTGATCCAACTGCCCACTTGGTCTTCCGTTTTGCCAGCGATGCAGAGTCTGACCCTACTCTTGCTCCACACAGCGCCGGGCTTCGAAGCCGCTTCTGCGCAGAGACTCTCCGGCTATTCTTCGACATTGATCTAGGAGCCATGTATCCCCCACATGTTTGGGACGGTTCCTACCATATGGGTACCAATCTCGTCGCACATTGTATTAACCTCGGATACGTGGAGGAAGCTGTGATCCGTAATCACATTCTGCAGTCACTTATCTTCCACCAGACGCCGCTCACTCACCAATCGTACGCGCTCGTTATATTGTTCAAAATTGCAGGGGCCACGCTCGCAGAATATGCTGATCCTGTAGTGGTCGACCGTTGTTTTGAGCTTCTCAAGGGCCCCCGTGGTAAGCATTGGCCTAAGCAAGAGCTAATACAGGTAAATACGCTCTCGGTGAAGGGAGCAAGTCATCGAAACTAAGGCAAAATTCCAGGAGGTCATTGCGTTACGGAAGCGCGGCTGGGATGATTGCCCTCCCCCACCCATACTCAGAACCCGGAAACCAAAACCTACCGGCACGGACGAGAAAGACCCCGACGCGACTCCAGTTATCACATCCCTGGGACTTTCCACCAGAGATCCTGAACCTCAGATTCCGCAGTCCCCCCAACCCGAACCGGCCGCTACCCCAAACCCAGACACCGTTCCTGAACCCCCTTTCACCCAGTCTCCGTCCATCAGTATTGCCAGCTTGTCCGACTTCACAAATGCAGATACCGACGAGGAGGAGGCTCCAATCGACTCCACGGCCATAATCTCTCATGACATCTTCTACCTTGATGACGGGAGCGTCGAAGTTTTGTGTGGCAACATCGTGTTCCGCGTCCACGCTAGCACCTTATCATTCCACTCTGTTGTGCTCAGGCGGATGTTCGCGAAATCCAACCTTGCTGCTGCGGAATCACCCAACGGTTGTCCCCGTATTCTACTCTCGGACACGGCCACGGACTTTGCCACGCTTCTCAAGGTCATATACCTCCCAGCGTATGCAGCCCTACCTTTCTAAAGACAAACAGTTTCGCTGAATTCTTCACTCACAGATTCCCTGAACGGAATAAAGTGCCAGACTTCATCACATTCTCATCCCTCCTCCGGATCACAGCAAAGTACGAGATGCCTACCGTCCGGTCTCAGATACTCGAAGTAGTCCATGATGCATACCCAGAGACCTTCGAAGGCCTTGATCCTTCCAAAGCACTCGGAGAGAATGTTTTCAGTGGCCCGACTCCTCACTCAAACGCAGTTCTCAACATGTTTGTCCAACAGAACCTTGCGTCCACCCTGCCGATGGCATACTACATGGCTGTTCGAAGGGGTCTGGGATCGCTGATGGACAGACGCCTCCCAGCGAGCGCAAGATTACCTCCGGAAATCCTTCAGATCGCGACACAAGGCCTGTTCGCGCTCCGTGAGATGGAGCTCAGGGAAACCCACCGTTTGATTTTTGGATCAAAGGGTTCCCAGTCCTGTCCCCGGCCGAACTGCACCTCATTCAAAGCGACGGGTCCGGGAGTTTCGGAAGCACACCAGAAGGTCGTTGACCGAATCGTGGATTCCGTTCACTCCGGGACGAAGTTGTTGCAAGTTCTCTCGCTGGGGGAGGTTTGTGGAGGTGATTTACTTGGGTTTTGCGAGGGCTGTGTGAAAGGATGGGAGGCCGGGCATGCAGATGTAAGGAAGAAGACTTGGGTTGCGTTGCCGGGTGTGTTTGGGCTGAAGGCTTGAGTTCGTGCGAAGAGTTTGGTTTCATATAGCGTTGAGTGCTTTGAATCTATCATTTTGCTGATTTACGATGTATTCCGTGATCTAATATGTATTCAAGAGTTTGTTCTCGTACTTGTATTCCTTAGGTGCCAATCTCCAGCGTCATTGTACACATGCGGTCTCGATGTCTGGCCATAAAGGATACTGCACAAGGTATTCGCATATCATAATTTTCTTCGGGCGAGCCCTTTACGATCGGGTAGTTGAGAGTCCCGCAGAGATTCGACATCGAAATCGCTGGCTCGGAACGCGGTTTGCAAAAATCTCGAGCCGTAACGGAAGGCGGGGTGGGGTAGTGGGTTATCTGTGAGGCCTTTTTTTTTGTTGGGAGGAAGTGGTGGGAAAGAGTTGAGGCTGTTTAGTTGAGGGACGAAACTGAAGGAAAGCCGTAAGCTTGACCCTCTCCCTTCCAGACGGTTTCCTGGATGTCCGGGAACCACCTGAGTCGGAAAAGAGAACCTGAGTGGTGACGAGAATGTTATCATTCGTAACCATGTTTGCCGCTGTTTCGCGTTGTGCTCGGTTGAGGATACAGTTCTTGAGAGAAACCACATTGCGGGGACGTGGTGACCTTGGTCTCTGCAACGTCGCGATCCCGGCGTCTGTTGCCAGCAGTTTGCTTGATCCCCCACGTCCACTCTCTAACCGCCACGATTGCGATGGTGTACATCGAGAGTTTCTTGCACTCAGCGGTCAATATGATGTTATCCAATCAATACTACAAACATTCATTCGCCTTTTATCGCCTTTGGCTGGATATTCAACAACCTTACGCCAAGTCCCCTCTGACCCAACCTTGGATAAGATCCGGAACAACAGAACGACGAGCTCGATTGACCCAGCAAACGGTAAACTCACCCGCCCAACTGCTCATCTTGTCCCTCGCTTCGCAGGTGATGCAGAGTCGGCTCACGTTCTTGACCCACACACGTCGGGGCTGCAGAGCCGCCTCTGTGCGTGGAGTCTCGGAGAAATCTCCAGCGGCAACGCGTCCATCGCGTGGTACAATGGACACGGTTCCGGATGTAGTCCCACGGGAGAATTCTACACAGACATCAATCTCATCGCACACTGGGCCAACCTCAGACGGGTAGAGGAAGCTGCGACCCGCAATCACATCATCCAGTCGCTTATCTCTCACTCGAAACTGCACGATCACCAGGCGGATGCACTCGTCATCCTGTTCAAACTGGCAGGTGCAACATTTGAGGCTTACGCTGATCCTTCAGTCGTCAACTGCTGCTTCGAGCTCATCAAAGGTCACTACAGTCGCAGTTCGGTGAGAGGGGGGTTAGTACAGGTGCGTACCTTACCGAGTGGAAGCCTACGACCACCGGGCTAACACGAGCTTTCAGGAGGTAGTTGTATTACGGGAGCGTGACTGGGAGGCCCTCCCTCCTCCACCCGTGATTGCGACTGGGAAGCCAAAACCAGCTGACGTGGACCAGAACAACTCTGGTGCGACCCCCATTGTCCCATCCTGGGACTTCCCAGCAGAGATCTCAAGCCTCGCGTTCCTCATCCCCCTCCACTCGAACCGATCACCACCTCAGAGATAGACACGGTTCCTGGATCTCCCGTCGCTCAATCTCCGCCCGTCAGTATCTCCACTCTGTCCGACTTCACAATCGCGGGTACCTCCGATGATGAGAAGTTCATTCACGACCCGGGGGCCATAGTCCCCCATGACACCTTCTACATTGATGGTGGGAACGTCGAAGTGTTATGCGGAAGAAGTTGGGCTTTGTGTATGTCCTGTGTTTTATATCGGCTGTTTCTCGCCGTGCAGGCCGCGGCGGGCCTAAGATTTGTAACTTAGCTTTGCATGAGTCGAGTTGGAAATTTAGGTTACTTTGGCTGTAACAGTGCACGTGCCGAACCCGGGCAGAGGGGGAAGAGGCGATCGGCTCAGCAACTAGCCTGCGAGACGAGCCACGGCCAGCCCTCGTAGGCTAGCCACTCACTGTAACCGCAATGTCGATGGTGAAGACACCAACATCCTCCTTAACAGGTACTTCTACAGATTGTCTCCCACTATCGTAATCGCGTCGTGTTGACATCGCTATAGCGAGTCAACTATTTGTTAACCGACTTTGGTACCGAACCATAGCAAAAATCAACCTGTTATTCTATGGAGATACTCCAGAGGCATCTACGGAACGCCCATCCCCAATCACCAAGCTCCCACAAGACCTTGTACGAATGATCATCTCCTACTTCATTTACGACACCTACACCCTCCTCGCGTGCTCCATGATATGCTACTCGTGGTATATCGCCGCCGTCCCCCATCTCCATTACTCCCTCACGACCGACGAGAGTAACATATACTCGAGAGGCACAGGGTACATGTGGCCCAGGCCGCTCCGGAAATCGTACGACCTCGGTCTGCTTCCCCTTGTCAAACGGTTCCGGATCCGCCTGGGGCCTTATGATAGTACCGATTTCGCTCCAAAATGGCTCAGCGGGCGCACCCTCCACTACTTTTTCGCCCTCAAAAACCTCCAGGAGCTTGGAATAGATAATCTCCAGGCGCACAGCTTCATGCCGAACATTCGACAGTGCTTTGGACATTTCTCACCAACCCTTCGGTTCCTTGCCCTCAAAGAGCCCAGGGGATCTTGCCGACAGATCTTGTTCTTCATTGGACTCTTCCCAAACCTCCAGGATCTCAAACTTCACTACTGCTGCCGTAGGGCTCAACAGGAGAGCGCGGCCGACGCAACACTCGTCCCCCTCTCTGTGCCCCTATTGCAAGGATGGTTGACGCTCACGTGTTTCACGAGGATGAACCTTATCAAGGACATGATTGCCCTTTTTGGGGGACTTCGGTTTCGTTGCATGGACCTGTTCAGGGTCAACTGTGTGCGGCTCCTCCTGGACGCGTGCACAGAGACTCTGGAGACACTAAGGTTGTACCCAACTGATTCGTATGGTGGGGAATTTCTCAAACGGAGAGAAGAGGACAAACTCAAATGAGCAATTTGTAGCGAACAATCGTGCCTTGCTTCGGGATTTCAATTTGTCACGGAACAGGTCCCTTCGAACGCTCGAGACCACAGCGGAATCGATTAATGCCCTGTACTGCGATGCCCCATCTGATTTCCTCATAACTATACTCTCCTCTGGTGCATCTCCTGCGTCGGTCAGTGTTGTAGTCATTTATCGGGATACCGACTTTGGTGTCCTGCCAACTCGGTTCCGGAGTGATCTAAAGCCCAGTTGTTTCCGCCACCCATGGGATACAAGGGGGTGGGATGGCTGGGTATCCCAACGGCAGCTCAAGGTGATTAACAACGTGCACAGTATGCGGGGCTTTCGCTTGGTGCTTTGTGCAGACGTTTCCGATTGCAACATGGAGTGGGCCGCGAAGGGGTTGAAGCACCTTGTGAAGGTGGGGAAGGTTACAGGAGGATTAGGTCACTTTCCCTACAAGCCACTGATCATCTTTGAGAGACGCCTGCCCCATACTCGTGAATCCGATCGTCGTGCGGGTTGGTCAGGGAAGTGGGAGTGGATTCCTGCAAGTGCCTTGTGATGTACATTAGAATATACTGACAGATGTCCCAGACTCGCTCACTCAGTAGCACGTAGGTCGTGTATTTGAACTGATTTTTTCGGTCGGCCGCTGCTTCGAGCCCATCAAAGGTCACTACAGTCGCGGTTCGGTGAGAGGGGGATTAGTACAGGTGCGTACCTCGCCGAGTGGAAGCCTACGACCACCGGGCTAACACGAGCTTTCAAGAGATAGTTGTATTACGGGAGCGTGGGTGGGAGGGCCTCCCTCCTCCACCCGTGTTTGCGACCGGGAAGCCAAAACCAGCTGATGCGGACCAGAATGACCCCGCTGCGACTCCCGTCGTCCCATCCCTGGGACTCCCCAGCAGAGATCTCAAACCTCGCATTCCTCACCCCCCTCCACTAGAACTGGTCACCACCACAGAGACAGACACGGTTCCAGGATCTCCTGCCGCCCAATCTCCGTCCGTCAGTATCTCCACTCTGTCTGACTCCACAATCGCGGGTACCTCTGATGATGAGTTCATTCACGACCCAAAGGCCATAGTCCCCCATGACGCCTTCTACCTTGATGACGGAAACGTTGAAGTGTTATACGGCAGCACGCTATTCGGCGTCCACGCCGGTACCATGTCATTCCACTCTGTTGTCCTCAGTCGGATGTTCGCAAAATCCAACATCATTACCGCGGAATCACCCAACGGTTGTCCCCGCATTCTGTCTTCGGACGAGGCAATGGACTTTGCCACGCTTCTCAAGGTCATATATCTCCCAGCGTATGTCCCCCCTGCCACGTTGCCAATGAATTGTTCCGCTGACCACCTCCGTCTACAAATTTCCTGAACGGAACAAAGTGCCGGATTTCGCCACATTCTCATCCCTCCTCCGAATCACGGCAAAGTACGAGATGTCCGCCGTCCGGTCTCAGCTACTTACTCGAAGTGATCCGCAATGCATATCCAGCGACGTTCACGGGCCTTGATCCTTCCAAGAAACTCGGAGAAGACGTTTTCAGTGGTCCAACCCCCCACCCCAACGCGGTCCTCAACTCGTTTATCAAACATAACTTCACGTCCGCGCTACCGGTGGCATACGGGATGGCGGTTCGGAGGGGTCCGGACTCGTTGATGGATCCATCTCTCCCAGTGAGTGCACGGTTGTCCCCAGAAGTCCTTCAAGTGGCGATTAAGGGTTTGATGGCGCTCCGCGAGATGGAGCTCAAAGAGACCCACCGTTTGATCTTTGGATCAAAGGGCTCCCGGTCCTGTTCCTGGTCGAAATGCCCCTCGTGCAACATAAGAGGTGCAGGAGTTTCGGAAGCACACCAGACGGCTGCTAATCAAATCGTGGGCTCCGTTCATTCTGGGACGAACTTATTATTGCAACTTCTCTCGATGGAGTTTGATGATTACCTTGGGTTTTGCGCGGATTGTGTGCAAAGATGGGAGTCTGGGCACGGAGACGTGAGGAAGAAGGCTTGGGCTGCGCTGCCGGATATGTTTGGGTTGACAACGTTGAGGGCTTGAGCTCGTGTAAAGAGTTGGTGTCAAAGGAATTGCCCGTTTACGAATGCACTGTTTGGGTGACCAGCCATTTCCAAAACTGAAAAGCGTTCGAGGGAGGGTCAAAGTGATATCATTCGTGATGGTGCTTGCCGCTGTTTCGTGGTGCGCTCGATAACAACCACATTGCTGGTAAACTGGAGGCGGGACGGGAATACAACTGAGGTACCGTTCAGTGCGCCATCTAGTTCGCTTATGGAATCAAGAACACATTATCCCGTACTGCCAGGGCATCCAGGCAGCCTTGGGTACAACAGTCGCCAAGAGCTGTCCGACCAGAACCACGAACGGTCGTTCAACATTTTTCTCCGATTTGCCGGCGATGCCGAGTCGGACCGCGTCCTCGCCCCACATAGGGCCGGGCCCCGGAGCCGTCTCTGCGCAGCGATTCTCCAACCGCTCTTCGACGCCAATTTAAGAATTCGGGGACCCGGGTCGCTGACACTTTCTGCGTAGACGCCGGTTTCGTCGCACACTGTATCAATCTCGGATACGTGGAGGAAGCCGTGATCCGTAATCACACTCTCGCTGGGACTGCACAATCACCAGACGAATGCACTCTTCATCCCGCTCAAGCCGGCGGGTGCAACACTTGAGGCATACGCTGGTCCTTCGGTCGTCGACCGCTGCTTCAAGCTCGTCAAGGGCCACTACAGTCGCGGTTCGGCGAGAGGGGGACTAGTACAGGTGCGTACCTCGCTGAGGGAAAGCATACGACCACCGGGCTAACACGAACTCTCAGGAGGTGGTAGCATTGAGGGAGCGTGGCTGGGAGAGCCTCCCTCCTCCACCTGTACTCACGACCTGGAAACCAAAACCAGTTGATGTGGGCCCGAATGACTCTCATCAACCCGCTCCTGCTCGAACCTCGCACTCCCCAATCCCCTCCACCCGAACCAACAGCAACCCCAGAGACAGACGCGGTTCCTGGATCATCCATCTCCACCCTGTCCGACTTCACAATCGCGGGTACCTCCGATGACGAGTTCACCCACGACCCCACGGTCATATCGCCTCGTGACACCTTCTACCTTGATGACGGGAACGTTGAAGTGTTATGTGGCAGCACGCTGTTCTGCGTCCATGCCGTTACCGTGTCATTCCACTCTGCTGTGCTTAGCGCGAAATCCAACCTTGCGACCGCGGGATCGCCCAACGATTGTCCCCGTATTCTGTCCTCGGACATGGCCATGGACTTTGCCACACTTCTCAAGGCCATATATCCCCCAGGGGTATGCAGCCCCACATCTCTACAAATAAATAGTTCCGCTGAATCCTTCACTCACAGACTCCCTGACCAGAATAAAGTGCCAGATTTCATCACATTCTCATCCCTCCTTCCCATCGCGGCGAGTACGAGACGCCCACCGTCCAGTCTCGGATACTCGAAGTCCTCCGCGACGTATGTCCAGTAACATTCGAGGGCCTTGATCCCTCCAAGGCGCTGGGAGAGAACATTCTCAGTGGCTCGACTCCTCACCCGAACGCAGTCCTCAACCTATTCATCCAGCGGGACCTTGCATCCGCGCTGCGGATGGCATACTACATGGCAGTTTGGAGGGGTCCGGAATCATTGATGGATGCGTGTTTCCGGGAGAGTGCGTGGTTGCCCCCAGAAATCCTTCGAATGGCAATAATGGGCCTCACCGCGCTCCGTGAGATGAAGCTCAGGGAAACCCACCACCTGATCTTTGGACCAAAAGGTTCCTGTCCCCGGCCGAACTGCACCTAACGCAAAGCAACGGGTCCGGGAGTTTCGGAAGTACGTCAAAAGATCATTGACCTAATCATGGATTCCGTTCACTCTAGGACGAAGTTATTCCAGGTTCTCGCGCTGAGGGAGGTGTGTGGAGGGGATTCTCCCGAATTCTGCGGGGGCCGTGTGGAAGTGGGGAAGCTGGGCGTGCGGATGTGAGGAAGAAGGCTTGGGCTGCTTTACCGGGTATGTTTGGGTTGGAGGCCTGAGTTCTCGTGAAGAACTTGGCGTCGAGAATTGCCCGTTCACGAATCCGTCGTTTGGGTGATCGGCTATCGCGGCGGTGATTGCTACCGTTTCGTGATGCATTTGATCTTGGATGCGAACTCTCGATAGAAACCACAGCGTAGAGAATTGCTGGTAACTTGTAGGTAGGCTGGGAATCTGTACAATTTGTATTTCGCGATCGCTCAACGGGCTGTGTCGTTCGTTTTAGTATGTTACCACCAAGATTTCCTTTCATATCATCACAATCGCAACGAAGAACATCCAGGCAGACTTGAATACGATAATCGCTAGGTTATCTGATCGGAAATATGGGAAATCGCTCGACGTTTTTAGTTTGGGATAGAACATTGTAGCCACTGTTTCACCGTCTCAGAATCACCACCACACTCCCATTCGGTTCCAGCGCCACTCCAGATATGGCTCACAACAGGAGTCGGAAATCGATCAAGACGCCGCCAGATTCCAGAAAGCCAGACGTGTTGGACGGTCTTGGTCACGTTGGGTGAGACAGGGTGATGACGAAGACCACCCAGAGAATGGGTTATTGGATGAAACCTCTCCCTTCCAGGTGTAACGTGCCTGAGGGCTGTGGGACGACGTCTGGGAACGATACCGGTCTTAATGTTGACGTTGAGGCCTGAGGACGTCGATAGTTTGGGTTGATGAAGGGGTTCAACAGGTACCGGCCCGCCTCTCGTGTTGGTTGAGAAGAGGAGAGAAGCCCGAACGACGCGAGGCCAATAAACGCGAAAGCTGAATCCTAACGAGACAAATCGCTATTGTGATCCGAGGGAGGACAGGCGGGAAGAGAACAAACCGAGCTGCGAAATCTTCAAAGGATACCCTCCGAGACCGACTCCAGGTACCGGGGTCCGCTCAGAACCACGGCGTTTGCCTCGGTGTCTCCCCGTAGCATCTGTAACTTGTCAATGTAACATATCTCGGGATTGGTGCCGTCCTAGCTGTCCGGAGCCCAATGCAGAAAGTGACCTGCGTTGTATGGACGATCTCGACACCTACGACTCGTATGCCGTGTCGATGGAAGGGATAGCTAGAGCCGTGCTACTGAGGGACCTGAGAGTGATAATGGCGAGGGAGCCGCATCTGAGTGGTGTATCTCAGCTGGGGTTGAGAAGGGATTGGACGGAATCATCCGACATTGAGCTCAGTGGTGGCTTCAAATCGAAGGGATATAGGGGGTTGACACGAAAATCGACATAGGGAAGAACTTGACTGGAGAGGGTGGGCCCTACGACGCAAAACCGTTCATTGCAAGTAAGTATCTCCGTGGGAATAGGCACCTACAGGACAACGTATTGCATCCGCGCTGAGCGTTAAAGCCACGAGGCCAATCATCCACTATCGCACCACCATCTACGCTCTTCTACACTCATCTAACACCGACATGGACGACGTGCGACATTCACTCTCCAAAACGAAGAAAAAGATCAAGCACCTACTGACAGGGAGAAAACGCAAGCCGGATGGAACGGGGCCTAACCCCGATGGGGAGGGAGCTGACTCAACGACCTCGCTTCCTCAACCAGAGCCTCACGTCGTGGCGGATGAAAGTCGCGACCGAGAAGAGGATAAAGCCGACGCAGCCGGAGTGCGAGCTTCTTCGACGGATCGACCCCCTCAGCCAGACGGGCCAGAATCTGTGCCAGCGCGTGGAGACGATAACGGTCAAGATGGGGGAGAGGTAGACGTCGATGAAGGGGAAGCCGGCCAGAAGGATTCGCACCCACGCCCGGACGTCGAGGTTGCGGTGGGGGATGTGCACGGAGGAGAGCTTGAGAGAGTTTATCCATCCCCATCCACTACTTCGATCTCGCGTGGCGTGGAACCCGACAGTACGTGAACGTGGTTGACTTGGTCACTGCCTCTGATTGTTCCTTCTGACAATGTAGACACTCCTGTCCTTGCCGGTTGTGGACCAGAGGTTGTTCGCCCCGGCGAGACCCTCGAACTGAGTGCCGCTGAGGATGAGAAGAAGTCGAACTCCAAGTCTACTGCGTCTGCCACAGCCGAATTGCTCCGTGATGTGAGCGGTTCCACAGGTGGCTTCAGTCCGCTCAAATCCGTCGCGAGATCTCTCTGCTCTATTCTCGACAATTGCGAGGTATGGCCTCCTTCTCGCACATTTGGTTCACAATCCTCACGGTGATCCTAGCGAACAGAGGTGAATGAACCTGCCTTAGAATCATTGGCTCCAAGGATCAGAATGCTCTCTGAATCACTCTCCGCGCCTATCCCTCCGGGTGACGTCAATGAGGGAGAGAGGACAAACAAACTGGAACGGTGAGCCTACATTCCCCGAAATGGAGATTTGAGTCTGACGCACGGGGATTGACAGGAAATTGGAAGAGATTGGCCAGGCCATGGACCCGATTACGACCAAGAAGGATCTCGCGCTTTTCCTCAGAAAGCCCGAGAACGCACAGAAGCTTAACAGTCTGGTGCAAGATATTCGCCATGCCTTGATGGACTATCAGGTTTGCACTCATGAAAGACTTGCTCTGGTTGTAGCTGACGTCCTCCCCAGACTTCGTTACGACGAGATATGTACGATGAAGGCTGTCAGTCGATCGTAAGCCTTACTCCTTTGTGATCTCGCCTTTTGTGGTAATTTAGAAACAGGGAGACGCGGATCGCCTTCTTCTGGAAAACGTGCGCCACACCGATAAGGCCGGATATAATTCCGGGAACAGCCAGGGGTGCCTGAGGGGAACTAGAGTGGATATCCTTCTGCAACTCGAACGTTGGATGAAGGACGAAGGAGACCATCGCGTGTTCTGGCTGAACGGCCTTGCCGGGACCGGAAAGTCGACCATCGCCCGGACATTTGCCGAGATCGGCTTCGCGGATAGCAAGCTCGGCGCGAGCTTCTTCTGCTCACGGTATTTCGAGGACAGAAGCAATCTCCAAGCAATATTCCCAACTCTCGCCTTCCAGCTTGCCTATCGCTACCTCCCATTTCGAGAGAAGCTGCTCCGAGTCCTGAGGGCCAATCCTGGTGTTGGACAGGAGTCTCTCTGTTCCCAGATGGAGAGGATCATCGTTGGCCCACTGAAAGCCACTCGGATCCGGACGCTTATCATCATTGATGCCCTCGACGAGTGCAAGGACGAAGAACCTGCCTCTGCCATCCTGTCAATACTCTCCCGCTATGTGGGCGAGATCCCCTATGTCAAGTTCTTTATCACTGGTCGTCCGGAGCCTCGGATCCGCTCGGGATTTCGGTTGCAGCCACTCACCCCGATCACCGAAGTCTTCAAGCTCCATGAAGTCAAGCCAGAGATGGTGGGCAGTGACATCAAGCTGTTCTTTCAAATGCAGTTGACCCACCTTGCAAAAAACCGAAGCGACTGTGACATGACAGAAGTTTGGCCAAATCCGTCCGACATCGAGATTCTGTGCAAGAAGGCAGCTGGATTCTTCATCTACGCTTCCACAGTTGTCAAATTTGTTGCTTCGGAAAGCAATCCACCTGCGAAGAGGCTCACTCTCATCACCTCACTCCCAGAAAGCACCGCTGAGGAAGGAAAGTCTGGACTTGACCAACTCTACACTAAGGTCCTCGAGCATGCACTCCACAACATCCACATAGATAATAGCCAACACCATTCCTGTTTCCAGGCCACAGTGGGAGCAGTTGTGCTCATCTTCAACCCCCTCTCAATCAAGGGTCTTTCAGAACTCCTGGGATATGATATCTCAGATATCCGTAGCACCATACGATCCCTCCACTCCCTCCTCCTTGTCCCAGATGGCACAGAAGATCCAATTCTCACCTTCCACAAGTCATTCCCTGACTTCCTCACAGACCCAGAGCGATGCAAAGGCAACAGGTTCCTTGTGGAGCCTGCAGTCCACCACACAGAAATTCTACTCTTGTGCCTGAAGCTAATGAAGGAAAGGCTGAAAAAGAATATCTGCAATCTAGATGACCACTCTGTTCTCAGTGAGGTCAAGGATCTTTCTGCTCTCTGCAAGGACTACATTGGAGATGCCCTGGAATATTCATGTTGCTTCTGGACAAAGCACCTTCTGAGGATCCCTGGCAGTGTATCCCACATCAAGGAAGTGGAAGAGGGAATTGATGAATTCTTCACAACATGTTTGCCATACTGGATTGAGGTGCTTGCACTGACAGGGAATCTTGGGGCTGGAGTCTATGCCATCAATGATGTTGAGCAATGGTGTGCTTTGGTGAGTGCTCTGTAATTCTGTTCACTGGGACCTGTGTTAATATGTACTTAGGCAGGAGTTATGTGCCAGTGGACAGCTGATAGCCAGAGACTTATCCTGGATCACTTTGACATCATCTGTGACTCACCCTCCTATATCTATTGCTTTGCCCTGCAAATTTGCCCTCCCTCATCCTGGCTCCACCAATACTATAGTGCAGAGTTCTCACAAGAGATCAGGGTGGTCAAGGGGGTGTCAACTGGATGGGGAACATGTTTTCGCACAGTTTGGTTTAACCAATTGCCACAGGACATTGCATGCTGGAAAGATACCATTGCAGTTGGTGAATCATCTGGTTCCATCATCATTCTCAATGCCATCACAGGTGCTCAGGTGGCCATTCTTTCTGGGCACATTGATTATGTGATATGCCTTGTTTCCTCATCAGATGGGGCATCACTTGTATCTGGTAGTGGGGACAAGACCATCAAGCTCTGGGATGTACAGACTGGTGGGGTTGTCAAGACCTTCCGGGGCCATACAGGACCTGTTTATTCTGTTTCCATCTCAGCAGACAATACTACAATTGCTTCAGGATCTGCAGACAACACAATTTGTTTGTGGGATGTTCAGACAGGGGAGTGCCATTACACCATAGAGCAACAGAATATAGTGGACTATGTTTGCTTCTGTCCCTTGGATCCCAAACACCTCATGTCTGCATCTGTCAATAAAATCTCAAAGTGGAATATCAGTGGTCAGAAATCTGCACCTGAATATGATAGTTCTCACATTGCTTTCTCTCCAGATGGTACCCAGTTTGTTGTATGCAATGAACCAACTGTTGAAGTTCATAGCTCTGATTCTAGAGGAGTTTTGGCTAAATTCGATATGGGTGATAAATATGTCAGTTGTTGTTGCATCTCCCCTGATAACAGAGTTATTGCAGTGGTTGCTGGTTGGACTATCTATGTTTGGGACATCACTGGCTCAGAGCCTCACCTCCTTGAGACCTTGAATGGCCATACTGGAGGAATTTCCTCCCTTGTGTTTTCCTCCCCCTCCTCCCTCATCTCAACATCACATGATTCCTCAGTCAAGTTCTGGCAGATTGGTACCTCATCTACAGACCCAGTTCCAGCTGACCCAAAGTGTACACCCTCCACCTCAGCTCTAATCAAATCCATCGCTCTGCAGGCAAAAGATGGCATTGCCATTTCAAGTCATTCAGATGGAATGGTGAGGATCTGGGATATTCTAACTGGCCTCTGCAAGACATCCTTCCAAACTCCAGCCAAAGGTTGCCACCAGATGGATACCCGCTTAACTGATGACAGGGTAGTTTCTGTTTGGTGTGCAGATGAGAAAATGTGTGTTTGGGATGCTGAGAAAGGAGAACTCCTCAGAACAGTAGATCTACCTATGCACGGCATTCGGGACCTCAGGATATTAGGGGATGGATCTAGAGTTATCTGCCTATATTTTGATTTCATCAGAGCATGGTCAATATGGACAGGGGATCTTGTGGGAGAAGTAAATACTGAGAGTTTACATCTCTCACCTAGTTTCTTGACCATTGGTCCCAATGTTAGGGTTTATTGGATCCAACTTAACCACCAAATTGTGGGGTGGGACTTTGGGGTCTTAGGCTCATCTCCTGTTAAACTGTTGGGTGTATCCCAAGATTTCCCCCGCCTATATTTTGTTGGTGGTGTCAGGCAGAAGTCATTTATACCTGGGATTCAGGATACAGCTACTAAAAAGGTAGTTTTTCAACTGCCTGGGAGACTTGCAAGGTGTTCAGATGTACAGTGGGATGGTCAATATCTGGTTGCTGGTTATGACTCTGGAGAGATGTTGATTCTAGAGTGTAATTATATACCTTGTTAGGGATCTGTAGCTTATGTGTTCTTTCCACTCATTTCTGTAATTCTATATGTCAAAGATGATATTGCCAGATGACTAAAATAGTCACAATCTGTATCATACAACTAACTGCCAAGGTATTTGTCTGAATTCATCCAGCTTTACTCCAATCAGACTTCCCAAGCACCCAAACTCCTTAAAATTCCCATACTCTTTGGTTTATCCTATCATTGGGGGCCAATGATGACCAGCCCAATGACAAATAGACAGTGTAGTACAACCAGTACTACAGGTAGAAGTTCTATTTGAAGGGAGCAGAGAAAAAGCTCCACAATACACAGCCCAGCCCTAAGTGCTATCTAAGAGAGTTAGAATGAATTATAAACCCCTTCCAGGAGAGTACCTGATCACTAGCATTTATCAAACTTTCTACAACCTGCTGAGGTAGGGAAGTATGAGAGAAAAAACTAAAGCAAGGTTAAGCAAGAATTGGTGGATGATAAGCAGCAGAGGGTGTTCTCTCACCAACATCAATGGTATATGAAGAAGAAACCCTGCAGACAAATAGATTAATCTGGCTTGTGATTGGCCATGATCCTGAGAAGTTGGATGTCCAGGAATGCTCCGTCCATGGCAGCATCTGACAATCAAGCTATCAGTCAAGACAACAAATAGCTCACCACAGTGAAAAAAGCCACTCACCGGCAGATTCTTCAGTATTTTCCAAGCCCCAGGATCCTTTAAGTTGAAGGATCCAACTTATTCCCAAAATCCCTCCCACCATTCACAAGCTTCTCCGGAAGAGCACCATGGTACACTTTCGACATCGAAGTCATTGGTAGAGTGGGGGACGATGGTCCGTTCGATGCGGTCAATGCGTTGTCGTCGCGATCATAGGGTGTGGCAGTGATTTTGGGTACTTTGGGGGCGGGTCACTGGGGGCAGTCTCTTTGCCCGTTGTCGGCTTGGTTGGGGGGACCAGGGCGGGTCGAACGTCATCATCACAGAGGAACTGGGAGCGGGTCTGAGCCGGAGGGCTTTGAAGTTCCAGCGTATCAGGGTGGTCATTAGTACGAAGCTAGAACCGGAGGGGAGAAAAACCAAGAGAGATATGAGCAAGGCTGTAGCTAAATGCTCTCGAGATTGCTGTGTCGGATGATCTCGCAGAACGGCGACGACGATCTCTGTGTCCGCAGAAACGCTCAACATTCAGTTAATAAGCAAACGAGAGTCCAAGATGAATCCCTCTCAATACAAATATCCTCTCGTGAAGAGTTATGCGAGAGCCGGGTCCGTGAGAGCGATTCGAATGACCGTCCGATTAGGAATAGCGTTTGTGGAGAGGGTAGTGTCGACACGGGGTTTGCAACAATAACCTGGTTAAGCTCTGAGGGCCAAATCTTCCGTTCATCCCAATGGTCCCGGCTCTAGATCCCACTCCGAGAGAACCGAGTGGAACAAAGAAATCGATACCGCCTCCTGGACAAGTCCGCTCGCCATCTGCGGGGTCAGATACGCAGAACATTCCACAATCGATTCTTTGGGCCTATTATAAGTTCGATGCTGAATTTCGAGAGAACCATAGGATCCAGGCTTGTACGCACGATAATAAAACCCTCGTCGAACGTGTTTGCTGGACGTCAAGGCTTCACGAAATTACCGCCATACACCAATCGTAGTCTCACGACTACGTGGAACACGCGGCAAATGTTGACCTCTAAACTCATCTCGACGTGCCCCAGGGAGGCCGTTATGACCCAAATACAATCAACACCGTCGATTGTGTATGCTCCCGGAAAACGCGAACAAAGCGATCTCGATACCCGTTAAAACCCCCAACCTACTAAGGTAAATTTGAGGTAGACGTATCACTTTTTTTCGCATGGGTGGGGCATCGCAACTCCTGGATCGGCCTTGAGGTCGGGGAGAGATGGATGATAAGTAAGCTCCGAAATCAAAAGATTGTAACCTCGAAAGCAAAAGGTATTCGGAGGAAGGGAGAGGAAGGAGACAAATATATCTCGGAAGGCAACCAACCCCTCGAAGGCTATGAGGTTAGGGAAGCAAAAAGAGACTCATCTCGAACGAACACGCCCTGCCGCAAATAACCTTAAGCACATTCGCCGAGAGCCCCGGTTTTGCGAGACATCATCGGGACGCGAATAAGCGGCCACTCACTCCGGGAAAGCCCTCCCACAAGACGCCTCCTCCGAATCAACGTGCGGCAGAGAAAAGAGCGAGAAGATCGTCCCCGGGTAATCAGCCGCTTGCGGAACCGGAGTTGTGAACTCGTTCAGAAACCCCCCCTGACGCCATCCTGGGTGCGTTCCGGACTTACAGAGCAATGGGCCTTCCAGATCATAATCTCACTGACCCAGCCGCCCACTCAACCCTCTGTTTCACCAGCGATGCGGGGTCGGATCCTGAGTAGTAACATCTCAGCAAAGTCAGACTTGACTCCGTCACCAACAATCAAGTAGAAAACAATATGATATTTGATCAAGTGTTAAGAAGCACCGTTACAGTCATTCTGGGAATCACGGGCTGACAGGCTCCTTCCCGTCCGAGTCTAGGTATCGGCAAGCTTCAGTAATACATCGAGAAGTTTCTTCAACCTGAGAGGTCCCGGCCCAACGTCAGCAAATAAAAACGTTTGGATGCTGTAACTCTCACATTATCTGGGAGGAACGGCTGGAAGTGGTCACCCGGAATGTCCCACCGTTCCACTTTTCCCTTTAATAACGCCTCCCATCCACTGACCGTCGTCTCGGGTTCGTCCCTATCGCCGAGCCAAACCGGGACCTCCTCCTGCATCGACTCGATCTCCATTCCTTCTCTGCTCCTCAAAAACACAACGCGAGGGTAGGGTCCGTCAGAGAAAAGGGTGTATCTCCCCAATAGCTCTGAACTGTTTCTGAACTGTTCCTTGACGAATCCCATCGTCTCTGTCCCCGGCCGAGAAGGCCCCACCTGAGTAACGATATGGTCCAACAGAGACGCGGAGAGAGGGACGTGGTCTGTTGGGCAAGGCGCATCAATTAAGACAACACCTTTGACGTTCAAGCCCTCTTTCATCATGAGGCACCCAATCTCGAAGGCAACAACCCCTCCAAATGACCAACCTACGGATGGAATTAGCGAATCGAAACGCAGAGAACGTTGATATTCGCATACCTCCAAGGATCACAGGACTACCATCGGACTGCCCAGCAATGAGTTGAGCGTATTCCTTCCCCATACTCGATATATCCGTCCAAGTCTCCTGTGTCCCGAAATATGGGTCCCTGATTCCATAGAACGGTCTCCCAATCTCGCCCATCTGCTCATATGAATTGATCAACCCGCTTCCATCGTGTATCATGAAAAGTGGAGTGGGGGAAGCAGCCGCGGGCAGGCGGGCGCCTTGAACCGGCACGCAAGAATCGACGGATATAATAGAGCCCACAGAAACCAAAGAGGGACACGAAGTGCTGGCGGAATTGCTGCGAGTCCGCGTCGGGGTGTGATAGGTGTGAGTAGCGCTATGCTGCCAGATCTGGCCTTGAACCTGCGCTACGGTTCGGTGTTTCTCGAAGAAATCCTGGGGAAGCGAAATATTGAGCTCCTCTTTCAAGGCTCGCAATATCACCGCCGCCGACAACGAATCCAACCCATGGGAACCGAGATCATCCGTCACCCCAAGATTGCTCTGTTCGACTCCAAGGGTATTGGCCAACAAGTGGTGCACATTCTCTTCCTCGCTGATCGCAAGCAACGAAACCGTCGAACTAGCCCGTCTCCTGACCGCTACGGGACCCCCAGGTCGTGAGAGGATGAGGGAGGTAACGTCTGCCACGCTATAACAAAGCGCCAGAGCCGAGGAAGAAGATCTGAACAAGATAGCTGACGATTTCCGTAGCTTGTACATTATCTCCATCAGTAGGAGAGAGTCGACGCCGAGAGACCTCAGATCGGAACTGGGGGTAACCGTAGCAGGATCGACTCCACAAGCGGTAGCGATTATCTCGATAACCTCGGGTGTATGGTCGACAGGGATCTTGATTAGAGGGGGGAGATCCGACGAAGAGAAACTGGCTGCCTTGGCTCTTTGAATCGGCGGTCGTGAAGGTGATAACGCGCCCTGAGCGGTGTCGTCCGCGTTTGTGGCAGCCACAGTCAAGGGTTTCAACCGGCGAACCAACGAATCGAGCTGAAGCCTCCTAAACCGCACACCCTTGGCGTGGACAACAACCTCGGGAGCTTGTTCCATTTCCCCTCCCAATTTGATGACAACCACCTCACACACCACACCGTCCACTCCCCCCTCCGAAAAGCCGACACTCTTGCAATATGACCCATACACACCATCATACACAGCTCCGGCAAGAATTCGTATGTTATCCACGGCGTCGCATATATGCACATCACGAACTCCACCCTGCATATTCGCGAGGAACCCGGCCACCTGGAGGACACTGTCGACGAATACCGGGTGAACGACAAAATTCCCTCTATCACGATCGGAAGGAAGTCGTAGCGTAGCATATCCTTCGGTAGAGTCGGACGATACGGTGAAGCTTTGGATGGTTTGGTAGTCCTTTGAGTAAACCACGACGCGGGGGAACAAGAGGTCGTAGACCGTCCGCCTCGAAAAAACTTCCTTCTCTCTCCCTTGAGCGCCATCCCGAGAGGTAGAAGTCAACGAAGTGATACAGGGTGCCACATCCTTGTAGGCGCTCGCAAGAGCAGAAAGAACCTTCTCGTCCATCGTCTCGATTAGGTACATCCCGCGACAGTGCAATCGCTCCTCTCCAGCCCGGGTTGACTTGGAACAGACGTCGAAAGTACCGAGGCCATCGTCAATTGCGGTGGCTACAGTGACCAGAGTTTGTCGAGAGCCATGCAGGTACACGAACGGTTTAGTAAACTCCAGCTCGGATAGGACGAAGATTTCCGAGTCTGATGACGTGGAAGATTTGCCAGCAGACAAGCCTAGTTCGGTATACACAGAAGCAGGACACAAGGCATTCCCAGCAACCATATGACCCTCAATGAACTTAGCCAGCACCGTAGCAGGTGTCTCGTAAACCGCCACTCGCCCGTTCATCCAAGTAGGCACCTGAGTCTGGTACTTGAGGAGAGCGTATTCATCCGAGACGACCGTAGAGTGACCAGAAGAGCTGTGGATGTGATTACAACGGTTCGACTGATAAGGGGTCCAGAAGTCGGCAGTATGGAAGGGATACGATGGTAGGTCGACGACTCGAGGGAGCCGCGTTTCACGATGTGCGAAGATTTCTCTCCATCGAATGGGAAGGTCGGTGAGATAGAGGTTGGCCAAGGCGGCAGTAAGGGTAGACCAAGGTGACTCCGTCTTCTTCAGAGAAGGCAAAAAAAGTGGTTTTGTCGCCCCAGGACACGAGAGTTGGGGTGACGCCGCGATAGAAGGTAGGAACAGCGCAGTCGGTCCCAGCTCCAGCCACAGGTCAGGGGGGCCTAACTCTTCGATAAGTCTCGAGGTCGCCTGCGCGAAGAGAACAGGCATCCGGAAGTGGGCGACGAAGTAATCGGACGTAAAAAAATCTGTAGTCCCATGGTGAACGACGGTATCGAACACGGTGGAAACTACAGGTATTGTCGGTGGCCGGACCAGGATATCTTTGGTGATCCTCGTAAAGTCTTCGAGGGCGGGGTCTATATGTGCGCTGTGAAACCCAAGCGGCAGCCCGACGAACTGGTGCTTCATCTCCCCGATCTCGTATAGCTTCTCCTGCAGGATTTTTAGATCTTCCGTCTTCCCGGCGAGCACAAAGTACGAAGAAGTCTGGAAACATGCAACCGCGACATCCAACCCCTCCATGCACTCGAAAAGTTTCCGAGAGTTCGTTACGCGAACCGCATACATGTCTGAGGCTCCGACCTGGCACTTCTCAAGCATGATTCTTGCCCTGTGAAACAGGAGGTATAACGCAGACTCGACAGATATAACACCAGCTATGACGAGGGCAGGGTATTCACCAAGGCTGCACAATCACCGTCAGTGAAACCGCAGATGTGGGAGAGATCCCGGTTGACCGACCTGTGGCCAATCACGACACTTGGCTGGACACCCCACGAGATCCAGAGTTTCGCAAGGGAATAGCCAACAGTAAAGACTGCAGTCTGGTACTCCACAAGAGCCTGAACTTCGTCCTTCAAGCCTGTGTCGGGCGGGGTTTTCTCTGCTGAAGTCGAGGAAGGGGATTTGAGAACTGAAGGACCATCGGAGATCCACTTGATCATTGCCCCAAAGCCGAACCCCTCTAAGATCCTCTGACACTCGTGAACATGAGACCGGAACACTTCGTTCGTCCAATATAGCTGCCCTCCCATCCCGAGATATTGGACACCTTGGCCGGAGAAAACGAACGCGACCTTCTTAACTGGTACAACCTGGTTAGGAACGGCTGACTCGAGGCTGGATGTGAGGGAGTCGAGAGAGTCCGCAATGACGGAAACGCGATGAGGGTATGGTTGTCGGCGAGCCGTTGACGTGTATGCCAACTCTCGGAGGGAAGGCGTTGTGAGACCGGAGATGGAACGGAGGTGGTTGAGGTAGCAAGACTGGAGCTTCCTAACAGCTTCCGGTGTCTTTGCAGAGAAACCAAAGATTACGGGATGTGATTGTGTCGAAGGAAGCGAAGAATCTCCCAGAATGTTTGGAGGAACATCGGTGGTATACTCCTCCAGGATCAATGCCCCGTTCGACCCAGCGGCTCCAAAATTATTCAAAACCGCGATCCTCTTGCCCACAATCTCCGGGACATCCCACTCGGCACTCTCCCGATCAAGCACGATCCCTCTTTCCATTAATTCCTCTTCCCTTCCCAACTCCGAATTCAGCACATTGAGTGAGATCAACTTTGGAATCTTGAGGTGACGGAGCATCAGCAAAAGCTTCGCCAACCCGGCGGCCCCGGATGCTGCCTCGAGGTGTCCAATGCTTGCCTTAACAGAGCCTACATGCAACAGGTGGGATGCCACAGGGACGCCAGCGTGGTTCATAGAAGGTGAACGTTCGGCCGATCCAAACACAAGACCAACGCTCTCGATCTCGCACTTATCGCCAACTTGTGTCCCCGTACCGTGCGCTTCGATGACGCTGACATGTCTAGGGTTTACCCCGCTTCGTGTGCACAACCTTTCGAATAACGATTGCTGGCTCTCGACATCTGGTCGTGTAATCGATGTGCTCCTATGGTTTTGATTGAGCTCGACCCCACGGATGACTCCTAGAATTCTGTCGTTCTCCTCTAGCGCGGACGAAAGGAGCTTCAAGACGAAGAGTCCACATCCTTCGGACCTGGCGTAACCATCAGCAGAGGCATCAAAGGGTTTGCATTGCCCTGTCGGGGAGAGGAAACGGCTTTTGCTCAGGCCAACATAATTCTAGGTGAGACTATAAGATTTGCATCATGAAGCAGCGGGATCGACGCACGTCAGGGCTGCAGATGATGTTCACTCCCCCAGCAAGGGCAGCACTACAATCACCATTTTGCAGGGCACGACATGCCTGGTGGATCGCTACAATGGAAGAGGAACAAGCTGTATCCACAACAACGGACGGTCCTCCCCATTTCATGAAATGAGATACCCGCCCGCTCAGGAATGCCCGAAGGGTGCCTGAGGCATAACTCGTAAGACTTCCACCGTACAAGAAGGGCATGCTAATACCTGTGCTGTGGTACAAATCCGCCTGTTCTCTCAGACAATCGGCCCACTCCCCTGTGGCAGCCCCAATAAAACACCCGAAGTCCTCTCTCTTCCAGCTGTCGGTGGAGTCGGGTACGTATCCGGCATTTTCCAATGCTTCATACGCCACATGTAGTAGAATTCGTTGTTGGGGATCCATGGCTTCTGCCGCGCGGGGAGAGATATTGAAAAACTTGTTATCAAATGCGGCGGGATTCGAGAGGAAATTTCCCATCTGGGATATGGTCGAGACGGAATCTGAGTATGCGGGGATGGATGTAATGTCGAAACGCATTTCTGGAATCTACAAGAGTTGTGAGGCTACGGGCGCACGGATACGACCCGATACCCGAACCGCACCTGAGACAAGGTACTATCTCCATTTTGGAGAAGTTCCCAAAGTCCATCGATATTTAGGGCACCAGGCATATTCACGGCCATTCCAACGATAGCGATCGGTTGCAAGACAGGGGGCGTGGGTATGGAAGTGGAGATATCACGAAGACTAACATCTAGGCCAGCGGCGGAAATTTGTCGCTCGAAATCGTTGGCCAAGCTATTCCCGGGCCCCACGTTGAGGAGTTCTATAGGTCTCTGAAGGTGTTTGAGCCTTTCAACGGTCGACGAAGTAACTTTATCCCAATCAGCGACCTGTGTAAGGATCATATCCACGATTTCTTCAATAAGTGGGACATCTACGGCCGCGGGGGCTCCGGTGAACGTGGAAATAATTGGCACTTTGAGAGAATCCTTCGTGGGAAACTTGATACCTCGGTTGCGGATATCGCGAAGCACTTGATCTCTTGTTGTCTTGTGTGCGGATTCGACGTGATAGAGGGTATAGATGTGGGCGGGAAGCACAAGTAAGGAATTGGGACAAGACTGGATGAATGCAGCAAGGACGTGAGGTGGACCCGAGATGGTGACGGCAGATGATGAGAGTGTGGCGGTGAGAAATATGTGGGGATACTCTTGATTCTGAGACGGAGGGTTAGAGCGAGCTGTGGGAAAGGCGGTGTCACTCACGGCAGCATGGAAATCAGTGACGAGCCGCTGAGCGGCGGGCGGACTGATACCGGCGCATACGATGCCCCAGGCAGAATCACGAAGTGCAACACACGAGGGACTACTGTTGTGATGGAGGTACATACGAATGCCTATCCACAGGGTGACTTTGTATGCTTCGACGGCGGAGGACAGATAGTCGAGAAGAGTGGTCGAAGACGCGATCACGGGAGCGATGAGGACCCCAAGAGAGAAGGAAAGGCATCCGACGGTAACGTCAAGCGGTTGGGCGAAGGCGTCTTGCTGAGGAGGGTCGTTGAGAGAGAGCCACCGAAGAGCCTGGGAGAGGAAAAGGAAACTGTGCGACAGCAGGATGTGTTTCGTGTTCCTTCCGTGCGTGAGAAGGGAGGCCGGAGTGGGGAAGTCGCCGAGAGAGATGTCTAGGAGACGGAGATCCTTGGAGGAGAGAGAAGCAAGCTCTCCAACGAAGGCATGGTAGCACGATTGCAGCAGAAGAGAACCAGAGGGCGAACTAGAGTCGTGGAGGGACTGGTTCAGCCATGGCTCGGAGATGGCGGCGGATGTGCCGAGGCCAGGAAAAATGGGGACGACGACTTTTTCTGGTGCGATGCCCATCCCCCGTCGCTGACATGGACAGATGGCTGGGGGGAAGAGAGACGAGCGGGAGCAGCAGACGAGAAAAAGCAGGCATGATAAGCAAGAACGAACCAACCTCCGATTCTCGGGATCGGACCGGTGCCTGCGCTCTCTGGCATGGACTACGCCGACATCCCCTCCGCCGCCAGCCGTCTCTCTCCAGGGGATGCCCGACCCACACAACCCCCGCCACGCGTGCAGACCTCTGCAACCCCCACAGAACCCACAGCCACCTCTCCGGTAAAAACCATGTTCGGCAACCTACCCGCCATGTTGTTGGCCTCCACCGCCGGGATCTCCGCCTCTGGCAGCTTTTCCGGCCAGCGGGGCCCAGGAGCCCTCATCAGCACTCGCGACCCACTGTCAATACCGATAGTTTCCGTCAATTTCCGTCGGTTCGTGTCCAAAGTTGGCCCAATCTTCTGGCTTCAGGATCGCATCGAGGAGATCTTGATGTGGAAGAGAGGATGGAAAGTCACGACCGTCTGGATGGCTGCATACACGTTCCTCTGTCAGTCTCTCTTCTCCCGGCAGGTTCGTTGTTCTAGCGGCGTACTTTGGCTGACCGCGATGCCCTCAAGGCTTCTTCCCGAGGTTGACTCTTCTGGTTCCCAACACCCTCCTCGTCGCGATTCTTCTCAGAACATATCCAACCCAGACAGTCGATGGCGGCCAGGATTCCAAGAATTCCGCACCACCCCCTCCCCCTCCTCAGGTGTCCGAGGGAACTGCGGTCTGGCAAGCCAACCTGCAAGCCATCCAGAACCTCATGGGCTTTATGTACGTCTCTGTCGTTTCTCCAGAATAGCCGCAGCATCTGAATATGTTCATAGCTCCGACGTAGACGACGCCATCCTCCCATTCCTCCCCCATCTGACCTACCAATCCCCTTACACACCCCTTCTTCTCACTACTTCGATCGTCACCCTGTTCCTCTCCATCCCTCTCGTCTACCTCGTCCCGCTGCGCTTCGCAGTTCTCGTTCTTGGACTACTCCCATTCTTCTTTACCCATCCGTTCACCCGATCTACCCTCCTCCCCGCCGCCAACACCGCAGCCGTATCTCCATTTTGGAAAACCGCTTTCTCTTGGTTTTATAAAGTACTCGACGACGACAGACTAGAAGACAAGCACTGGCGGGCAGAGTTGCGCCAAGTTGAAGTATTCGAAAACGAACGGTGGAGCCCACACTCAAGAGAAGCATCGGGCTCAACCGCGTCAGTTATCGGTGGACTGGGTGGGAGTGGCTTTATTGGGTCCCCACCACTAAGCGCACACGACAATACTAGTGCGGGAGGTGGGAAACACGGCCGATCAGGGTGGGGGAAATCAAACCTAAAGAGTGGTGAAAGGAAGGCATGGACCCGTGGTCGAGACGGGTGGAGCGGAATTGCAGAAGGCGGAGATGTCAGGTCCGTCTTCTCTCGAGTCTTCGATGGTCTCTTCTGTACAGCGCCTGATTCTCATGGATCGGCATCCTCCCAGCAGTTGCTTGACTTTTGATTTGGACGAAGGGTGGTCATTCGTGGAGACAGAGGATTGGCGGCCCGATATTGCGGGCAGTTGGTTGCTGTGCGGGGCGGATGACAGTGAGTTTTTCATTCTTCCGCACCAATCCCTTTGCCGGACTCACACCGCGCAGATGGTTGGATATATACAAACGACGCCTGGCTCGATTCAAGACCCGTACCGTTGGAACAGTGGAAAACTCCTACAGGTGGTATGACTCGAAGGAGGAGGTGGACCCACAGGATTTACTATACGGGATCTCCTACTGCAGTCAGGGGCTTCGATCTCGAGTGACTGAGTAAGATATTCTGTGTTCTGAGCTCCCTTTCGCTTTCGTACGTTGATCTGTACATTACGCTGTTTTTCTGCGACATTACGACGCGTAACGCGTCACGCATCACACGTCGCGTCATGGCTTGCTTTCCCCGACATGAACGCTCGAACCCTGCGAACCACCTTCCGTCCCGCTCCCATACACACATCGCCTGCCCCTGAAATCCCAAAGCAGCATTCAACTCTTGGATACGAATGGATCCCGACGAAGAGCCGTGCTTGGCTGGGGACGGTCCGGGACGTGAGCCTGGCCCGGTTAGCGCCTCGTTTCAGCCCCCAAACGTAAACCTCGGAGCTGGGGCCAGCCTCCCGACCTCACTATTCCGCTCTGGTGCCGCCACCCGGTCTAACCACGGAACGTATCACCGCCCTCATCCTTATGGTCTCCAACACCACGACCGCGATAACGACAATCGCCGTGACCACACGGCTCAAGATTATTACCTACTCCACGCACACCCCGAGTCTTTAGCTATGTCGGACACATGGACTCGGCCGACTCTACACAGCGGCGCGTCGTCTCTGCCTGAAGCTCACGCTTCAGGATTGGACCCCACAGGAACACCCCCGATTGGGACCACGAAGCCTGCCCACCGAAATCCCTACCAGTACTTGAACCCCCAACCACACTTCGTCTCCTCCAACCTGCAACGCAGTTCGTCGGACAGTCGACTACAGGAATCAAGCAAAGATCTATCATTTTCGCCACCATTCCTGCACCCGTTGTCGCTCCATGCGAAATCGTCAAGGACACCCTCGCCGTTCACTGCCTCCACGCGGAGGTCCAGAGACAGTCACAAATCAGGGACCAGGTTCACCATTGGTTCGAGTCGTCCCAACTCGCCTACGGAACCAGAACGTCGACGCGGATCCTCACCAGCACGGCTCCCACTCCCGTTCACTGTCCGTGGGTTCTTGGCTCTGCCAACATTCTCAAAGGCCGTCGCTCTCCTGTTCGTTTGCTGCGTCTTCGTCCTCTTCAGAGCTTTCTTTGGAGTCGGGCACAGCGCGGAGGGTTGTGGAGTATTCGCTCACGGGGTCGCCGATCCCCGTCCCCGGCCCGGATCCGCGTCGGGAAGCCCCGATAAGGGAATGGACACGGACGATCCAAAATTTCGCATAGAGGACCGAGGGAGTGGGAACGAACAAGCACATGTGTGGTTGGAGAAGGTCGAGGGAATGTACGAGTATCAGTATGATTGGAAGTTGGGGGGGTATGAGATTGAGCATGATGATGGTGGTGACCACTATGATGATGAGTATGAGCACGAGGACTTGTTGGATCTAACGCTGTAGGTTTAGAAAGCGTGTGTACGAGGTAACTCTGTAGAATTTGTATTAATGTACGGCGATTTCGGAACGACTATGGTGGATGACTGTACACGGGTCTCGATTAATACCAAAGAACTTGTAAGGTAACCGTCAGGACCCCGTCCGTCATGCCGGGTTGTGGACAGCCCAAATCTCGACTAGTGGCACTCCTGTGACCTTGAGAGGTATAACTACATCACGAAAACAGTATTTTCGTAAAGTGAGAAAGTCGCACGAAGTGTAGAAAAGGCGGGAAGATGAGTGGAAAGTAAGGGTTAAGTCACCCGCTGCCGAAAAGTTTCCCAAAGCAACCAAAGTGGCCAAAGTGGCTGGGCGCTCGAAAGCTTCAAACTGGACGGCCTTCAGAATTGGCCCACATAGCACACACGTGGGATCCCGCTGCTTGCCTACGTTTGACCAAGTGTGCATCCCTCTGTCTTCTTTCCTCCAAACCACTATGATCGTGATCTCCTACCTGCGGTACCCGGCCACTCTCCCACCTCCAACACACCCCATGTCACCCCAACCACCTCTACCAGCCACTGACTCAAACCCCGCCATCAACTCGGACTGCGCCGTCGGCGTTGGGCGTTGGGCACCAACCATCCACAAATAACGTGCACCTCATGTGGGTGCTATGGACCACATATGTATTCACGTATTCCCTCACATTCCCCAATGCTCCCCAGCTGACATACATCAAGGCACTACACCCAAGGCAACACAACCCGGAATTTCGGTCTTCAAATAATAACCAGCTACGCACCCGCCAACTACAGGCTCGTAGTCATGTCTGACCATATCCCCCAATGGCCGGTTCTCCTCGACTACCATGCTGTGACCCTCAACACCTCTAGTCCTCCCTCCATGTTGCCGCCCATCACGCTGGGCAATGTCTTGTACATGATCCACCGGACGATGCGAACCCGGATCGCGCACGGAGAGTGGGCAGAGTTGGACGAAAGGGAGGAAGTCGCAGTCGGAAAGGTGTACCATTCACTTACTGCCTTGTCATACCCCCGTGGTAATCTTTGGTTAGTAGCATAATCTCCCTGTAGTTAGTCGCAATACGTAGCATAGTATCCTGGCAACATATTTATTTGTCCCCCTGAGGTCTGAAGTAAACCAAATTGTCCAAAAGTGGCAAAACAGGTAGTGACTTTTGTTCACTTTGGCCATCTTTGAAGCACTTTGAAAGAGCTCTAAAGTGGACTCATCTCTTTCGAGTGCTTCAAAAGCGGCATGAAACTTTGGGAACTTTGATGCTTTTGATCACTCAAAAGTCCTCGAAAGTGAATTCTGTTTCCGTGATGTACTCCTGCGGGCAGTCTCTCGTGCGAATGGCACGGTGTGTTGAATGGTCGCAGAATGCATATTTATGCATATTTGGAACTGTACCCCCAGCCCGCCTAGATCTGGCATCGGCAAAAACCCAAATTCCATATGTAGCTATATGGGGCTAATGAGCCCCCGTTGAGATCAGATGGCGCATTGCGCCTTGGTCTGTTACCACATCATCCGGTAACATTCCCACGATCTGACCCTCATCCCCAGTGAAAATTCAGGCAAGCGGAAGTGAGCTGGGGTCTGGGATTGACTGGGCTGGATCATGGTCGCACATTTGAGATAATATCACCCAAGATCCATCCACATTAATTGGAGTCTACTTTAGGTACCCTGATGTCCAACGCTAGATCGTACACTGTGGGAAAGGTTAGTACTGACTAATCAGTACAAAATTTCAGTCACTTTTGGGTCATTCCCAGTACCTCCAGTACTGACACATTTTAGTGCCTAAACTCCCACAGTCCAAAAAAGTCACTGTCAGTACTGCTGAACTTTTTGTACTGATGATCAGTACTGACTGTTCCCACAGTGGTAGTAGATCCCAATAGATCTCCGTATGCTTGCAGTTCTACTGGGAGCAAGTGAGCACAAGAATAATCTATTCTCATCAAGACAGGTTGAGAGAGAGCTATTTGAATCTATCATACACTACTGCCTGCACCACACCCATCTGCATACCCTGGGCCTCTCCTGGTGGGCCACAGGTGTCACGAACGCGTGATCTAATTGATCAGATCAAACAGATCACTATTGAGATTCGTGACATTAAGGAGAGGAGGAGAAACAAGATCGATTCGTCAATTGTATCTAATACAATCAATGTTCACAACCACATTCCGAATGGTCTTCTACAAGAAGATCATGAAGAACATGACGAGGATGATGTACACTACGCAAACAGTACACAAAACGACCATCTACCACTTGACAGTAAGAACACCCAAATACGTTGTGTTCTAATTCAATCCCTTCCTGCAACAAGATCCACCTCATCACATCCACCGCTTCCTCTAAACCATCCCTCATTACCAAGTAATGGAAGTCCTTCAACGCCGACTTCAAAGACTCCTCCTTGGTTAACCTCACCAAACGATCCCGAGTCTCCTGTGATCGGGGAAGGCAACGTTGCCGAGGATGAGGAGACCGATCCTCCTTGGAAGACGATGGTGAATTCCTCTTCTTGCGTCGGGTTCGGCGACGGTCCTGGCGCTGAGTGTAAGAAGGAGGGGGTGTAGTAGACGCTGTCGACGGGGGAAGGGGTAGATCCGGATATGATTGAGGGGGACTTAGACTCAAGCGAAGGGAGGGAAGAGGGCGTCCCTGGTCCATCCGCTCCCTGAGAGTTAAAAGACTCATCGACGACGTCGCATGAGCAAGGTCCTGTGGGAGGGACAATTCCACATCCTGAGAGGGCTGCAATCTGTCCAAACAAATGACCAATAGGTTCCCAATGAGTCTCCATGTAATGCATCAGCATTGCGTGACACATTACTGACTGCATACGGACGTCGGCCAGTCCTTTAGACAAAACGATCACAGCCTCTTTCAAGTGACCATTCTCCTCCTCTAATCCCTCGATAAGTTGTTCCATTCGATGAAGACGATCCTGATGATCATTGGTGATGGAGATGAGACCGGAGTGAAGTTGACTGGCAACTTCCTCATTCATCCTAATAGCAATCACCTCAGATATGACCTGAGACAACTCGGTGGGGGGATGTTGATAGATGCGCTGACCAGCGCGATACGACAAATCAATCTATAACGTTGGTCAATCCCCTTGAACAAATCTCAAGAGTCATCGCCCAGACGTACCAATTCCTGAGGATCCGAGTTATAGAAATCGAAATTGTCCATGCCCCATACCTCATTGTAAGAAGCAGACGGTGTAGGGAAAACCAAGTTAATAGGCATAATGATGATTGGGGAAGAACTTTAAGAGGGGACGAGTGGATGATTGATGGGGGGAAAGGAAAAGCGAACTGAGGAAAGAAACCAGCCATCGACCAATCATTAAATAGATGGTAAGAACCCTAACCCTGAAACACTGGATCTTAGATTCCATCAGACCCTTCCATCAAATTACTAAAAGAAGCCATAATTGAGGGGGAGTTTTAGATCCGGGGATTTCTCCCTGAAACACCATCAATCTTCTCAGAAACACAGCCCATCAATGCGCAGCCCTCTCATCACATCAAATAGAAGGATGTTCCGCCTATCAATTGGAAATCAGAATATTCTGGAAGGAATCGCGTAAAGTCCTAATGATTAAATATGAGTCACATTTAGTCATCATTAGACGCCTCTAAGGGAGAGTAGACTTAGCCACAGAAAGTAGTAGATCATGTGACCAGGATCTGGGAGTATATAAGGATGAGCCCCTCCGGCTCTCTTTTCCCCTTATCCTCAATCTTCTCTGTAACCCACTACTCCAACCAAGTAAGTTGGATACTCCAATAAACCGCTTTACCCTTTTACTTACATACTTAGCAGGAACTATTCCTGCTATTGTATGCTACCTCCCACTCTTCCTAACCCCAACCTCGTCTCCCCCTTCCCTCTCCCTCCTATCGAAGACATAAGACCTTACTTGTGGAGTCAACGCTTGCTGACAAGCCTCAGTGTTAACCAGACCAGAGGCCAGCTCGTGCACTGTCCCTACTATAAGCCCTTTTCTTCATTAGATAGTGGAGCCCCTTCCCCACCCTTCCTCGCTACCGCCGACCATTATTTTGAGTGGCGATCCATTTATACTAATATCCCCATTGCAGTTATCACCTTCGTCGTCCACCCAGCTTTCTCACAAGAGAAACCACTCGTCCACATCCATCAACACCCCATCTTCCTCTGTGAGTCTTGTGTCGTTAGTTGGTGGGACTTCCCAACTGCTCTTCCTGGAGACGTCGTTGCTTGGTTACAAACCCAAGCCGATCTCTACCCTCAAGAGGAAAGCTTCTGGTTATTTTCGCACGCCCTTGCCGACTTTGTCGATAAATTTTGGAAGCCGGTCTTCCCTTACGATCACAAGTCCCCTAACCTCCGCCCAGATCGAGCTCCTCGACTTCCCCTCACCCCAAACCACCCATCGCTTACTACACCTCTGGTGCCCAGCAATTAGTAAGCAGGCATCCAACCCTGACAACAGGCCTACATGTCAGTGTGTTTGCAATGCTAACAGAAAAGCTGAAATAAAAATTTTAAAACCATCAATAATCCAGTAATGACTCACGAAGACCTCCCCTCTTCAAACACCTTCCTTACCTTCTAACTCAACTCCCTTACACCTTATGAAGCAAGACAAGAAAAATTGAATTGATTCATGGCTTACATTGGCAAAAACCCAAATTCCATACGTAGCTTTATGGGGCTGATAAGCCCCCGTTGAGATTGGGTGGCGTTGCCGAGATAAATGCCGGCATACGAGAGTTTGTTAGAAAGGTGAGGGGCTTGCGAGGCCCCTGCAAGCTCCATGTGGGGCATATGCGTATCCTGGTGAGTATCTGTGTACATTAAATATTGAATACAAGGTTATATGCACGGCATTGAGTTTGCAAACGTGTTGTGAACCTGACACGGGCCTCATTTGGCCACCACAAATGTGATGTAGGTTCGTGTGCATGTTACGAGCCTTTTCGGTGTGCGGTGAACCTCGCGTTGAGCTCAGGTGGGTCCCATCCGTCACATGAAGATGTGGAACAACTCATGTTGGCCACACAACTGCACATATCTCTCATGTGGGGCTCGAAAGGGCTTGGCAACTTTTGTGCTGGGTGGTAAATCTTGTGTTTGATTTATGTGGGCCCCGTTGACCATACAGGGATGCAAACAACATCATGTGGGGCATACAACGATATGTTTTTCTCATGTAGGGCTCACACAGATGTCGTGAGCTCCACCAGTATACGGTAACCCTCACGCCTGACTTGTGTGGGTCCTGCCAACTACATCAAAATGCAGAGGACCTCATGTAGGGCACACAATTGCACGTGTATTTCATGTGGGGCTTGTAAGGGTCTTACCGGACTTTCTGTTGAGTGGCAAGTCTTGCATTTGGTCTGTGTGGGTCCCATCAGCTGTGTGAAGGGATGGAAAGCCTCATGTGGGGTGTGTAACCATGCATGTATCTCACATGACACTTGGGAGGGTTAGGTTAGACTTAGCATCAAGTGGTAAGTCTCACATTGGTCACATGTATTGGAGCTGAGGTATATGCTCTAGTAGTGAGGCTCACGAACATGTGGGGAGCTCCATGTGGGGGATATCAGCATCCATGGATCCCAGGTGAGGTTCATGTGGGTTTATTAGATTTTTCATCAGATGGCTAATTCCACATGGACCTTATATGAGTGACACCAGGGTTATGGTCACACATTTGGGGTATATAAGACTTGTGTGGAGGATTCTCAGGAGGGAGGTGGGTTTGTAGACCCATTCTTTTTCTGCTATCCCCAAAGCTTAGGGGTTTTGGAAACAATGATTGTGGGGTTGTTAATAACAATATCAAAATGGTGGAAGTACATGTTAGGAAAAGATACTTTGAGAGACTTTCTGTGAGTATACAGGACACAAGAAATTCTGTCAAAAGATACTGTAGCCATATTCACCCTCTAGTGTCTCCTCATCTTCAATAATCTCATCTTCACCACTGCCCTCTTCATCCACCTCAGAGCCATCAGAGCCAGATTCTGTCCCTGAATCTGAGCCTTCTTCAGTTAGGACAACTTCCTCTTCTGCTGCTGGCTCAGGCTCATCAACTTCTGGGATATCATTACCCCATCCAGTCGTCCAGAGCCATTGCTCAATTGTCCGCATATATTTGTGCCCTACCCCCCCTCCTCTGTATCGCATAAACATATCTCGGTCCACAAAGCTTGTAATGTATCTGTTAGCCTGTATACCCAGCAGAAAAAGGATAAAATACATACATGTTTGCATAGTAATGATTCCAGTCATCAGTAAGAAACCGGGTTGCATGGCAGTCCAGCAAGGGTTGGGGATCCATGTGATCATGGTGGAAAGCTGGAATTAGGTGGGTTGCTCGAATGACAGCAGTTGGGTCAATGAACCCATGAGCATCAGGGTTTGACACATCCACAAAGGAGAATTGAGGGAGACGTAGGGTGGAAAATCCATCTTCATGGTGGGGGTCCCTCTCATACCATCTCACCCACAGAACATGCAACTTCTGTCTCCTTATGCCAATGATTTGTTTTGAACCCTTGTAGTGTACTGGGACTGTGAATATGTCAATGAGTCGTCCATACTGATAGGGGTGTGTGTGGTCTCCCTCCTCAGATAACACCATTAGGTCTGGTCATGTTTGGATGTTGATGAGGTCAGAATGCCTCTGTAGATCATAGGAGGTATAGTTGACCCGTAGTGTTCTGTGTTGATACACTCAATTGTTGTTGTCAATGACCAGGTCAAGCATGTCTTGGTCAGTAGGCTCAGTCCCCTCCACAAGCAATCGGGAGAGTAGATGCCCTTTGAGTTTCCAAAAAAAGTTCTGAGAAAAGTGAGCTGTGTCAATGAATGAGATCACATTGAATACATACATCAAAGAATGGATCATCCTTATTTTCTTGCATCCATGAACGAGCATTCTGGAACTCCTTTCCTTCCTTTGAGATTGTATACTCTGTCGCTGAGGATGTCTGAGGGAGTTCTCCATCTTCACTGGACTGCTCCTGCTTCCTCCTGAGGATCCTTGTGAGGTGTTCACGTCTTGATTGGTTTGCAAGTGACCGAGCAATGAGTCGATGATTTGAACGAACCCAGTAACGCTTGACTCGTCGGTGCTCACATTCTCCCTGTAAAGCCCATCAGATAGGTTTCTGAGTATAACAGACCACTTACTGTTTGTGAGTTATAGGAGTCTGTTGTCCCATGTTGGCGGATGGTTTGGGCATAGTCTCCAAGGGCATGTAGTTTATAGGTCAGAAGGCTCATTGAGATGGTCTTCTTTTCAGATTTCTTGCCCTTGGTAGACTTTTTTGCTGGTTTCTTGCCTTTGGTGGACTTTTTTATGGGGGCTGTCTTTGCTGGCTCCTTTCCCTTGGTTGTCTTCTGTCTAAGGCTTGCAGCAGCACGCCGGGCCTTTGCAGCAGCTTCCTTGGGGAGTTCTTTGACAACAAAGTCCTTGGTGATTTTGCCTGCAAATAGGCGAAGCTTTTCCCCTAGGGGTTTTGTCAGCTGCTCAAATGAGCTGAGTGTGTCTTCTGTGTGAAGGCGAAGCTTGGCATAGGCATGCCAGGATGCAAGAAGGAAGAGTGTGTCGAGGATATCTTTCTCATGCTTTTGGTATTTTTCTGGCAAGAGCCCCTCAAAGACAGGGATTATGCACTGTGAAATCAACTGTGGGTGATTGTCAAACAGATACAACTCAATACATACCTGCAAAATATCTTCAAAATCTCGTGCTGCAAGCTGCTTTAAGCCAGAGACATTGTTGGTGAACTTTCGAATAGTGTCCAGTCCAAATGTAGGAACCATCCGGAACCTGAAGCATACACAATGAGAAGGATGCTAAATAAGCTGAACACTCAAAACCCACCGGCGATCAAATTCAGCAACAGTTGCAGGACCACAGGCAAACAGGAGCCGAATGAGGTGGATCAGGAAGTCCTTGAAGACACCCAACTCAAACTCATGCATCAGGTCCACAACAAATAATGTGAAAGTGTTGAAATCAAAGTCAGCAAATGTGGTGTGGAATGCATTCTGGAGGTGATATCAGATATAATTGAGAGAAAGGATTTTGGAGACATACTGTTGTTGGAACAAGTGACTCTTCTTTGAGGAGACTATTAACTGCATCAGCATTGACACGGTATCCTTGGTTGTAGATAATGTCCCTTGCAATGGCGACCTTGGTGCGGAGATGGTGGTTGTTCACCCGGATCTTTGCCCTTCGATTGTTGTCTCTTGGAGTGCCCAGTGCTGATAATTCAGTTTTCTTCACCAGGCACCGTGGGCATGGACATAGCCCCAGATTGCGGATGCTTGCCATGAGTATCCTATTCAATATTGGTGAGTATAAAGTGCTAGTATATGGTAGAAACCTTACTTCTCTGGGTAATCAGCCATATAGGCAAAGAGTCGAGGAAAGACACGCCGAACAATTTGGTCGGCAAAACGGATAAGAATGCCAAACTGATAGGCTGTCATGAATGCTGCATTGAGGATCAACATCCACACTTCATGGACCAACTCCCGTCTACAGTGTGTGATTGTCTCATCAGAGGGGTCTTGTCCAAATGTTTCCCGATACCAATCATTGAAGGAATCAGGAAGCTATATTTGATGGAATCAGTGAGGAATACACAGATGAATGGATCCAACCATACCTCAGGAAGGTAGGCACCATGATGAGCTGCATGGGAACCAGGTTGGCAGCGGATGTATTTGGAGAGATTGCCAAAGAAAAAGTAGACAGGGTGGGCAGAAGCTGTGCCAAATTTTGCAAGCCGTGTAGCATCTGAGTAGACCAAGATCTCAGCAACAATGTTCTCAACATTTGGGTTATCTGGGTCAGGGGGCACATCTTGGACCTCCTTATAGGCATTGATCATCTCATCAGAAGTGTATGCTTCTCCATATAACCGGATTGGCTCGGCGTCTTCAGAAGGTTTCCACATCTCGACAAATGGTACAGTGTGAAATCCATCAAGAGTGTCTGGGTCCTGGCAGGCAGTCTTGATGATGTCAACAAGATCACGATGGAGTACCCTTGGAACTTCAAACTCAGCTTCATCTCCCTTATGCCCAGGGCATGGAACCTTGATCTTTACACTATCCTCTGTCCAACCCTTCCCCTCCAAACTTGATTGAAATGTGTCCAGCTTCTTGACCTCTTGGGCAAAGCTGACTCCTTGTAGGTCCTCAGCTTGGAAGTTTTCATTTAAGATGACATCGTCGATGAGGTGTTGAACATCAGTGAGGGACTTTGTTGATGTCCCAGAATAGAACCATTGGACAAGGAGAGCAATTGTGGCATTGACAAACAACCCAAACAAGCCTGGGATGTCAGAGAGTGAGACAGTTGGCATACTGAGGCCAGAAGCAAGGTCTTCAGCATTTCCCTGGTGGGTTTCTGTAACAAAATTGTTATGGTTGGGCTGAGGAAGGTTCCCTGGTTCATGGTCTGGGGGTTTTTGATAGATCCTGTATCAACCAAACTCGTCTGATTCAGTCTGGATAGTTTGTAGTTCAATTGGGGTGGCTGGGTGTGGAGGAGGTGTAGGAGTGGAGGGGGTGGTTTGTCTGGCAGCCTCCTCAGCTGCAGCTGCTTCCCTCTGCTGTCTTTGAGACATATAGTTTGGGAGGTAGGAGTCCAAGCCTGTGTCTCGAAACCGCAAAGGAAGCTGAGCATTGCGCCTTGGGCGGCTGCCAGATGGCTCAGGGACCTCACTGGGGTCTTCAGGGAGAGGGGGGGAGGGTTGCTGGGGTTCTTCTGCCTGTGATTGCTCATAGATCATCAGGAATTGGCAGGGGCATGTGGATATATCACAACAACATACCTCAAAATCAGCAGTTTCATTATCATCCACCTCTTCTTCATCACCAGCTGCTGTTGGGGATAATGTTCTAAGCCTCTTTCTCCCAATTTCCACATAGTGTTTTGCAGCAGCAGTCATGGCTTGAGGCATGAACTTGCAACGAGCCATATGAGCAGACAGAGCCTTGTAGGAGGGAAACTCTTTAGAACACTCCTCTGCAGGACAGACAGGCATGATGGAAGGTGGTGAAGGGTGAAGGGATCTTGTCTTCAGTAATACCCAGCAGTTGACAGATGATGTATGGGGTCAAGTTGTGTCTAGTGGGAAAGAGAGAGGCTGTGGCCACAGCTTTTTGTTGCTCTATGTATAGATGGACAGCAGAATTGTGAATGAGTGGGGGACATGCAGATTTAAGTGAGAGACAGACTGTATATGTTATCTCAACACAAGATGAAGAACACAGAGGTTTTGTGCCAGCAAGATCAGATGAGCCAACAGCA
>Ga0307517_10000612_pt1 | contig 60915 bp, 100 predicted proteins | sample 23_EM_MG_FD_194515 | JGI IMG/M metagenome (GOLD analysis project Ga0307517, IMG submission 194515) | Populus trichocarpa ectomycorrhiza microbial communities from riparian zone in the Pacific Northwest, United States - 23_EM | ecosystem: Host-associated > Plants > Roots > Unclassified | place...
AAGTATAGTGTCCGCTCTGTAAAATGAAATGTAACGCGTAAGTATGTGCTATGTGCGAGGAAGTGCCCACGTGTGCTTCTATCTGAGACGTCGGTGCCAATGATCCACCTTACTCCCCGCGCATCTGAATCCACAGAGTGAATTGTGCTCGCGCGGTCAGATTATCCAAACATCGCCTTCAGTTTCTTCAACTTGTATTTCACGATGCCCCGCGTTACACAACAGCCTACAAACTCAGGTCGAACATCCTCAAATCCACTTATTGCAGCGGCAGCTCTGAACGCCCACCCCAATGTCCTGAAACGAAACCAGGTACGATCTCAAGCCTCTAATATACTTGGACCATCCATTCTTATGTATATATCTATAGGCTTGTCATCAAGTGCGTTTCTTGTTAGACTCAGATGCTTTCGAGTGAATAATTATCGCCTTCCGTAAGTGTCGGCGAAGGAAACTCGTATGTTTTTGGCTTCCCACAGAAGTTCACTGCTAACAAGGGAGTAGAAATGGTGGCTTTCTTTATTTTACCTGGACTTTGCTGTAAATTAAACTTGCGTAACGCAGCGATGCAAAGCGGCCATGTTCGACTTGTCGTCGGTCCCATGCGCATGCCAGGTCTCATGCCCCCCCTGGAGTGGACATGCCTCCAGAACCAGAATGCACATTCGACGATGGTATATTTTTTTTTTTCATCCTGCACACACTCGATGTCCAATTTCTGCTAGTTGCCGAAGTCAGCACCACTATATCGGAGGGTCCGAAGAATAAGTACGAGAGATTGGAGAATAGGATTAGTTCGTCTTTTGTTATCTATTTCCTCGCTCCCATTATAATTCTAAAACCAGATGAACTGGAGATGCTCCTGAGACAGAAAGAAAGTGATTCAGGCCGGGGTCACTCGCCTTCAGACGGCCACCTAGCAGGTCTGCCTTCTCATACATCTGTTTTCTCATACATCTGTTTTCCCTACATCCGCTTATGATTGGACACACAGAAACACCTTCACACCTACCTTCGCGCTTTGGTCGTACCAATGAATCTGATGCTACATCATCTACAAATCATCTTTCACATTCACCTCCACAACACCCTAACGTTGTGCCATCTTTGATGGGTGAGAATGGCATAAATTCCTTTAGGTCAGATGTCATGTGGCCAAACTGGCCGACCTCGCTTCCTAACCCAGAATTGATGCGCCACTTGTACGCCTTTTTTTTTTTTCGGTTGACCATCTGTGCTGACCTTCCCCAGGGTTGATGTCTTTTTCACATTTCATCCACACGCCGGCCGTCTGTTTCATACGCCATCTTTTATGAATTCACTTTCTTTGCCCCCAACCCATCCTAAATTCCCTTCGCTTCCTGTTCTTCATGCCATTTGTGCTATCGGAAGTCTCTACACAGCCGCAGTTACGTCTCCCCCCCTTCCGAATTACGACGAAGTATCACCAGGTTAGTTCACTTGTTTCTTTTCCCTTTTTTTTCCCCTTTCTTGACAGTGCCTTTCCATAAGATGAAATTTTCTTGGAGCGCTACCGAATAAAAGAGCAAAGACCAGATTCATTCGCTGAGCAACATGCAAAACTTGCCCGCGAATCGGCAGAGCGACTTAACACTCTCGGCGAGGACTTGTTTCAAGTTCTACAAGGTTTGTGGTAACCGACATCGTTTTTCTCCGTCTTATACTTTCTTCCATTTCAGCTAATATCATTTTAACATGGTTTTACTGGTCCCATGGCAGGTGACCATCCCAGGATTTCTTATTAGGATTTTCTTATTCTAATAATCGATTGTTAACCACAGATGGGTTGATGTACGCTTCTAAGAATCTTGTTTTTTTCCCCGGCTAAATCAACCTTTGTAGATCTTTCTTTCCTCTGCTCACTCGATGCGCCTGTCGGTTCCCTTAGGGTTGAACATGTGCCCACCATTCCACTCGATTACTAAGTCGGAAAGGCCTCCATCCATCCTGCCACCAGCGCGGACTGTGATTGAGGATGAAACAAGAAGGAATTCGTTTTGGCTAGCCTACGCTTCTGAACGCCAACATGGATGCGGAAATGGCTGGGCGCTTAGCCTTGATAACCAGGATGTCTCCCAGTTACTTCCTGTGCGAGGAGACCAGTTTATTCAAGGGGCGAGTTTCATCCCACATGGACTTCATGTTGCATTCCTCACTTTTCTTCCGTCTGGCAGACTCTCGTACAACCAGTAGATCGCCAATGGGCCCAATCTCGAGACCTCCTCCTAGTGCACCCGGAAGCCCAGACCGATTCGTTTATACTTTACATCAAAGGTTCGATTCTGATATGTAAGTAACGAGCCATCGTTACTTCTTCTCTTAGGATTTAAATATTTTCTGGTAGCCCAGGTCAAGGCCTTCAACCTACGGTTTAGGTCTAAACACTTTGCGGGTGACCCAACCGTTGCAGCTCTTTATAACGATGGTCCACAGTCGCCCGATGAACCAGTTGACCCGAGAGGATCAGCCGCCTTTATCGAACTTGATCACATTGTATCTTCATTCCGTGCATCCTTCCCAAGCCACCTACGGAATCCTATCAATGACAATATTGTGGACAACCACCTCTACACTACCTGCCTGATGCCACACGTGTGGGTGCTGGCCTCCGGTCTGAATATAATGTTAGAAATGACCTTGTTTTGCAGGGCAACTGTTGTGCTTCATGATCCCCATGCTGAAGTTCGCCAATCCGGGTGCATATCAGCCCTCAAAATTCTAACAGCAGCAAGAGCCATCTTGGATCTTATATACAGTGTCTGGTCAACCACTTACGATATCACCCTATTGGATTCATTTTGCAGCGTGAGGTGATCCTTTTTGTTTTGTTTTTCTTAATTATTAAATCCGGCTAGTTCTGTTGGTTTGTTGCTGGGAGAGTCCTCGTCAGATTTTTGCAGGCAGCGTTGGATGCAAAAAGCCTCGACCAAATTTCGACGCTACGTGCAGAGATTGATTTCGTTCAGTAAGTTCTTATTTTCCTTGACACGATCCATCAAGGTTTATAACCTTCGGTAGCTCTGCCATATCCAGGGTCGGTCAGCGTATTCCATTGGCTCACCGATTTGCGAAAATGTTAGAAGACTTGATTGCGAAGCATTGCGGATCAGCTCCAAGAATACCCATCCAAATAACGTTTCCAAGACCCCTCGAACCACATGTTCTTCATACATTATTTAAAGAAAGCATGCACCCAGATAACCACATCAGTTTGCACGAGAGTCTCCACGAGCCAGGGTCATTTCTTTCTCTTGCGTAGTTAATCCATCATCTTGTCAATGTCCGCTGATTCGACCACCAACAACCCCCTCCTCCGAGTCTTTTTGTCCGCTTTCGTATTGCTTTCTCTCGATCCGTTTGTACGTTTCCTGTCTTACTGTAATACAATCGCTGTGAATCTTGGGTGTTGTGAGATGTTTATTTATGTACCCATGATTTCATTAAAAGTACTGGCAGCCCACGTTGACTTGACGTTGACTACTGCTGACGTTCTAACCACCATGGACAATGAGAAGACGAAAGTTGCAATTTTGGGCCCCTTGGGCACTTACACTCATGAGGCAAGTGATAGATTCTTGAGATAGAAGCATATCCAAAGACTCGCTTTTATTAGGCTGCTTTTAAGGCATTCGGCTCACAAGTCATGTACGATGAACGAAAATCCATCACTGGTGAGAATATTCAACATGCATAGCCGAAACAAGGCGGTCAACATTCCGAATTGAAGATGTTTTCAACTCACTCTCTCCAATTCTTCCCCTTGGGGTGGTTCCCCAAGAAAATTCTATCTTTGGCAATGTCGTCGAGACATATGACCTCCTTAGGAACGACTCGAGCAATTTTATTCAGGGCGAAATCACCCTGAAGATAGAGCACTGTCTTGTTACTAAGAAGGGTGTAAAGCTTCATCATATACAAAAGGTCATGAGCCATGAACAGGTGTGTAAAAGGATCCCGGTTCAAATTTAGAAGCCATAGATGCATATTTCATGCTACAGGCTCTTGGACAGTGTCGCAAATTTCTTACAGAGAAATTGCCCTTGGCGCAGACGATAAAGACGTCATCTACAGCCGCTGCTGCTCAGGCGTTATTGAACAATCCCCCCGATTGTGCGGCGATATGCTCTAGCATCTGTACAACTCTATTCGAAGGTATTGAGGTCCTCTCCACCGATATCCAAAACGAGCAATGTAAGAGCTTATTGACCTTCATGAATCCCCTCTATACTCAATAGAAGGATGCACGCAGCGAATTATACACGTTTTTATATCGCTGCTCACTCTCGAGACATGGACTTAACCAGCGTTTTGACCAAGAAGTGTCAAATGAAGGCACTCTTTCGGATATCTACTCCATCGCAAGGCCCACAACAAACTCCCAACGAAATTGTGAGGTACATCAAGTCTCTTGACCTTCGGGCAGCTCGCATAGACCGCCGACCTTCCCTGAATTCCAACCCTTTTGATAGTGTATATTTTGTAGAGGTGCATGGCTGCAGTGGGGGACAACGGACCGATGAAATCCTCAAGTCATGGCATGTCGAGGTCGAAAAGGCTGCCAAGAGGGTAAAGTGTGAGGGCGGGGAAGTCGACGTGATTGGGATCTGGTAAGAACATGAATTTTGTAGACGAATCCGACGCCCACCCTAAATGTTGTGAAGGAATGGATGGATTGTTCAATGGGACCTGACTGGCACAAACTATACAAAGTGTAACATCCTAGATCATTATAAAATCTTACAAAATGACTTCTGGCCAACGATAAAGTAAGCATAAAACAGGGAAAATCCAATAAAGAGTGTGGTGCATTTGCATAACTACTACTGCCACGATTTTCAATTCATATCAATTACGCCCCCAAGGGCAATTATTTGGCAGCACTCGGACTTCCTGAGCGAGGCTGAAGGTCCTTGATATCGAGGACATTGTTAGACTCCCCACCTCCACTTCGTCGTCCAGAAATACCGCCGCCGCTAGGTCGCCCAATACGACTTTTGGAGAGGATCGAAGTCGTGGCATTAGAGGGGATTCGGGAGCTAGGCCGAACCGTGACATTGGCGTGCAGGTTTTCCGCCACTGGCAAATTTGGGAGCTCTTTTGCTTCGCTGGGAGATGAAGAACCTGACTGGCTTGAAGTGTAACTCAACGGCCGGTCGCTGCGAACACCAACTGGGAGAGGAGGAACCGGGACAGCACCATTTTTTCCTCCAAGAGAAGATCGTTTCAGTTGATTGTATGGGTTGCTCACTGCAGGACCTGTGGAACGCTTCATTCCAATGGCAGAAGAAGATGGTGTATACAGACTGCTAGAGGGAACAGGCAGCAATGTTGGCGTCTGCGGTCGTGAAGTCATGGAGGCTGATGAGGTCCCTCCGCCTGAGATCCTTGATTGTGGTCTGCGCAAACCGGTGCTGATAGCCAAAGGGTTAACAGGCCCGGTACTAAGCGAAGGCGATATTGCACGGTTAGCCGAGGAAGCAGAGGGACGGAAAGATGTAGGTGCAGTTGGGATAGATAATCTCCGCTTCTCTTTGATGCGTTTTGTTTCTTTGTCTTTCTGGGGAGAAGGAGAATCTTCCATGATAAGAACCCATCCCGAGGACTCACCCCCTTCCCTCTTCTTGGCGTGCGTGTCGGAGCCGCTGTCATTACTCCTGCGAGAATCAACACTTCTCCTCTGAGATTCCCAGCTAGTCTTAGCTGTGGATGCGTTGGACGCGGCTGAAGATGCAGAGCTTGTGCCTATTACCGGAGAGCTGGTATTCGAAGGGATAAAGCTCTGGCGACCAGTGATGCTAGCTATGCGCAGCCTAGGAACACGGGTGTGAATCTTTTGCTCTAGATTTTTAACCCTAGCCCGCATTTCGGATACCATTTGAACACCCTTATTCTTTGCTACAGATCCTGTAGATGGGATGGTGTTCATATTCGGGGTATTTCGAATAGGAGGCTTCATTAGCCCACGAGAACTTGAGGTTGATGGAGAGGAGGATGTTGGAAGCGTGGTTGATCGAAGTAGATTGGACGAATTTTTCAGTGGGGTCGGTTTTTCGTGCTGGGGAATCGTACGGGGCATAAACGGTGATGGCATTGCAGGTCGCGAAAGGGATGCTTTGGGAGTTGTGATAGTCTCGGATTGCAATGATTCTGAGGACTGTGAGATGTCAGCGAGACCGAAATCTGCTGGTGGGGCCGTTTTAAGGAGGTCATCCTCGGACAGTGTGCCTAGGTTTGAGGCCACACGCCTAGCAGGGGTTGTTGTGGTAGTTTGAGAGTTGACAGCACTCAATTGATCCTTTAGAATGGAAATTTCCACATTCGCATCTTAATTGGAGATATTGTGAGTTGAGGGTGCTGGACATTCAAGCTGTTAACCTACCCCGAAGCTCGTCTTTAAGTCGCTGAGTTTCTTCTTCTAAGCCGGCCTTCTCTAATAGCTCGTGCTCAAGGAGGATTTTCTCTTCCAATGCCTTTGAGTATTTGGACTCCATATCCGCCAGGCTTGACGAAACAGCCCGCTCGTTACGTTCTAAATCGTCGTTTCCCATTTCAAGTTCGCGAAGGTGCACTTTGGTTTGTTGATATTCTTGCCTAAGTTGGTCCAATTCGCGCTGCAAAGAAGTCGTTGTTGTGTTGTGTGTTGTCTGGAGGGACATAAATTTGGTCTGCAGACTCGTCAGGAGATATAGACAGAGCATAACGCAGGCTGACCTTCCACTCGTCGCGATCGTGGTTTGCCCTCGCCACTTTGGTTTGAAGTTCTTGCTGAGCCTTTTCCGTTCGCTGCAGCTCGCTCTCCAATTCAGCTTCTAGCTCTTTACTTGCTTGGTGAAAATCATCGAGCTCGGCACGCGTTTCGGACAACATATCAAGGACCTTTGGGAGGGGGGGATTAAGCAAGGTCGGATGTGAGAGCATCAACTTTACTTCATTATATTTTTCGCGCCAGTCGGTGTTTGACGAAAAGCTAATCGGGTTGTGAGGTTCAATAGAAAACATTGCATGAAGCCGATGACGAACCCAATGCCATTGTCATCCAAGGACATATGTCTGTCCTGTCTGAGAGCATTGGTGGCGGAGAGGACAGCGGCCATGTTGAGGGACTGCGAGTACTGTGACCTACCCAACTCGCAGTCGTTAAGGCAGTTTGGGAGAAGGTTGCACGTTCAGACAACCATTGCCTTATTTGGTAAAAACTAACATCAAACTACAGTTATCTATTCCATGTCTAAAGGTTTTGCACACTTTCGCTTCTCTATTTTTCCAGTCTGTGGGCATCGCATCTCCTGCCAAGATACAGGTTCAAGAGTTGCTCCTGCGAACGATGAGTAAAATTACTTGAAATCACGCTCAAACTCACCAGCGTCACTTATCGCAAAAATGACCCCAAGATCGTTGCGTGCGGTTGTCACGAAATAACTACGCGAGTCGCCCAAAGATATCTTGATTGTGATGGATTGAGAAAAAGGGAAAAATCTCGCGGCTGCAATATGTACAACTTACAACTTGACTTCGAACCACATCTCCACCGCGAAAAGATTCTCCAATTTTGACTCTGTCTTTCTCTGTGGCACGGACATCCTGTGTTCTAATCACACCGGTGAATTCTTCTCCTGGTGGCAACGGAACACCATCAACGACAGTAATGGACAGGAGCGCTTGAAGGGGTGAAAGGCGAGAAACAACACCGATAACAATAGAACCTGGTGCTGGTGTGCGAGGCTGGATACGAGGGACGGTCAGAGTCTGGCGGAAGGGATGATCTAGATAATTCAAGGAAAACGACGGAATGGACGAACAGATCCTTCAGCAAGCGGGGTCCCAAGCAAGCTGGCGCGAATGTAGCCATCTCTTTGATAGACGCCAGGGCCAAGTTGGAGTGCTGGACTACGAGCAGGGAGGAGAATGTGTTGGCCTGGCAAGGTGAGCATCGGAGAAGGAGGGATGAGTTCGGATTGTGCTTGTTTGGTGCGGTCCATAAGGAGATAATGATGGTAATACATACCCAAATTCGCTCGTACCATCGTTTTCTTGTGAATCACTCACAATGCTGGCCCGTGTACTTATAAGAGGTTTTTCTTCTCCCCTCATGTCCTCCTACTTTCCAGTCTTATTTTGTTTACAGGCTTACATGCCTCCGCACGTCGCTGTGCACTGACTCCCTTCAACATGCCAGCAATGAGCCCAACCATGACCGAGGGCGGAATTGCTTCGTGGAAAAAGAAAGAGGGCGAGTCTTTCTCTGCTGGCGATGTCCTCTTGGAAATTGTTGGTTTACTTTTTGCAACTGACTCCCCTCATAAGCTCATCACCCTTCCCGCGTCAGGAAACAGACAAGGCTACCATTGACGTCGAGGCCCAGGACGATGGTATTCTTGCCAAGATTATCGTATGTATTTCGTTTTCATCCTTTGCACTGTCTGAAATTCAGTGAATAGGCAGCTGATGGAAGCAAGGGTGTCGCTGTTGGTGCCGTCATTGGTGTTATTGGCGAGCAAGGTGACGACCCCTCTGGCGCTGACGATGTGGCGAGGCAGGCGGCGTCCCAGAATAATTCTTCCCAAGAAAAGAAGGATTCCGATGCGCCAAAGAAGGAGGCCCTCCCTTCGTCCCTTCAACTCGAGCCCTCGAAACCTCTCCATAATCAAGAATCTAAGCGAGAGCTGGAAGCTGGGCAGCGCATCTTTGCGTCCCCTATTGCCAAGAAAATTGCGCTCGAAAAAGGCATTCCTCTTGCCAAAATTCAGGGCACGGGTCCCTCGGGTCGTATCATCCGGGAAGACGTCGAAAAATATAAGCCTTCCTCTCCGACACCTGCATCGACCACTCCAACCACTGTCCAACCGCCAACTGCACTCCAAGTTGATTATGTTGACACTCCCGTATCGAATATGCGCCGAACAATCGGTTCTCGCCTTACACAGTCGAAGCAGGAGATACCACATTATTACCTCACCGTCGACATCGACATGGGCAAGGTACTGAAGCTTCGGGAGGTCTTCAACAAAACCCTTTCAGAGAAGGACCTCAAATTAAGTGTAAATGATTTCATTGTGAAAGCAGTTGCGTGCGCGTTGGCCGACGTCCCAGAAGCAAATTCTGCGTGGCTTGGAGAAGTAATTCGAACGTACGTGCTGCTTGCCTCAGCTCACATCCTTAGCATCAGCTGAAATTCTGTAAATAGATACAAAAAGGCTGACATCTCTGTCGCGGTGGCTACACCTTCTGGGTTAATTACACCAATTGTAAAAGACGCCGGTTCCAAGGGGTTGGCCACAATCTCTGCTGAGACGAAAGCTCTTGCTAAGAAGGCTCGTGACGGCAAACTTCAACCGTCGGAATACCAAGTTCGTATCCTCCTTTTTTGCACGATTTCAAACGTGCTGATCTCATCCAGGGCGGTACTTTTACAATTTCGAATTTGGGAATGTTCGGTATTGAACACTTCACTGCCATTGTCAACCCACCTCAATCCTGTATTCTTGCTGTTGGATCGACTCAAGCGAAACTTGTGTCGGCTCCTGAAGAGGAGCGTGGTTTCAAGACCATCCAATCCATGAAGGTGACCCTCAGCTCAGATCATAGGACTGTTGATGGCGCTGTTGGTGCCAAATGGTTGGCTGCGTTCAAGGGATATCTCGAAAATCCCCTTACATTTATGTTGTGATAACAAGTACCCCGTTTGCAGATTCCCCATAGAATTACTTTTTTCTCATGATATGCTACACCTTCGTTTTGAACGCAGAATAGAACAGTACGAAGAGATTTAAGTATGTTATAAACCATTCAAATGACATCAATTTGATCAACTTGTTGAAACGTTGACAACGACCCTGTCCCTGTCTACAGCTGAACTCTTCCTGCCCACACTGCACTTGTGAGTGCCCTTCCATGGATGAAGTTTTCTGGTCCAACGTTGTCAAGCGCTGGTCTGACGCTTCTGAAAACGTGATCCTACTCAAGAAGGAACTTGCCAAAGTCCAAGAAGAAGTGAGGGTTCGCGCTTTGACGTTGGTCGCGATCATTCTAACACCCCTGTAGCGCACTCTGTACCGAAATGCCCTAGATGGTCTTCGCCAACCTGAAGTTCGGGAACCCGGGCGCGAGCATTGCCATTGGATCTCAGACGAAGACCATGATGACGGCGATGGAAATCTTCGAGATGAACTCAAAGATGCGGAAACTGGCTTGCGAAGGGCAAAGGAGGAATATCGGAAGATGCAGCACGACGTATGTTCCTCTTGTTATACTTGTTTATTGGCTTCCTTTGAAGATGATCCGAGCAGCTTGCGGCCTCTGCAGAACGAATTAAAGAGTTAACAGAGGAGAACGAAAGGTTGGTATTCAACCACCAACTGGAAATGGGGAAACAACGCGATATATATGAAAGGGTTTTGTGTTCAAACCACCTTCGTCCGGAGGCCAGCGTCTCTGAATATATTTCGACCCCCACACCCGTCGGAGTTGCCTCATCCCAGATGGCGGATACGCACCGTGAACTATCCCAACAGGTATTAGTGCACACTATTAGTTATCTGTCTGAATTCCAAGTGTCATTTTAGTCCGATCACAGCGATGTTAAGGCCATTATGACATCGAGCCCCACTTTCGTTGCTGCACAGTCCCTGGAAAGACAGGTGCGTCTCCCGTTATTAATCCCATCTGTTGCTTTCAGCTGACATGCGAATAAAGATCGAAACCCTTGAACACTTAAGTGAGGAACAAGAAGCAGACAATCAAGGACTGCGCCAAGAGCTGGCCATTACTAGAGAGAGGTTACAGAAGGCGGAAGAAAGCAAAAAAATGTTGCTGGCTTCGATAGTCAAACTGCAAGATATTGTGAGCTCGAAATTGCCACTTTTTCTGGAGGAAAAAAAATAACTCTCACAGGCTCGCCATTCTTTTCATGGTGCATTACAACCTCTGTCGACCAACATCCTCCAGCAATTCCAAACCGATTCTGGAAGACTCTCAGCAAAGTGTGCAATTTCTTCCAGGGGTTCTTCTCGTACCCGAGACCGCACTTTTATCGCCAATCCAAATCCGATACCCTTAGACTTGGTGAATGGAGTTGAATCTAGGAATCTTGACGAGCGAACACCCGAAGACACTCCGTTAATTTCGCTTGTTCCCAGCTCTTACCTTCCTGCCGAACGGGAGAAATCCATCCGAAGACTCCCATTTAGTACTCTCAAGGTTGATAACACTCACAACGTGTTTGATCGAGAGTTCCTGAAGACCGCATTAGGAGGTGAAATATATTCCCTAACCCAACGGTATATCTTCACTCCTCTTCGTTGACGAAGCAATTGATAATGGGATAATAATTTAGTCTTCCTGAGAATCAAACAGCCTCCGACAAGAAGACAACGTTTCGATCCTACTTGTGTCCCACTCTGAATCACCATCCATGGTGCCCTTCAGTCCCCGGACAACACGGATTTATTTTTGTTGGCCTGGGGAAAGAGAAGGAATCCTACAAGGTACCGGTATTTCGCAATTTATTTGTAGGCCTCCCAAAGAGTGAGTCGAAGGGCCGAATCTTTCGATATCTCGGGAAATACAGAGTGCATCGAGTCAAACATCTAACTGTGGAGGAATGGGAGAGTTTACCCGCCGATGTATGCTTTGCGATCATTTTTGTAAAAGAACCGAAAGTTGACTGAACGTTGATTGCCAGGTGAAATCCATGTACGCTAAACTCACTAAAGACAAAGCCAAGGACCCTCGTTCTCTCGATGATATCATCGTTGCTTACCACAACGGCGAGCTCTCCGTTCCTTGCGTTCAGCTTCAGTATGTCAGCTTTGATGACGCGTTATTTTCTGCCTTGATATCCCAGCGACCTGTAACGACCAATACGCAGTGTCAGTGAATGCCAGTTTTTGATAGATTCTTTGTCCTATATTTTTATTCTTTATTGATTATGGTAATTTGGTTCTTTTATAGGAGTAGTTAGTTATTCGGCCTTTTCTTATTTACATTTGATAACATCATCATCACACTGCTTTCGGAGTGATCAGGCTTGTGCTCGTTTATCATGCCAGACCTTAGCAGATCTCCGTGCCCTCTCAAAAAACTGGGTGGGCCCTCAATCAAATTCAAACTCATGTGCACCCTAACATCGACTCAGAGCGGGCAGTTTTAGCCCTTGGGCTTGAGGGCTCTGCGAACAAGCTTGGGGCGGGCGTAATTAAACATGCTCCTGACAGTTCATCGGTGGTTCTTTCCAATATCCGACATACCTACATTACCCCTCCTGGAGAAGGTTTTCAGCCGCGTGATACAGCTCTTCATCATCGCGAATGGGCATTCAAAGTCATCAATGAGTCCTTGTCTTCGGCAAACATCTCGATGTCCGATTTAGATTGCATCTGTTACACAAAAGGTGATCGGTCTTGCACTTCTCTCCGAAAAGCGTTATCCAGACCCCTGAACTCTCGAAGGTCCCGGCATGGGAGCACCCTTGCAATCTGTTGCCCTCATAGCCAGAACTCTTTCACTCTTGCATGATAAACCACTGGTCGCAGTAAATCATTGCGTAGGTCGTAAGTCCAAGTCCCAATCATTTATAAGAGTGAAATTGTTGACATTCAACTTGATGGTTTTAGACATTGAAATGGGGAGAGAAATAACTGGCGCAAAAAACCCCGTGGTTCTCTATGTATCTGGTGGTAATACCCAGGTTATTGCTTACTCCCGCCAATGCTATCGGATCTTTGGGGAAACACTAGATATTGCCGTTGGAAATTGCCTTGATCGCTTCGCTCGAGTTCTCAATCTCAGTAACAGTCCGAGCCCAGGCTTCAACATAGAACAAGAGGCCAAAAGGTGGGGGAGATACATTCCCAAAATTTGTATCCTAACAGAAGAATTCAACAGGGGTAAACGCCTAGTCCACCTCCCCTATGCGACCAAAGGAATGGATGTCAGCTTGTCTGGGATTTTGACTGTTATTGAAGCCTTCACTCAGGATAAGCGCTTTCGTCCAGATGGAAAACCCAATTCCTCTTATGATCACGATATTATAACCCCTGCGGATCTGTGTTTTTCTCTGCAGGAGACCGTCTTCGCGATGCTCGTTGAAATCACGGAACGTGCGATGGCTCACATCGGCAGCAAAGAGGTACTCATTGTTGGAGGTGTTGGTTGTAAGTCGAACCCCTATTTCATTACCTTCTCGCGATCTCATTTTCCGTATGAGGCAACGAGCGTCTTCAGCAAATGATGGGAATAATGGCTTGTGAGCGCGGAGGTCGGCTTTTCGCTACTGACGAAAGGTTTGTGAACAATTCACCTCAGTTTCCTTTCCCGACTGAATTGCCAGCAGGTTTTGTATCGACAACGGCATAATGATCGCTCAAGCTGGCCTCCTGAGTTTTCGGATGGGACTCACAACACCACTTGCAAAGAGCACATGCACCCAGAGGTGCGATTCCGGGAAGTCCATGAAGTCATTGATATTAATGGGACCTGGCAACAGATTTCGAACAGATCAAGTTCATGTTTCGTGGCGTGCTTGATTGATGACTCATAAGTATTACATTGTCGTCTGTCTCTACATACGGTATCAATACATAATATTAAACTTAGCTCCGGAGTCGGAACTCCGGGATTAATCGACACATACGTTATTAACGTTTGAAAGTACCAATTTCCAGCCCTCCGGATCGCTGCTTGACATAGTCTCTCCTAATCTGTCGAAGCGCTCCCACCACCACCTGTTCATTACATCAAAGCCTGCCTCCGATGTAGACGGCATCTTTCTCGACCTCCATGGCTTGTCGGCGAAGATGTAGTGTAAGCATCGGATTTCGTGCTCGGACCAAATCACTGGGTGCACCGTATAAAGCGACCTGAGGGCGTTGTAGTACCACGAAATGGGCCGCCATTTATCTTTAAAATACTCCGAAAGGAGGTCTTGATCAGGGAAAATCCACTCCGCAACCCGACCACGTTCGTAAAGAAAATCAAAAATTTTCTTTGAAAGACTGCTTGATGGGTTGAGTACCACCGTGCCAGAATTTAGCTGAGTATAAGGACGTGGCGATTTGTCCGTAATCGAGGGGGGCGGGGCGGTAGGGTACTTGACGGAACCGTGCGCACAATTATTAGGTTTCCTGATAAGAAGAATTCAAGCCTAATATCATTGGATATATGGGGGTCACTAACCAATCCTTCGGGTAGTGCTTGAGGATACGCGGATTACAAGAACAGACATGTACGGCGGCGATATGGTCATCGGGGAGATCGAGCGTCATCAGTTCATCCATGTCTTTCAGTACAATCATGTCACAATCCAGCAGAACTATTCTCTAATTGGGAATCAGTACATCGCAGAATGTCTGCATCTCAGGTTTACTCACTTTGTATTCCACAAGTTCAAATCCTCTAAGCTAAATGTGAGTTTTTTTCGGCATTGGCTGAAAAGGTGGGAAATGCACCTGAGCTTTGTCCAGGTGTCGGCAAACCGAACGTCGTGTTCAGCGAGAGTATGGTTCCTGTCGGGAGGTCGAAGTGAATCTACCTCCCTCGTACGAATCCGACGTTTTCGAAGGACAGCTCTAACATCATCTGGCAAGGATGGTGTCACCATTACAACGAGAGGATATTTTGAGCCAACGGAACGCAGAGATTGGTCCAAGACGAGTACGCCAGCAAGATATGATGCTTGAGTGAGAAGAGTAACATAGGCGTAGTTAGGGCTCATGGGATCCAGGGGTGGTCGGAATGTAGTTAGGACAACTTTTGAAAGTTGCAAGTGAAACGGGGCATATTATAGCCATCCGTCTCGGGCATTTCCACGATGTCATAAGCAATACTGCCGGATATTGGGGCAAATATGAAATCGGATATTGTGAGCGTCCGGCCGGAATAACACTGGTGACACTCAGACTTTTGAAATCTTACAGCTCTACGTTGTTGAGTCCAGCGAATATATGCAAGGAGGAAAGCGCAAAATACAATATATTGCAGATGACAAGAGAAACAACCCCGCCAACTAGCCAAAAGTGAACAAGTCGTTAACGGAGACGCCTACAAGCCCAGGTCAACATCAATATAATATAATGCAAAGTCAAAATTTTCACCTTGCTTCACGCTCACTCTCGAGTAGGGCTAGGATATCTTCCTCTCGCACAGGCCCTTTTACGTTACGGATGATCGTTCTCGATGTGTCGTCCATGAATTCAACGCGGACTTGAGTGACACCTCCTCGGGATCCCGTGCGTCCCAGAACCTGATCCATGGCGAAATGTTAGGGGGACCAGAGGAAATAGATGGGTCTGACCTTGATGACTTTAGCAAGCTTTACAGGAGCTTTGGAGGAATCCTTAAGAACAGATGTTAATGGCGATATCTTTGGGCATAGGGACGGCTTTGCTCACCATTATTTTAGTTGGAGGGAGGTGACGGGGAGAAAGACTTTCTGTTGATTGGTCCCGATAAAGTTTGAGCCTGCTTTATTTAATCTCCGATTGAATTTTGTATTACTTAACATATTAATAGATACCAATGCTGCGCCACCCAATTGGGGTAGCTTGTTTACCTGAGTTATTGTGGCCTCTGGCTTTACTACTGGACTGTTCTTCCCGTGTACACGGACAAGGTTACTCCTCTCATTATCATCAAAGTTTACGATGTCGATCATTCGAAGCTGGCTTCGAAGAAGTTATAGGGATTTGTGTCTCGAGAGCCTTCTTTCTCAAAACATTCTCAATATAGTATTCACCAGCCTGCAACATAAAACATCAGATCCCATAAGTATGAGAGAACTTCCAAGTATATACCTTGTAACTGCTGCGAACTAAAGGACCACTAGCGACATATAAGAAGCCGAGGTCTTCCGCCACCACTTTCCAGTGGTCAAATTCAGCAGGTTCCACGTAACGATCAACCTTCATGTGTCGCTTCGTAGGCCGCATGTATTGACCAAATGTGACGACATCAACGTTGACCTTTCGAAGTTCTATTCGAATAGAATTAAATTGGGCGCTGATGTATAAAATTTTTGGTACCTTGGAGCGTAGCCATAACTTGATCAGCAGTTTCTCCCACACCAAGCATGATACTTGTCTTGGTAATTTGCACGCCCTGTTTCTTTGCGTGTTCAAGAACCCTCAAACTCTGGCGGAATGTGGCTCTTCGATCACGAACGAATGGTGTTAATTCTTCGACAGTTTCTACGTTATGTGCGTAGACGTCGAGACCAGAATTTGCAACCATTGACACATGTTCCAGCGAGCCAGCGAAATCACCCGTCAAAGCTTCAACGAGAATCTGCGGGGCTCTGCTTGTATTTAATTTGAGAACAAATCGAAATCACCACCATACTCACTTTTGTTTGATCTTGCGGATGGTTTCGGCAAAATGGCGCGCCCCTCCGTCTACGAGATCTAAAGCAAGAAAATGAGCATTGTAATTTGATGGCGCAAAGTCATCCACTTACCATCTCGATCTACACTTGTTAGAACAATGTAGCCCAAGCCCCAACGACTTATGGCTTCTGCAGTGTGTTCAGGTTCATGAGGATCCAGGGGAGGTGGGCTTCGAGAGGTCTTTACTGAGCAGAACCTACATCCACGAGTACATGTATCACCCATAAGCTCATAACGTTAAATCAATACTGGAATACAAAAACACGGATCAGGGAAAACCTACCATGATGGTTGCAGTTGCTGTGTTCCGGCCATCTGACGAATGTTTTCCTCCCCAACAGTCTCCTATATTGGGGCATCGCGCCTCCTCACATACGGTATGCAAGTTGAGTCCACGTAAGTCTTTCTTTATTTTATTGAAGGATTCTCCAGAAGGAATTGATGTTTTAAGGTATGTGGGTAACCGTGGACTAGAGTTAGGGTAAACCAAAAGGAAGAAGCTACAGTAGTGCGAAGTCTCACCTTCTTGTATTGCCAAGTACCACACGCTCTGATTTTTCTATGGTTTCTAGATCCTCGGAGAGAAAATCATCGAGTGTCGGTCCACTCTCTAGTGCTCTTCCAAACTTAGTACTGCTTCGTGATGTTATGGCAGAGGGTGATGCAGTTGCTAGACAGCGCCTAGAAGCAGGGCCCTTGTAAAGATGGATAACCTTGAGAAAATGGGACATTGGGTGATCAACGGGACAGAAACGGAATGTTTCCAGTAATAACGCGTTCAAACGCAGTTCTGACCTTATTTGGCGCGGGCATCGAAATCAAAGTCCTGCCCAAATTGACCCATCCTTCTCATTTATATTCAGTATGAATTCTTTGTCCCGGAGAGAAGAAGACACCTTGCTCAAAACGACCAAGGCTCATGCCCTTCGTGAATGCGATGTAGTTGTCAAAGGTACAGCTCTTTGCTAGAACTTACAATTGTACATGTGGCTAACCGTGGCCAACCATTCCCCCAGAGTTTGCGGCCTGTGCTTCGGGGCGAACAATATCTGTGGCTTGGGCATGTAGAGACCACCTCAAGCGAGTTCAAGACTGCATGGTTCAATTGTAAGCTCTTTGGACTTCTCCGCTTCATTGTTTAACGTCTCCAAGCACTGGTCCCGATCCGATGGAACAAGTTCGGAAGGAATATTTGCGCCTGCGCAATTTACAGCAACAAGAGTCCAACCAGTCTTTCGCTAGTTAGGGTGAGTTTAGGTTGTGATATATTAGTGGATAATTGCAACATTTTGTTCAGGTGTCCACCCCACAACTTTTCCAAGCCCTGCTTCAACTGTAAGGAATCTACAGAATATCATTGGAAATGAAATCGGTCTAATTTGTCTGTGGTTCCCAAGATCATTAACTTTTCCTGTTGACTGCCTTCCACTGGGTCTTTGCACCCATCAGGGACGAAATAAGGCTATGGAAAAGGAGCGTTATTAGCACTTGAACATGAATGATTATAAGCATCATCACACACCCTAAAATTCCCAATGTACCCTCATTAATATTGAGGAGTTGCGCGCCAGTCGCCGGGATCCAGACGTCAAGTAGGTCCATTGTGAGTTGTTGACGGTTGTTTTTGCGAGCACTGATGGAATGAGACGACATGTCATTGTGAAGCGAGAAAGGACAAACCTCTCCACCGTACTCAGCCTTGTTTCCCGAGCAGCCTCCTCAGCTAGGTCCTTCTCGCCCCAAACCCTGGGTTCCTGGAGTGCCTTCGCCTCTTTGGCTAACCGCACTGCCTAAGCGATGCTATCATTTTTGTCTTCTCACATAGCAAAAATTCGGTTACCTTGAATACACCATGCATGATGCTGAATGTGATACCAGCAAACCAGAATTGGAAGGCTCTCTTGGCCACTTTCTTCGCTACTTCGGGGCTCAATATAACGAGTTTGATAGAATGAGCCTGTCTCAGTATGAGCCTTTATTACTGCGAAAGAATCGGGAGGATGCCCGACTTGCCCAAACGATTGCATCATAGGTAAGGTACCCGAAGTAGCTAAGCTGTCTGGCGATGGTGGTGATAATTTCTTCACCTGGCCCAGTAGCAAATGTAGCTCGAAGAGCAGCTTGGAGATGTTCGATTGGTTTTCCGAGACGCATCACTTTTTTATTCCCAAATTACATTGAGCTTTTTCGTCCGCGAAAAAAAAACATGGCTTACGCTTTCGTGCAGTGCCTAGATGTCCCTTCAGAGCTACCCATCTTGCAGCCTCCTGGTTATCTCCTTTGTTGACAAGATACCATGTATAGAAGCGCGCGAAGTATTGGATAGCCCTGTAGGTCTAGATGAAATTGTATCAGCGCATCCTGGCCATGGGTTTTTATCTTCGAAGAACCCACCTTATCACGGCCTGTAGTTGTTGCACCGAACTTCAGACCCTGAGACACAGCAGGGTGGAAGATTATTTGAGATGCCACATTAGCCATAGTATGTTGAAATTCGTAAGATGTAGGAGTTAGGACAACTTATAAGGCTGGAGATGGTCAGTGGGAGGTTACTTAGGATTTGTTATTACTACGACTCGGACTTACTATTTATTGTGCGCACTTTCACACGTGATTGCCCTCGATGGTTTATTTCCGATCATTGGATGAGGGATGTCAAAGTCAAAAATCGCAAGTTTATGTAAGGTTTATGTACATCTCTCCTTTCTCCGTGATTCCTTCCTAAGTGCCTCCTAAGATGTACATTCACTAGAAACCATGATGCATGATCCTTTATGTATACTAGTTGTGCCCAAACAAAATTGGGGTGCCATTTCTCCGCAAAATGAACACTCAAGTTGGACACTGGCTCACCCGATTATCCGCTGGCGGTTTTTCCGCAGGCAAATATCTTGGCTACCTCACCATTTCTCGCTCAATGTCTACTACAATGCACATATAACCTTGTATATGAGTGTGGAATCAATCAACGGTACTTTATATATCTGTGGCAAAAGATTTGTGATTTTATACCACTAGAAAGTTGCTCACTGACAATCAGTCTCTGATATTTTTCAGCTCATTATTACTCTAGGTAACAGGGTAAAAAGTATACTCGGCTAGATGGCGCAGCCTGCGCCCCCCCGCCGTCCTTCATAAATTTAGATTATCGGGAAATGTCGGACGGCATAATCACGTCACTCGTTCCCAGCGCCAGCAAAGAGAGCGACGACTCTTTTTTTTTCTCCAATCCCTTGTCCAGCATTACTCCGCAACATATAATACTTATGATTGTTCGCTCATGTCCATCAGTAGAGTTTCATGTTTCATTCCTTTCAAGCCGATTTTCACGTGATATATTTTGAATACAGATTGTATTATTACGCTCATTTAATCCCACAGCCAAGGTTTCTGGTATCAGGTCCTTATCATCATCACGAGTACTCATGGTACGTGTGAGGACCTATGCATTCAGCTCTTCTAATTACTTCTCCCAGTTATCCTCCAACCACCGCATAGAGAGGGACACTTTTGGTGAATTAAGCGTACCTGCTGATAGATATTGGGGGGCTCAGACGCAGAGGTCTGCATTCTGTAATCACGCCGAGTGTGTGCTGACTCTCTTTCTAGGTCTCTACAAAATTTCGACATCGGAGGGCCCGCAGAACGACTTCCTCTTCCCTTGATCAAAGCCTTCGGCGTGCTGAAGAAAGCAGCATCTGTCGTGAACGTTGAATATGGAATGGATCCAAAGATCGGTGACGCGATCCAGAAAGCTGCTGATGATGTGAAGCGCTTGTTCTTTATTTTTGAATTGTGCCTCAATGTTTTCAGGTCATATCTGGGAAATTAATAGATCATTTCCCATTGGTCGTCTTCCAGACTGGCAGCGGAACGCAAAGTAACATGAACGCCAACGAGGTGATCTCTAACAGGGCTATCGAAATACTCGGCGGGCAGCTCGGTTCGAAAACCCCAGTACATCCCAACGATCACGTCAACAGAAGTCAAAGCAGTAACGATACGTGAGTTTGGGGTTGTCTTTTGTCGGGACACTATTTACACCTATATTTCTAGCTTCCCAACAGTAATGCACATTGCCGTCGTGACAGAGATCAGCCAATCCCTGCTGCCTGCTCTCACAGCACTTCACCAGGCGCTAGCGGAGAAAGCCGGAGCTTTCGACCACATCATCAAAATTGGCCGTACCCATTTACAGGTTTGACTTGTAAATATCTATTTCCATCATGTATTGATTCTTTGTAGGATGCTACCCCGCTTACGTTGGGGCAAGAATTTAGCGGTTATGCCAAACAAGTGGCGAACGGCATCGAAAGAGTCAAGGCGACACTCCCAAGAGTCAGTTGCCTTGCTCAAGGTGGAACCGCTGTTGGAACGGTAACGTCTTCACAAGCTTGTTGGCTTCGTTGGATTTATAGCTCTCATCTTAGGGTCTCAACACTAAAAAAGGCTTCGATGTCAAGGTTGCTGCTGAGGTGTCAAAGATCACTGGCCTTGAATTTGTGACAGCCCCAAACAAGGTTTTTGCTCACTGTCGTGCTATCTTCCAGTCGACTCATTTCATTGTCTAGTTTGAGGCTCTGGCCACTCACGACGCCCTTGTCGAGGTCCACGGAGCCCTGAATGTTTTGGCCTGTTCGTTTATGAAGATTGCGAATGACATCCGGTACCTTGGATCGGGGCCTCGCTGCGGGCTTGGTGAGTTGAGCTTGCCAGAGAATGAACCCGGAAGCAGCATCATGCCCGGAAAAGTTAATCCAACGCAGTGCGAGGCACTCACCATGGTCGCAGCCCAAATTATGGGAAATCAAACTACTATTAGCATTGCTGGTGCGAGTGGACAATTTGAGGCAAGCTACTTATCGACTTGGCGCATAGCTGTGGGTTGACAACTTGGGTACTAGCTAAATGTTTTCAAACCCGTGATCGCCAAAAATGTGTTGCAAAGCATTCGTTTGCTCGCCGATGGTATGTCTACTTAGTTGCAAGGCAGCCTTTCAGCACTCATACGCGAATTCCTGAAGGTTCACGATCATTCACAAAAAACTGTGTCATTGGCATTCAAGCAAACGAGAAACGAATAAATACCCTGCTTAACGAATCATTGATGCTTGCAACCATTCTCAACAATCATTTGGGCTATGACAGTGGGTACAGAATTTGAGGTATTTGCTCACAACATTGACCATTTGCAGATGTTGCAAAATGTGCCAAGAAGGCACACAAGGAGGGAACGACATTGAAGGAGGCTACCGTTGCGCTTGGTTTTCTTTCACCCGAGGAATTTGATGGGAAGGTCAGACCAGAGCTAATGTTATATCCTGACAACTAGTTTGAATGAGGATATCTATTGTACCAATGGCGGGATAAAGCGTAGAGTATATTTTAATAAAGAGGACGAGCAGGAGATGCTTGGAGTTTTGAGTTGTTTCCTTTTGCAGCTACGAGAGCGATGAAATGTAAAGTTCCATTTAATAAATAATTCGTCCCTTGTCAGTGACAGCAAGCAATCCCCCAGCGTTTGCTGTGCTGTCAGTCATTTCTTCGATCCCACGAAGCTGTCCCTTCCAGCCATCGAGCATCTCACCCGAGCTCGCATTTCTTTCCTTCTACTATGTCTCTTCGTCATATCCTCAACGACGAACCGCTCACCACTCATTCCCGCCAGCCGTACCCATCGCCATCACGCATCGTCGTGGCGGAGCAACACGCCCATCCAGGAAAAGAGCTTTCACCCCCTCTACGGTCTCCGACTCTGCCCTATTCGTCCCAGCGACTAGCAAGCGGGTCCCATGAAAGTCGACCTTACTATCGTCCTGTCCCCTATGACGTGGGGTGGGACTCTCGTTCCGTTGACAGGACCCCCGACGAACACCCTTCATATGCTAGCGAACGCTCTATACGCTCTTACGATCGGGACCGTGTCGCCTCGCCTGTCGAATCAGAGACCGCAGAACCACATGAGGAAGAGGTTGCTGTGGCGTCCAAGAAACGGCGCCGAGGAGGCCATCAGGACTCGGAGTACTTGCCAACTAAAGGAAAACGGGTCAGTTTCTCGTCCGTGCATCTCTTCTTTCGACTCATGACATGCATTGCAACCAGATGAGTCAAAGGAAATCTTCGCGCAAAGGAAAAGAGGCGCGTCCACCGTCACCTGTACCCACGAATTCGAAAAAGAGTCAGGGCTCCGACGAACCCCCCAATGATGACACTCTTCTGGCCTCCTCTGATTTGGAAGATTGTCGCGAGGTCTGGATTGGCGAGCTTGGCGATTATATTCTGGAGACAAAGAAGCGCCAAAACCAGGTTGCGCACTACTTTTTGTCAACCATACTGGTAAACAATTTGTGAGCTATCTATATTTTCATGTCCTCTGACGTGGGGTCTGTTTAGGACCGCAATTTCGTTACAGCCCTAGATCTCTCTCGTCAATACTCGGAAAAGATAGAGAGTATTCCCATTTCGCCGCCGACGCCTCCACCTTCGCATTCTGGTCCTAGCTTTGAGGACGAATTTGAAAATATGACTACCCTCGGAATGAGGTCAAATGGTCAGGACTATGATCATCACAGGCGTTTCGATGCGAGCGCAGAGGATGCGGCCCTTGAATTCGAACGCGCCATGTTGCAAGATTCCCCGGTTCCCAAACAAAGGAAGAAAGGCGGAGAGGGGAAAAAGAGGCCGATCCCTGGAACAGGTTCTGATTTCGATGGCGAGATGGGTACCATGATGACTGTGGGTGATACTCCAGGGCCGTCACTCAAACGACGCAAGCTCGACAATGGCTCGCCAAGTATGGCTAACGGCGTTGATGGTTTATACCAAGAAGCTATACCGTTGAAGCTCTCTATTTCCAAGTTCAAAGGAAAGGGCAGGCAAGTCCAAAGGGAACCGAGCCATGACAGTGTATCTTTGACACCGAAACCCCGCAAAAAACCGGGGCCGAAGAAAAAGATCGGGTTGGGATTGGATCTGGAGAACGAACAAGCTTCCCGCCCTGCCTCTGTTGTCGGTGATGTTACTCCATCTGTTTCGAGGCCAGATTCACCATTACCTTCCAATACAACAATGATTTACGAGCTTGATGAGGTCATGCAACCAATGAGGAAGGCGAAGAAGGTTGATGACATGGCGATGTTGAAGCGAATTAAATCTCTAGAGGAAGCACAACGCAAAGTATGGACCAACATTGCTCGGAGAGATGTCTCTAAGGTACGTGTACATAATGTTTACACATATCAATGCCTAAGCTTTTATTCAAGGTCTACAAATATCATACACTTGGTTATCAAACACGCCAGGCATACCTGGAGCGCATCGCCAAACTGGCTTCGATCCAAGCCCGAAAACCATTCACAAAATCGGCGAAGGCCAACAAAGACTTGCAGGCCAAAGCGAAACGTCTGATGCGTGAAATGCAGGTATTCTGGAAGAAGAATGAGAAGGAAGAAAGAGATGTACGAAAGCGCGAACAGAAGGAAGCCATGGACCGCCTCAAGATCGAAGAGGAAAAACGGGAAGCAGCGCGACAAGCTCGTAAACTTGAATTCCTTATTTCACAAACGGAGCTTTATAGCCATTTCGTTGGCAGCAAGCTCAAAAGTATGCCCTTTCTTTTGAAAATTTGTCTCGACGATTTTAACACAAAAACATCTCAGCCACTGAAATCGAAGGTGATAGCGAGGCTCTGCCAGCACCGGCTAGTGCACAACTTCCGGATGGTGATCCAACCTCTCTACCAGAAATCGATTTTGATGATGGTCTGTTACCATTTATTTGATTATCTGGAACGATTCACTGAAGCAGGCATCAGAGGATCCAACTAACCTTCACCGACACGCAATGCACAACGCACAGGAGGCCGTAACTCTGGCCAGAGAACGCGCGCAGCAATTTGATATGCAAGCGGCTCTCGAACGAAAAACTAACGAAGCACTCAAACTTGCGAAAGCGCAAGCCCATATCCACGAGGACGGTGGCGCTGAAGAACCAACAGCGGGACCCTCGAAGGCACCATTGGTTGATTGTAGGTTTAATGGTATCTCTCTGAAGCTTATGATTTTCTAACAACTCACCAGTGGATTCGGACGAGTTGAACTTCCAGAACCCGACATCATTGAGTGGACCGCTGACCATCGGGCAACCGAAGATGCTAATGGCACAATTGAAAGAATATCAGCTCAAGGGTCTCAATTGGCTTGCAACACTTTACGAACAAGGCATTAATGGTATTCTTGCAGATGAGATGGGTCTTGGCAAGGTTGGTCATCAACAATTTTGTGCACTGTTGTATGATTACAATTCCCTTTGTAGACCGTGCAGTCAATATCTTTGCTTGCTTACCTGGCAGAGACTCACGATATTTGGGGTCCATTTCTAGTCGTTGCACCGGCCTCAACACTTCACAACTGGCAGCAGGAATTAACCCGTTTCGTTCCCCATCTCAAAGCCCTTCCATACTGGGGAAATGTTAAGGACCGCGCAACGCTGAGAAAATTCTGGAGTAAAAAGGAAATTAGCTACAATCAAGATGCACCATTCCATGTCCTGATCACAAGCTACCAACTCGTACGTGCCAACACATTTTTTAATTTTATTGCCCATTTAAATGCTGGATGTAGGTCACACAAGACCAACAATATTTCCAACGCGTGAAATGGCAGTACATGATCCTGGATGAGGCCCAGAATATCAAGAATTCCTCCAGTGTGCGATGGAAGACACTGCTTGGCTTCCAATGTCGCAATCGCCTTCTTTTAACAGGCACGCCGATCCAAAACTCGATGCAAGGTCCGCTCAATGTCTTCATTGTTGTAGCTAGTGATCCTACTGACAATTTTTCTCTTCAGAGTTGTGGGCCCTCTTACATTTCATCATGCCCAGTCTGTTTGACTCACATGACGAATTTAATGAGTGGTTTTCAAAGGACATCGAAAACGCTGCCGAAAACAAGGGAAGCAAATTAAATGAGCATCAGCTCAGACGCTTGCACATGATATTGAAGCCGTTCATGCTACGCCGCGTCAAACGACACGTACAGAACGAGCTGAGCGAAAAGGTAGGTTGTCATCGCTTTTATTCGTGGCCTGGATGTTGAGACTTTCCTTGCTAGATTGAGATAGACATCTACGTCGATTTAAGTCCCAGACAGCGAGCTTTATATGCCGGTCTTTTGGCGAATGTGTCTGTAGCTGATTTACTTGAAAAGGCGGCCAATATTGGGGATGCAGATTCTGCACGCTCGTTGATGAATCTTGTAATGCAATTCCGCAAGGTGAAAGCTCATTAAATATTTCTTTTGTATTTTCTATTCACCATAATTCCAGGTTTGCAATCATCCTGAACTCTTCGAACGTGCCGATGTTGTCGCTCCCTTATCGTTCTGCAACTTTGGCAAAGCAGGGCCCTTGATGCGCGAAGGGGACTTTTTGATCCTCCCATATTCAACACGCAGTCCAATTGAATATTCTGTACCCTCGTTACTGTACCAGGACGGTGGAATGGTGGATGTCCTGTCAGAACACTCCACATCGCCATCCCAAAGCAGTTGCCTGACAAAACTCTGTAATATCTGGTCCACCGACTGGATCCACCGCTCTTTTTATGATGATGGTTAGTAAACACACGCACGCTAACCCTTTTTGTGTGCTAATCATTTCTCGTTGCTGCAGCGCCATCCACCTTTTCTTTCTTGCGTTTTCTTGATTTGCAACCGTCCGAAGCACACCTATTTCACATTTCTCCCTTAATCCGTAGGCAAATCATGGCACTGGAGAAGGAAGTTTCAGGTCCGGGTATTCGTCACTCGATGTGAGTTCAGAGCACGATACTTCAAAAAATTGACCTTGACACATATCACAACAGGGACTTGTCACTCTGTGCATCTGACGTTGGGGATCATCTTCAAATTTCTGCAACAACCTTACTATCTCGAGCTGCTTCGACAACACCCCTTCCTGACCTACAATCGATTTCCAAATCCTCATGGCAGCTGTCGTGTTTGTCCAGACCCACCATGAAATGGTACACTCCTGCTGCTGTTGCGCCAGCTGTTTCAATGTATTGCAATGACAGAACTTTTGTCGAGTCCCAAACACTCCTTTATGATGCTCCTCTGGAATCACTAGCACTCTATGGCCTACCTCACCACATACGGGACTCTCAAGATGCATATTCGGTGTATAGCAAGCTTCTACCCGGCTTGCCTCCCGTGGGATTAGCTGGTATTTCACCCGACGACCAAATGCCCCTCTCCAAGATGGTGGTGCCTGAAGGGAAGAGACTAATCTACGACTCCGCAAAATTATCACGCCTTGATAGCCTACTCCAGGAACTGAAGATGGGTGACCACAGAGTGTTGGTTTACTTCCAGATGACAAGAATGATGGACCTGATGGAGGAGTATCTCATTTATCGCCAATACAAATATTTGCGCCTCGATGGATCCTCGAAGCTAGAGGATCGAAGAGACATGGTGATTGATTGGCAAACAAGGTGCGTTCTCAAACCCTAATTCTTCTCTATCCACGTTGTCTAAGGAAGCGCTCTCTGAAGGCCGGACATCTTCGTTTTTTTGCTCTCAACTCGAGCTGGCGGCCTAGGAATCAATCTGACTGCAGCCGACACCGTGATCTTCTATGACCATGACTGGAACCCATCCAACGATGCCCAAGCTATGGATAGAGCACATCGCCTAGGCCAGACCCGACAGGTGACAGTCTACCGCCTAATCACTCGAGGCACCATCGATGAACGCATTGTCCAATTGGCTCGAGTGAAGAAAGACGTAAGTCCCATCAACTAGGCATTATTTCCCTTCACCAACAATTCTACAGGTTCAAGATATCGTTGTTGGCAACAAGAACTTCACTGATGTGACGAAACCAAGCGAGATCGTTCAACTATTGCTTAATGACGAGCAACTCGCATCCCTTGAATCGTCAAACACATTACCAGGCTCTCGGAATGAAGAAGCGAGCGAGACGCAAGGAAATCAAAATCCCGTCCGCGACCTTTGGAACGAAGAGGGCGACGATTTCTTCGGACATACAACAGCTGCCCCCCTTCAGGCTGAGCGGCAAGATGATGAAAATATCCCAATCACCTCTCAGGGTGCACGAGGAAAGCGACGCAAACTAGGGGCAAGTGTAACAACACATCGAAAAAAACCAGGCCCCAAGAAGAAGACAATTCCTGTCGTGAATCCGATGAACGATTTCTAGCCAAGCCAGGCTCCAATAATTTGTTGATTACTTATTTAGTTGTAGTTATTATAAATAGAGTATCGGAACCACTGCAACGGATTCGGCACGGCTTGCCAAAGGGTTAAACATTTAACATTTTCTATGAAGGTCCTTCAAAATCACTACTTGTCCTCTTGTCCGTTTACTAGGGCTGTTGAGTCACATCTGCTACAATCTCTGCAAAATTGACGTATAATACACTACATTCGTCTGGACAACGAAATTCGCGCTCCTCCAACACCCGATCATGGCGAAGAAGAAAAAAACCCAACTGAAACCCGTTGCGCGTGGATTCGCAACGACCTCGCTTCCAAAGAAGACAATTCCAACACCGGAAGTTTTATTTAATAAAATCATGCCAGACTTGCTTAAATCTTCACCTGATGCCAGTGCCATCGCAAGCGAGGACGGCTATGCATCCGCTGATGTTGTAGCCAACAAGGTTGCCAACCACAATAATGTTGAAGAGCAACATCTTCAAGGTCTGGTCGATAAGCTCCAAGAAAAAACAGAGAAAGAAATTATGAGGTACTCAAGTGACCCCTTATATGATCCATTGTTTCCTAACCTTTTTGTAGGACTCTAAAGGTTAGAATAAATCCATGAAATACAAAACCATTGTTCATCCGGCTCTGTTAGTCCATTGAAGTGGATCGACGCTTCTCTCAGACTCTTCCTCGACTGGATATCGATCCATTTCTACGCGACCAAATCCTAGGCGTTTGGATGGATTCCCAGCCCCCAGAAGGTAAGAACAAAGCATTGCATCGTACAGCGCACACTCGGAGTTACATTCTTACTCCAGCCACAAAATCTGGGGAAGACTCGGAGGATAAAGCTATCGCAAGACTTGGTGTCAATTACGGTGTCCTCAGAAGGCTCGGCTTCAGAGAAGATCAAGTGGAGGAGTGCCTTCGAACCACCCATGGCATGGATTTAGAAGATATGTTTGATTGGGTAAACGACGCAATTTTTGTGTTTTTTATTTTGAAATTTACCTGTTTCTCAGCTATACCTGCATTTTCCTGAGAATGAAATGATAATTGGTTTGCTTTTCTGATCTTCCCCGTCTCTATCCCTTTGACACTCTCCATTCAGGAGATTCAGGAGCTCAGGAACCCAAAACACTAAAACTTGCGGCTGGTGTTATAGCGCGAAACTTTTATATACCCCCAATTCTGGATTTGCATTCAGATTCATCCCAACGAAAACCACCTCAGGACGACTCCCCTGAGGTAGCCATAACACCCAGAGTTTCATGCCCCGGTTCTTCTGCTGGGGATATCTCCGACGAGCCGCTCACAAACGTTGAGGAGCACATCCTTACTTCATATGCAACAAATCCCGAGGAAGGGTTTCTTGAAGACGAAGAAGAAGAATGTGACCCGACAATCGCACATGTTCGATTGAAGTTACTACACGATGATTTTTCGTCAAGACCCAGGTCTCAACTCACGATAGAGAAACTGCGAGAGCTTGGGCGGAAAATAGAACAAGCCAGCCAGGATTATCTTTTTGACCACCACGAAGCTACCGTACGATACCATCAAGAGCGCGCTCAGTTGGATAAGTCCCTCCTCCAGAAAAGGCTAGGGTCTTCTAGCTCGGGATTGAATAGGGAAATACCAAAGAAATGGCCTCCCTCAACTGCCCCCAATGCAAAGCCTGACGTCTCGGATCAGGAAAGTGACGATTCTTCGGGGATGCTTGGAATCCTTGAAGATCCGGACCCGACTGAAATAACGGTCAGGGGAATTACCCTTGCCCTTCGGAATATGTCGCTCCCGAAACACTGGTCTGGTCCAATGCCCAAGACCTTGTTGCGAGATTCTGTGGCCAAAGTTGATCGGTATGCTGCAATCTCCTATACAATTATATCCCATCATAGCCGAGCGAAACGAGCAAGCGTCAACATCTCATGGCGGAGTAGAAGGCGGGACGAGTGGTTGATGGACGATGTGGCATGTCCAGAGGATTCCCAGGCAGAACAATTTATCGCCGCGGTCGCACTTCATTCATTAACCTATCCCTTAACCGAGGGGTTTGCGACCTCCGCACCCTCAAGCAGCAGTGCATCTACGTCTTTTCGACTGCTACCAGCTGTCTACAGGGAACTATGGGACGAACTTGAAAAATCCAGAAAACTACGAGATGACTCTATTAATCGGAAGATTTGGGCGAAATTACGAACCATTATCGAGGAGAAAACGGGAACCAATTCCAAGGTTTGCATGCATCCACGAATTTTTCTTATCTATCATCACCTTAACGCGAATCTAGCCTCCAGAGAAATTGCTCAGACTAGGCGCAGAGAAATCACCATCAGGGCTGAACCGTAACTTTGCTGTAAATAGAGAAACTCCATTGGATCCCCTTGCCCTTGCCTTTCAAACGAGGCAATCCAGTCCTGCCTATCAGCAAATGCTTGTGAGTTGTCCGTCTCTCTTCGCTTGCTAACAGGCCTGAAATAGTGGTTAGTCCCGCCGAAATGATTTGCCTATTGCCCAATACAGAAAACGTATCATTGAGATACTTGATGAATCCCAAGTTCTTGTCTTGAGTGGGGAAACGGGATGGTAGGTACTCCTCTGGTTCCATCGTGCTGCCTCGATTAAATAAGTTGATATAGCGGGAAATCTACGCAAGTACCGTCCTTCATACTTGAAGATCAGCTTTCCAAAGGAAAACCTTGCAAGGTATACTGTACAGAGCCTCGGCGAATTTCTGCCATTTCACTTGCACAACGTTAGTGCCACTCCCTTTGATTTCTTCGAATTGTTTCAAATTTCCTGACTTCTCTCATCAAAGGTGTAGCGTACGAGCTCTGCGATCCACCAAATTCCGCAGGAACATCGAATTCGCTCGTTGGTTACTCAATCCGCTTAGAAAGCAAAATTTCTCGGAACACACGTTTAGCGTTTGTGACCAACGGTATCGCGTTGCGTATGTTGGAAGGTGGCAGTGGCCACGATGGCCAAGGAACAGCATTTGACGAAATAACGGTAAATTGATTTTTCTTCGTAACAGCCAGTTATCTCTAATGACCAGAGAAGCATTTAATCATTGACGAAGTATGTATACGTCCAGTCCTCGCATTTGGAAATTGCACCTTACATTTATCCTTAGGTGCATGAACGGACGATTGAGTCGGACTTTCTATTAATTGTGTTGAAGACGCTGCTGCTGGAAAGGCCAGACCTCAAGTACGTGCATCTTCCCATTCCTTGGATGTCCTCCGTTCAAACCACCTTGTACAGAGTGATTTTAATGTCTGCTACCGTCGATGCCGACAAGATTTCAGCGTACTTCGGCAATTGCCACACCCTTCATGTGCCGGGCCGAACGTTTCCGGTCAAAGTGCAATACCTCGAAGACATTATTGAGTACACAGGATGGACATTATCTGACAACTCACCCTATGCTAGGCGTTGTAGGTTTCCCAAATTTACTGTGTTTGTGCATTGACACCCCGAATTCTAGCGCATGATAAATACTACAAAGGCAAGAGTGAATGGGCAGAAGACATCCAGGTCCCGGACGAAGATGAGGACGATGACAACGATCTAAACGAGAATCAAACACCAAAGCCTAATTTGGGGAAGCGTTATTCTTCGCAAACAGTGACGACTCTAAATACCATTGATGAGCGCCTGATTCCTTTCGATCTTATTATCCATCTCTTGGAGAAAATCTGCTATGAAGACGAAGCTTATCATCACTTTTCCCTGGCAATCCTTGTTTTCATGCCAGGTTTGGGCGAGATTCGACGTCTCAATGACATTCTCGTTGAACACCCACATTTCGGTTCTAACGAATTCCTGATTTATCCTCTCCACTCGACACTCTCAAGCGAAGCCCAAAGTGCCGTTTTCGAGATACCCCCAACTGGGATGCGGAAAATAGTGATAGGTATGTTTTGCTGTGGTTTGAATTGCCTGTGTTTATGACGTTATTATCGTAGCTACAAATATCGCAGAAACAGGTGTTACAATTCCTGATATCACCTGCGTCATTGACACAGGGAAGCATCGGGAAATGAGGTACCGTTATAGACCAAACTGATCTCTGCTATGCTCATCCCTCTGTAGATTTGATGAAAAGCGACAGATCAGTCGTTTGGTAGAAACCTTCATAGCACGAAGCAATGCTGCCCAGAGGCGTGGTCGAGCTGGCCGAGTCCAACAAGGATTATGCTTCCATCTCTTCACTAAATTGCGGCATGATACTCAGGTTAGCAGAAATTTCTGCCATTCAGACAACGAACTCTTCCATTTATCATCTCTTCTAGATGGCAGATAGCCCCCTTCCAGAGATGATGAGGCTTAGCTTGTCAGATCTTGCTCTCCGAATTAAGATCATGAAGGTCAAATTAGGGTCTACGATAGAGGATGTTCTTGCTCGTGCATTGGATCCACCGATTTCCATCAATGTTCAACGAGCAGTTTCGGTGCTCGTGGAGGTAAGCCTCTGCGACTCGGATCGCCATGAAAAGGAATTCATCTCTCTTGCTCACCATCAGGTCCGTGCACTCACAACATCCGAAGAAATCACTCCCATGGGCAAACTTCTAAGCAAGCTTCCAACAAATGTTCATCTGGGAAAGTTTCTGCTTATTTCCACCATCTTTCGATGTCTGGATCCCGCGCTTACAATAGCCGCCACCCTCAACTCCAAATCTCCGTTTGTTGTACCTTTCGGCCTTGAGCAGGATGCCGATCGCGCGAAAAAATCTTTCCGCATTGGTCAGTTGTACCTTGTCGTGTGTAGCTCACCCTGATTAAGAGGTTACAGAAAATTCCGATTTCTTAACGATACATAATGCCTTCTCAAGCTGGCGTCGTGCTTGTGTTAATCCAAGTTCTGCTCGAAATTTTTGCCGGTCAAATTTTCTGAGTCATCAAGTGGGATTTCTTTCTTGCCATTTAGAAATGCTTGCTCATTTCCTGAAGAATTTGCAACAGATAGAAGATCTCCGTCAACAATTCCTAGGGTATGAGTTGTAACTGCCTAACTTGGTAATGATCTAATATACAAGGCAGGTATTTAATTGATTCATCCTTCATCCAAGTGGATGAGTCGCTTGTGCGGGAGCTTAGCCGGTGAGTCTAGTTTGACACACCCTTCCACCTGGCTACTGAAACGGAAAGGAAGTGCTCGCTATGTGCGGAATCGAACGCGATTTGTCGCTATTCCCCTTGAGCTAGATACAAACTCTGGCAATCCGGTTCTCGTCAATGCTGCTTTGGTTGCTGGATTGTACCCAAAGATACTATCTATTGACCCCGTTAATGGCCAAATGAGGACCGTCACCAATCAGAATGCTAGTTTTCATCCGTCCTCTGTTAATTTCGGAAAGAACCAGATGGAATTTGGTGTCACCCATCTGGCATATTTTACACTGATGTGATTCACTTTTATCACGATCTTTGCATTTTTCTCTAACATCGTTCATGCAGGCATTCAAAGAAACTGTATGCCTGGGAGACCGGTCCAGTTGACGATCTGTCTCTCCTTTTGCTTTGTGGTGAATGTGACTTCAAGGTGGTTGTCCCTCTTGATTCTGTGGGAATAAAGCATTCATTTACATTATGTTTCACTTCTAGCTGGTTGCCGGCATTGTTACCATTGACCGCAAGATAAAGTTTCGCGTGCCACCCAGAACCAATATGGCCCTCAAAATTCTTCGGACCCAATTGAATGATCTTCTCGCACAACACTTCCAGGGCAAGCCACTGACGGATGCACAGACCAAATGGATGGAGTTTTGTTTGCTCGCTATAGGAAGGTTAAAGCCCATAGGACAATCTTCATAGACACCAACTTAGATAAACTAGGTATTTCAAACCCAGAGAGCCTACAGTAGACACTTCACATACATCATCATCTTTAATGGACGATCTATCATAAACAATCGCCCACACCGATGCCGTTAAACGGGTCATGGTAAGGCGGCGGGCATGGGCAGCCCATTTTGTCGTCTCAACGATGGTGACTTGGAAGAAGCCTCCACTGCCTTCCAGTCCTTGAGCGCGATCTTCCCGGCTGAGCGCGCAATATTATCAGGATTCCATTTCTGCTTCAAGTAGATTTTCAAGGAGCGCATGATCATGGGCCAGCATGTATTAGGAGGATAGCCTGGGCTAATTGTAATAATGGTTTTCCTTTTACCAGCCCGTGCCCATCTATACGCCTACTGTTCTCGATTCCCAAGGATCGTTCTAATCTTCATCCTCATCATCTCCAGCACCACTAATTTTATGTGCAATCAGTGAACAGTAGGGAGTGACGATATTTAAAAGGACATACGCAATATTGTAGAATCGCAACTGGTAGTTATCTTTCGAGGAGGCAACGACGCTGAACAATGTGTTAAGGGTCAGTAGTAGGAGGAAATGTAAAAACGCATACCGGATCCAGTCACGAAGGCTATTCTTTTTCAAAAACTTCTTGGTGAGATATTTGAGGTACCGTTTTGAGAAGGGAATACTTGAAGTTACAGTGATTTTGGTGTTGCCTACAAATGTCGGGCTCAGGGAAGTGGGACAATTGAGGAGACCAAGAAACACACCGTCCCGAACAACCTTGACGTTCTCGCCAAGTTGGCCAGACTTGCCTTCGACCTTAATACGGTCGTGGAGGAATTTTTCAAAATCTGCGCCGTCGAAGACGCCATCGGCAGCAGGCTTCGAGTAGTCGATGACAAATTTGTGCTTGGTGGCGGCACCTTTGGCGGGGGTAGCTTTAGGCTGGATAGGGAAGATAAGGCGTTAGCCTACTGAGAAGAGAACTCAGCAAAGCGGTTGCCCGGGGACTGACCATTCTTGCTGTGGAAGTGAGTAACTAACAAGATTTACTTTCAAGTTTTGTGGACTGTCGGAATAAGGTTTTCGGCACTTAGCGAACTTCAGACTCAGCGGCACTGTGTTGGGTGCAAAAAAATCAGTTGGTGATCATTCATTCATAGACCATGGCTCCCTCACTCACCCGTGAACAGGTCGCATCAGCTCAGCTGAATGGTGACTACACTATAAAGTCTGAAAAATCGGCGCCAGCCCTCAATACATCCCAGTGGCCCCTTCTTCTCAAAAATTATGACAAACTCCTGGTTCGCTCAAGTCACTTCACCCCCATTCCCTCGGGTTGCAGTCCGTTGAAGCGTGACATTGTATCATACGTCAAGTATGTCTTGTGAACCAACGATGCCAATTTCGGGTTTCTAATCTATGTTTTCAAGGTCGGGAGTTATCAACCTGGACAAACCGTCGAACCCCTCCTCACATGAAGTCGTAGCTTGGTTAAGGCGAATCCTGCGCGTAGAAAAAACTGGTCACAGTGGTACACTCGACCCCAAGGTCACCGGCTGTTTGATTGTCTGTATAGATCGCGCTACGAGGTTGGTGAAATCTCAACAGGGAGCTGGTAAGTATTCAATATCCATCTTCCTCCGTCACAGATAAGTTAATCTACCTCCATTTACAGGCAAAGAGTACGTCTGCGTTCTCCGTTTACATGCTAGTCTGCCCAACCCTGCTGCCCTTCCCCGTGCTCTCCAAACCTTGACGGGTGCCCTTTTCCAACGTCCGCCCTTGATTTCCGCTGTGAAACGCCAACTTCGTATACGAACGATACACGAGTCCAAATTACTCGAATTTGATGAAAAGCGGAACCTAAGCGTGTTTTGGGTCTCATGCGAAGCTGGAACATATATCCGGACGCTCTGTGTACATCTTGGCCTGGTTTTGGGTGTGGGCGGTCATATGCAAGAGTTGCGCAGAGTTAGAAGTGGTGCCATGTCGGAGAATGACGACATGGTCACGATGCACGATGTGATGGATGCCCAGTGGTTGTATGACAATACAAGAGACGGTAAGAGCTTCGGCCTCATTGAGATCCTCTAGAACCTCACGATTTTACCCAACCCAAGAATCATACCTCCGCCGTGTCATCAAGCCTTTGGAATCCTTGATGGTTGGCTACAAGCGAATAGTCGTGAAGGATAGTGCCGTTAACGCCGTTTGCTATGGCGCAAAACTCATGATTCCTGGCCTCCTCCGTTATGAAGCGGACATATCTGTGCACGAAGAAGTTGTACTGATGACAACAAAAGGTACACGAACAATCCTGCTCCACCTAAAGCCCTATTGACATTTTTTTACTCTGTAGGTGAAGCCATTGCACTGGCAATTGCGCAGATGTCGACTGTTGAGCTAGCGACCTGTGATCACGGAGTCGTTGCCAAAGTCAAGAGGTGCATTATGGAGCGCGACACCTATCCGCGTCGCTGGGGACTTGGGCCTGTGGCTTTGCAGAAGAAAAAGATGGTCAAGGATGGAAAGCTTGGCAAGCATGGAGAGAAAGTGGAGGGTGTCACCCCTGCCGAGTGGAGTCGCGATTATGTGGATTACAACCGCGATGAGCCGTCATCTGTGCCAGCTCCAGCCACCCCCAAAGCTGAGCCGCAGGCCGGTCCGTCCACCACCCCTGCGGCGGAGGCAGCCCCTACTCAAAAAGAGAAGGAAAAGAAACGCAAACGTAAATCAGAAATCCCTGAGCCCGAATTTACTGCTCAGGAGGGAAAGGATGTGGACGAAGCTGACAAAAAAAAGCGCAAAAAGGAGAAGAAAACAAAAGAAGCCGCTGAAGGAGCTGTGGAGGACGAGGACATGCGACGGGAAAGGAAGAGGTTAAAGAAGGAGAAAAAAGCCCTAGAATCTGGTGCCTGCTAGGCTCGAATCCACAAGTTCAACTGTTTTAGGGTGGGTAGAAATGTAATTGTGATTTGACGGATTCTTTCGTTGCACACAAATCAGTTATCTAAAATGTCTGTGTTTTTCAACTCAAATGCCCGATGACACCTGGAATCATTGATAAGATTGTAGCTATACCGGGTATCATAATGGCATTAAAATGAAAGGGTATGGTCAAGGTCGAAGACGAAGGAAACAAAGAGTGCAACTGATTTGTCATCTAGACAATCCAAAGATATCATAGCTCGTAAAAAAACGTAAGGGTAATGATCTATAGGGAGTACATCCTTAGAGGAGGCCAATCACAGCAGCAAACACCAGTGAAATGCTGATTCCTCCTATCCTGACACTGCTGGCACTACTGCCAGCTGGCGTTGCGGAAGGGGCAGTAGCGGCAACAGCAGTTCCGTTGAGAGCCTTGGCGACGTTCTGGTAGGCGGCAAAGTTACGACCCGACGATTCGTCAGAATTGATGGCACTGTATCGACCGCTTAAGGTGGTAATTTCGACAGAACACGGATGACACTTACAAGACCATTCCTGCACCACAATGGCTGGAAGGAGTTTGTTGACGGCACTATGGGGAAGAGTGATCATTCATATTCATTCATCACGGGAAAATAGATTCGAACGCACATATGCCCAGACGGGGGCAGTGTCGGTGACGGTGTAATTCCAGGTGGGGAATTCAGTGGTACCATCGGCAACAGGCATGCTATAAGATCGGAAAGATGAGAAGGTATGTTAACCAAAATAAATCTTCACACACAAGCCAGAATCAAAGCCAGTCAGACCATCCTTGTTCAGTTTGCGGCAGGGGTCATCGAAAGACGACTGGGTAACAGTGTGGTTCTTCTGGTGGCTGTTGACCACTGGTCAGACATGATCCATGTGGACATTTTAGAGGTACATACAACTCGAAGACGACAGTGTCACGGGGAAGAGCCGAAACGAAGGGAGGGTCGAACTTGAGGCTTCCTGGCCCACCAACGACAACTTTGTGCACGGTACCTTCAGCGGAAGCGGGGGTCGCGGCAGGTGAGTTGGGGTAGGAAGAATATGTGGTGGTCCATGTTGAGCTGGATCCCAGAGTGATGACCTGAGTGACGGGAACGGGGGTTGGCGCGGGTGCGATTGTGTAACCTCCATAAGCAGCAGTTGTCGAGGGAGCCGAAGCGGCAGTCGAAGAAGCGGCAGTAGCGAGGCTGGCACCGACAGCGAGGGCAGCGTTCTTGAAATTGGTGAACGAGTTCGGGGCACCGTCCGCCCCACAGTTAATGGCAAAGACCATTCCAGCACCGCAATGGCTGTTGGCCGTACGAGCACCCTGAGCACAGTATATCCAAATGGGTTGGGTCTAGCAGAAGTGGTCAATTGATTTTCAATCATGGAATCGCAAATGGATACCAACGTCTTTGACTTCGACGGTAAATGTAGGGAAATTATCCGTCGTGTTAGCGGGAACGGGTTGGCTGTGTAGGGGTTAGAATAAAAACGAAAAGAAGAAAGAAAAAAAGTAAGCGGACAATCCAGAGTTTATACCGTCATCTTTCTTTCCGCAGGGGTCAGCAAAAGAAGACTGGGTGACCGTGTGGTTCTTGGCAAGAAAGTGGAAGACCACTTGATCACCAACTTGAGCAGCCTGTAAAATTCAAATAAGTAACTCAAGTAGAAGAGAAAAATTATGGGAGCTTTTACAATGGCTTCAGGGGAGTAAGTCAGCTTTCCGGCAGCTCCGACTTGGATGTCAATGATAGCAGCAGAGACGAAGGGTAAAAGCGCCAGGCCCAGGGAGAGAGAAGCAGAAAACATCGCTAGCGATTGGTAGAGAGAGGCAAAGAGTGACTTTGGGGGGGAGAAAGGAGACAAAAGAGAACAAAAGTGGGAGAAGGAAGGAAAGAGGTGATGAAGGGAAAATCAACACTGTTGGTTGTGCGGTATTTGTGCAACCCTAACAACGCTCGCATTGTTCCCATCACTGGTGATAACAACCGTGCAGACAGGGGCCGACCGGACTGCCTCACCGTGCTCTCATCCTTATATTCACTCCATCCACTGGTGATAACAATATGTCTTCTCGAAAAAATCCCAAGCCTTTACCAAAGTTTGAAATCGGTGCTGTAGATCCCTCCCGATTGTTCCTTTCCATTCTGATTTCTTTCAATTACAGGAGACGACTATCAGCTCCTCCATGCTATTGGTGAAGGTGCATACGGAACCGTCGCAGCTGCCCTCCACAAACCGAGCGGTCGACAGGTCGCCATCAAGAAAATTCTACCCTTCGACCACACCCTCTTCTGCCTACGCACGCTGAGAGAACTCAAACTACTCAAGTTCTTTTCGGAAACGTGTGTGAACGAGAACGTAAGGCTTACCCAGCGTACCCCACTTCGGCGCTTGCTTAACAGCCTTTAGATTATATCCATCCTGGATATCATCAAGCCGCCCACGCTCGAGTCCTTCACAGAGATCTACTGTACGTTCTATGTATCTAAAATGGACTGATCATCGTCCTTATCGACCATCCTCCAAGTCATCCAAGAGCTGATGCAAACTGATCTTCACCGTGTCATTCGCACCCAACACCTCACTGATGATCACTGCCAGGTAAAATTATACCCTAGCACTCGCACATACCCGCATTCCGCTCACCACCCACAATAGTACTTTGTATATCAGACACTCCGTGCTCTGAAATCCATCCACAGTGCCGATATCGTCCATCGTGATCTCAAACCTGCCAATCTCCTTTTAAATGCCAATTGTGACCTCAAGGTCTGCGATTTCGGTCTTGCCCGCAGCGTCAAAACTTCCGTTCCGGGAGGCAAGGAGGTCGGATTGATGACTGAGTATGTTGCCACGAGATGGTATCGTGCGCCAGAAATCATGCTTTCTTTTAAGATGTACACGAAGGTACTTTGCTATATCGAACCAAGCCCGTTCTTTCGTTGCTCATCCAATATTGCTAGGCAATTGATATCTGGGCTGTCGGATGTATCCTCGCTGAACTGCTCACTGGCCGCCCGCTGTTCCCCGGTCGCGACTACAGTCACCAGCTTGACTTGATCCTTGATGTTATTGGTCAGTGATTTGGTGACCAATGATATATTGATAATTGATTTGATGTCTTCAGGCACTCCAAGCCTTGATGAGTTCTATGCTATCACATCAAGGCGGTCGCGAGACTACATTCGCGCGCTGCCAATCCGCAAGAAGCGCCCTTTCCCAACCTTGTTCCCCCATGCTTCTGCGGAAGCAATCGATTTCTTGTCAAAAACCTTGGTCAGTGGAAATTAATCATAGACAGGCCTCTTGTTTGACACTTTCGCAGACCTTCGACCCAAAGAAGCGGATGGCAGTCGACGAAGCCTTGGAACATCCGTATCTGTCTGCTTATGTTGGTGGCATTTTACATAGTTGGGAATTCCAGAGCGTACTGACCCACCAAAAACAGCACGATCCTGAGGATGAACCTGTTGTCACCCCTCTCAGCCCTTCCTACTTCGAGTTTGATCGTGAGACTCTTTCCTTCTCAACTTTGTTTGACATGCAGACTCACCCACTTCTGATAGTCCACAAGGATGACCTAAGCAAAGACCAGTTGAAGGGTGCGATTGGCATTCACTTAGTGTGTACCCAACTAATATACTTCCCTATGTTCAGAACTTCTCTACGAGGAAGTCTTGTCGTTCGTTCCGTCAATCTAGAGTTGATAAATGGTTGCCAACACCTGGATGTGGAATGTATGATTTTGCAAATATATACCGACTCCTTGCAGCAATATTTCTCTCAAGTAGCCTTTGGAACCTGTACATATAAATATTATCGTTCTAGCCCCATTCTTGAAGTTTGAAGTACAGAGTATAAGCAGTGTATGTGCAACTGATACAAAAAATTTGTACTTTTACAGCCTATAAGTCCAAAAATCGATCCAAGCCTTCTCCCCGATTCAAAACTTTCCGCTGGCCCAGTAGTTTGTAGCCATCCCTTCGAGACCAAAATCCCCAAATCGGGTATCGCCTTCGAGCTCTGTTCCGTACATTGTACGTTTGCTTGGGGGAGGATCTGTGGCGTCTGCATCACTCGTAGACACTTCTCTATGCTTTCCGGACGAGCCTTGCGTGAGTGCTGCCGGGTTAACAAATCCCCCTCGATCTTCTTGAGTCAGAGCCCCATAATTACGAGTCGCCCTGACAGGAGAAGGCAAGCCGAATGATTTGAAAATGTCGGTTCGCTCATCCTGTCCGCTCATGTAAAGAGCTGAGCTGGGTCCAGCGGGCGATGGTGATTGAGGAGGTTCTGGGTACGGGAAGCTCGGCATATAGTTTCCGTTGTTGGGTGTTGAAGAAATGGGGAGAAAAGCAAAGTTGAATCCATGTGGCAGGTTTTCAGCTGCATTGGCCGAACTTGTAGGTACCCCTGCTGCAGATCTTGACCTCTGAACATTCGAATGCGAACTTGAGGGTGATTCCGGGTGGAAGAAATCCGGAATGTGGTCCGTCGGTGGTGGAGGATCAGTATAATCAGAGGGTTCCTCAGAACCTCGAAACACTGTAAAGGTAGGAACAGCACAAGAGTTTGAACTCCCAGCCTCCGGGACATCTTCCATTGAGGGAATTCGAGTGGAGGCCCCCGCTTGAGCATTGTCGGGGTTTGTCCTGGGCCGCTTTTTTGTCGGACGGACAACCTTTTTTGCGAGCTCACTGTCGGAGTACTCATCCTCCTGTCCTTCTTCCACAACGCCAGTGATATCACTTCCCGTCGAATCTCGATGGCGTTTTCCCAAAGTACTTTCTGCCATTCCAGGATGGGGCAATATTGAACTCGATCTACTCGCGGCATTAGGCTGAATGGCAGCGATGTTTTTGAAAGCAGATGGTAAACCAAATCCCCTATATTTTTATGTAAGTGAGTGTAAAAATGATGGAATCGTTGAACATACATCACTCCATGCTTTTGTTGACCCGATTTTACTTTGGGGGTGGATGGACGTGATGGCGGTTGGTCTGCTCCGAAGCCTTCCCGCAGTTGCCGGATTTCTTCTTTCAACGAGACCACTATCAACGACAATTCACGAAGGCTTTCCAACTCGACTTGTAAATCTTTTTGCGTTTTGCAAACGTCGGCGACTTGCACCTGCAACTCGGCAATGTCAGATCTGATAGTTTGTACGCCATTTAATTCTGATCTAAGGATGTGTATTTGATTTTGGAGGGGGAGTATCTGTACGGGGTCACCCAGTCAATACGAACATTGCCAACAAGTCAGGTTTTAATGCGCACCGCATCCTCAACAATTTTCTTGACATTCCCCGTTCGGAGATCGGCGCTTGGTGAATTCTGAGGAGAGGGCTCATTTCTCTCCTTAGCCTTGGCCTCTGTGTGTTCGGGTTCTGTGGGGGATATTCTGAGAACAATGGAGGTGGAACCAACGACTGTCTGACCTTTAGGTGATACGCTTAGGGGTTCGGCCTCTGAAATTTCTTAATTAATTTCAAGCCTTGGAAAGTGTAGACGGGACAAACCTTCTTCGATCGTATCCTCTGTTGGCTTCAAGCTTTTGCTCGACTTTGCTCGTTTTCCTCTAGAGCTTCCCGAAGATCTTGTAACTGCGCGGGGCCCATGACCTCCGGCGATTATAGGCTTCCCAACCCCAAGCCGTGTTTGCAATTCTTTTGCTTTCCGTGTTCGAGCAGGCGGTAATACGGATGGAGCAGCTTCCGTAGAAGGTTCTAGTAGCGATACCTCCTCCGTTATCTCTGGTAATGTTTTGTCTGCGTCATCATCGCTGATATCATGCACTATCATCGATGAAACCCGACTTGGTCCTGCCCGACTGGATTGCCTCGTCGAAACTGATCTTCGGGTTGACTGAATTGATTGATGAGTTGGTGTAGATCTACAAAAATAATATTTAATCAGTAAACAGGCGGACTATGAAAGGAGGCATACTGTGTATCGAGCAGGAGGTTAATCAAGGCTTCCGACTTGAGATTTGCCTTGACCCCATAGTCCTGACAAAGGCGATAAGTAAGTGTAGTATAGATGGTAAAGGTCCCTTGCCTTGCAGATCTTCTGGAGATCAACTCGCCTCATGGCCTCGAGGGATTTCCTGGACGGAAGGGGGGCCATTGCAGGTGTAGAAGAAGAGTTCAATTGTATACATAATGCACACTACCGCGCGGTTCGAGTCATAATACGAACAAGCAACGCGCAGTCACGTGTATGGTGGCACAACCCCGGCCGTTGCCGGTCCGCCCCATTCTCACTTTTTTTTCCCTCATCATTCGTCGATATTGATGATGTTCCGTAGGTGGTTTTTATTTTCTTGGCTTTATTTTGTTTCTATTCTTTCGTTACTGCGCCACCGGTGGCTGATCTTGTTAATCTTAAGTAGTCTGGCTAATTATTTACGGCCTTGCGAGGTAACTTGTTTTTCCTTTACAAACTGACGAAGTGTTATCACTTTGCCTCACTTCGTGCTTCATTTGCTTTATCTTTTTCCTCCCATGAACTTATATAGAATGAGAAAACGCGCTCAAGTATTATTTTTCGATTGCTAGAGTCAGACGTACTATACATAACCAGATTTCATGATTTTAGGGCTAAAATTTAAGGGTGGCGAGTTGTATCCGCCATGATCATCTGCCATCGCTGAGTTAGACCATTCCGACGGATAACAAAAGAGGAATACACACTCTCCAAAATTAAGAGAGGGAGACCAACAGGTCTCAAAATATTGCAAAGGGTTAGATCTGCTACCGAGCGGGAGTTATTTGTTTGCCGTGTATGTAGATCATCAAATACTTGATTGTCATCAATTTTTTGTAGGTCTGCTTTAGGAGGCTAGATAAGTATTCCCATTACCTACCGCATTTCCTTTCGCCCGCACATGTCGCCCCTGTCTCTCGAGCAGGTCGCCCAGCACAAATCTCCCCAGTACGCTTCCCACTATCTCAAGCCATTTCAGGTTTTACTTGCCTTCCATTCTCCACAGATCATGCTGGGTTATCATCGGGGGCAAGGTCTACGATGTCACTGAATTTCTCCCAGTATGTCTGAAATCCTTGGGACAGCCCTTGTTTATCTCTTCTATGGACTAGGAACATCCAGGAGGTGCAGAAATTATTTTGAAATATGCTGGACGTGATGCGACTTGGGTTTATGAGCCAATTCATCCTCCGGATGCCCTTGAAAAAAACCTGCCGCCTTCCAAACACCTAGGTCCATTGGGGCTCAACTCCACCCGCCTACTTAATGAAGAAAGACAAAATACCAAGAAGACAAGGGATGAAATCCGTGTTGAGGAAGCACGACGCAGGATGCCCCCTCTGTCGAGGATTTTAAATCTATCGGATATGGAGGTTATTCTATCCTTCCTTTCTCGCGTCTCCTCCGCTCACATAGCAGTACATTAGAATGTCGCGAAGCAAATTCTCTCTCATAAGGCCCATGCGTATTATTCTTCAGCGGCAGACGATGAAATCAGTATGTTGTTCGCTCCGAGTCTTATTTAAACCATCAATTACCCGGAATACTGAGGCACTAGCCATTGTCATTTCAGGCAACATGGAAAATGCTCGCGCATTCACTCGATTCTTCTTCCAAGCACGTGTCATGCGCTCTGTGGCCAACTGTGACCCTTCGACGACTATTCTTGGATTTAAATCAGCCATCCCAATCTTCGTAAGTGGTGCCGCACTTGCAAAGCTTGGTCACCCAGACGGTGAATATGGAATTTTGACATCACTGTTGGAGTGCTCACGAACTTCTGGCTCTAGGAGAGTTAAACATTACAAGAGGCGCCTTTAACGGAGGCATTATCCAAATGGTTTCTTCTAATGCATCTTTATCCCCAACTGCAATTATGCAAGCCTCGGATCAAACGCAGCCCCTCTTCTTTCAGTTATACAAACATAGAGATGACGACGTTGCGGAAAAGCGTGTACGGGAGATCGAGACACTGGGATACAAGGCGATTTTTCTGACGGTGGATGCGATCGTAGCAGGAAATCGGGAAAGCGACATACGAAGCCCCTGGGTATTAGATGAACAAGAAAATGGGTCAATATATTATCAGGAATCCATTGGCACGAAGACCATTGAGGATGTCAATATTTTTGGGACGGCGGGGGCATTAGTCGCTCATGACGATAGGGATATGACTTGGGAAAAGGTACGGTTTTATCATCCCGAGATTACCAAAAAATAAATAAGTAAAGGTATTAACCAATGATTATTAGACCATACCATGGTTACGGAGGATCTCCAGGCTTCCGATTGTCATCAAAGGTTTGAACATCTTTACCTGGTAAATCTTGAGCTTCACTAACTACAACGTCAGGAATACAATGTGTTGAGGTTGGGCGTCGTGGTTCTACACCTCACTTATTTTGATTGATACGAAATGCTAGGATGCCGTACTCGCCGCGGAGGCTGGTGTTGATGGAATACTTATCTCCAACCATGGAGGTACTTCTCTCCTATTTTCCCTCTCCGGCGTATGGCACTGAAAAAATACCTGGTCCCAGGAAGACAATTGGAATAGTATGTTTATTACCTCTAATCTTCAAGGTTGTTAACCGAGCTCCCAGCTCACTACCACCTATGGAGACGTTGTATGCTCTTCGCCGCCAAAGACCCGAGATCTTTGATCAATTGGAGGGTATGAATAGTAATCTCCCATATTTTCTTGCTTCGCTCATAAAACACAGTGTATATTGATGGTATGTAAGCAATTACCTGTTCAATTAGAGCCAACGGTAAAGCCAGCCTCAGGTGGAGTTCGCCGTGGAACTGGTGAGCTGAATTTGGCAAACAGTGTTCCGCTAACAAAATTTACACCTAGACGTCGTAAAGGCTGCCTGTTTAGGTGCAAGGGCCGTCGGTCTGGGGCGACCATTCCTTTATGCGCAAAGCGTAGGTTTTATCTTTATGGCTGACTTGGCCGACACTGACATTGAAAAATTATTAGGCCTACGGTGTAGCTGGGGTTTCGAAACTCGTCCAGATTCTTCGACGTGAAATAGTGACGGCGATGCAACTCGTTGGTGCCTCAAGTGTAAACGATCTGCTCCCCGAAATGGTAGAAGAATTTATTTACCAAAATAATATCTAAACCTCATTCCTCGCCTTGCAGGTCCAACGGGTGGATTGGCAGGTTCCATATGCTAAATTGTGATGGTGGACTACCGCATCCCTACGTGCGATTCAATCATACCTCACTCGATCTATATTTCCTTTCCTTGCTTTCTTTGTTGTGATCTTTTAAGTGGATACCTTGTTTTCTTCGAGTTCAACAATCAATCTCGTTAAATATTTCACAGTAATTGTATACATTGGACCTTTCGTTGGAGACCATTCCATGGTCTCAAAGAAAGCCCATCTCCATCTCTAAAGAAAGTGACTAAGCGGAGGACACAATGCGCAATCTATAACATACCAAATACCGAATTAGTTCTTTGTCTGTTGGCATCACCAGCTTCCATTCTTCACAGGTTGGGTCATCATGGATGGTGCAGAATACCCGATATGAATCAAGGGCGTATGGACCAGTTCCCGGGAGATGAGAGATTGGGGTCGCAGGGTAACTTGTCCCTTTAGAATTCTCAAAAAAGCTGGCCCGTTTGGATGGACGGAGGTCATATGCAGAAGGCGGCTCCCGAATGTATGCCCTTGACAAAGTAATCAGCCTTTTAGCACGAATAGTCTGGGTCCCTAGATGACGGATCATTGAAACCAGTTCCTCTTCATCGGCTAGATGAAATAAGATATGAAACCAAAGGCGATCGAACGAATCAACTCCTTTACCTTTTGACAATTCTAAGGGGGTTGGCCACTTGGCCAGGATTTTCCAAAAGGTAGGGATCGCTAACTTTCCTGCAGTTTTATTGAGGAGAGTAACGACCACAAGGAGTTTCCAGGGGCTCTCCGCAATTTGTTCTTCAAGCAAAAGTGAGATAAGATACACAGCCGACACCGAGAGGATGGACCTTGTATTAGGAGGGGCTTCAATCTCCCAAGCTTTGACATAAATAGGGAACTTGTACATGATGGCGTAGAGCTCTGAAGTTGGTTACACAAAGGGATTGATGGAAACCAGTGAAGTAGTTCGTTCAAAAGCGTCAATATTATGAGGTATGCCAAGAAATAATTTAAAACTAGCCTGAATTTCAAAAATGTCCTCGTCTTCGAGTTGCGAATCCAACAGGTTACGACGTTTGGGTGCAATAAAGTAAGGGGATTTCACAGCTGCCTCCGAGCCCATGCTCTCACTCTTTCGTGGCTTCTTCTGTGGGGTGGCCGGGCAGTTCATTATGCAAATGTCGGTTGTGCAATGCGGTGGCTTTTCCAAAAGTAAATTGCAGGATCCAGGGATTTAGCGGGTTTTTGGTCAGAGTTCATGACGATGCACACAAATTTAAATGCGCATTGCGCATCACATTATAACGTTACTAAAAGTTCCATTGCGAGATCACGTGACCGTGAAGTTGAAATTGTTGCGGTCGTTGCACTGCTCCAACTTGAACCATACCACAAACCTGAATACAGCTCTCTGTGCATAAACGCTCATAATATGGGATTTTGTCGCCGCTGTGGGGATATTGTAGCAGGAGATCGTTGCAAATGTGGGGGAAGGCCTGCAGGTGCGTTATTTGAACCTTTGACATCCATCCAGGCAGAACCTTTACAATCTTATTTAGATCCTGTGATATCATGGAAGCGCATAAACCCATCCTTGGATGGACACGACAGATGGTCAAAGACATATGTGTCTTCACAGTCGTCAGTACCTCCACAGAATATCGGACCTACAACACACGTCCAAACCAAGCAAACGGTCAGCTCGGCCACCAGGGCCAATCCGCGAGGTTTCAATTCAACTAAAAGGTTTCCACTGCCTAAATCCACCTCCCTGTCGCACCTAAAGCATGGGGTCTCGGACCATATTTCCCTTGTAACATCTCGATCCTCCCGGCCGCCTTCTCCGCTCAAGATATCAACTACTCTGGCTGACTCAAAAGATGACATACTACCGTCACTCCTTCCTCATGAACCTACCCTCTCCAAAGTGTACGGATCGGTATTGCAACCCAAAGATACCCTCACTCTTCATTCATGCGCTGTCTGTTCCATCGTCTTTCCTCCTGATGCTACTATTTATCCCAACCCCACTCCTTCTCAATCGGAGGAGAAACGTTTTCTTTGTCGGCCCTGCTTTACTACCTCTGGTGGCTCAAAGGGAATTTGCCCCTCGTGTTCCCGACCCGTATTAACTCTGAAAGCCGAGGGCGGCTTTATTCACTCAGGTGGAAATTACTGGCACACACGTTGTTACAATTGCGCGGCATGCTTCAGAAATATCGGAGACAATCCCATGGTAGATCTTTTTGGGAGGCCGTCTTGTATTGAATGTTTCGATAACTGTCTTCGCGATCCCAGTACCCCAAAGAAGAACAAAACGAGTACTGCAAATAGCCCAAGTACCAGCAATCCCGGGGGTTTGAATGTTAGCTATGGACGGAAGAGTCGAGAAAACAGTCCTGCTCTCGAAGAACTTGAGCACCGACTGGGACTCGCGAAATCTGGAGGAAGTGGAAAAAGCAGTCCTACCACAAATGATCATGGTCTCGTCCCGTCTGAAAGGCAAGGAACTGCGCTCTCTTCACCCACATCGTTTTCAGGACGACGTTTGTCTCACACGAGTACCACTCAGCCGCAAGATGTGTTCCACGATCTTCGACCAGGGGAAACTCCGCAGAACGTATTTACCCAAGGTTTTTTGTCACAAAGTCCAAAGCGGGCAAGACTAAATTCCCCGAAATTAATTCCAACTCCTTCTCCAACTCGTGGGCCAAATTCCCGCGAATCCTTCCATTATTCGCATCTTCAAAGTCGTGGTAGTCAAACCAAAGAGGAATCTAACACCACTTCTCCGACCCTCACCGAAATTGGGTCCTCGGATTCGAATCGTATCACCAAACTTGATATGAGCCAATCGCTAAAATCACCCACCCCAGTGTCCTCTTTCAAACCCGGTACCCCTCCACAAAGTGCCTCGAGCATTGGGAACATCTATTCATCTATGAATATCGAGAGTGGTTCGCTTTGTGGCAAATGTTCAAAGCCAGTCCTTAACTCTCGTGAAGGTGGCCAATTCGTCACCGTCCCTGGATCAGACGAAAATGACGTCCCTCATGTATATCACACTGACTGCTTCAAGTGTGTAATATGTTGCAGGCCATTCAACGAAACTAAGAAAGGTCTGGGCCAAGTGTCTTTCGTTAAATGCGAAGCCGGACAAGCACATGTGCAGGTAAAGGCAAGATTCCTTGTGAAGTAAATCGACTGATTTTATTTTCAGTGTGCTCCGGCAGAACAGTTCGTTTTTCAAAGGCAAACAGCTCCGAAGTCATCTCAGACACCAAAGGCACCCTCCCAAGCCCCTACTTTTACTCCTCAAGGGTTAAATTCGATGCGTTCGCCTCCTGTTCCATCTGAAATTATTTTACAACCTTTGGATACCTCTCGATCACCTTCCAAACCTCGATTTGGAGGTCAAACTGCTTGCCCTGGGTGCCATAAATCTGTCTCTGTAATGGAACGTGGGGTTGTTCCCGGTCCTCAAGGAACCAGATGGCATGCATCATGTCTCATTTGTGGTGGAAGGAGGGAAACCACCCGATCACAACTACTCGGCAGAGGACGAGAAGAAAAGAGCAAAGGGTGTGGTAAGAAATTGGACAGCGCCGCGAAAAGCGACAGAGAAGGTGGCGTCTGGTGTCGGGAATGTCTGGTAAGTTCGTTTTGTCTCAATGTAGTCCCTGATTAACTTCTTCGTTAGTTGATGCTCGGAGTGGGAGGCTCTCCTCAGGCGTCGCCGACTCGAACGTCGCCTACTCCTCCCTTTGCCGATACCATTTCTCCGAGCAAAATTATCCCTCAATTCACGGGTACTACCACAATTGCTCGACAGTTTACAGGCCTTACAGGAAGTGATGTTATTTTGAGACAGCTCACTGGTGGGGGGTTAAGTCCAACCCGCAGCATTAGCCCAACCAAACAGTTGGGACTCATGTACAATGGCGTTGGAACAAAGCGACCCCGGCCCAAGAGTGTGATTGGGATGCGAACATCCAAGAGCATGGACGAGGGTCGTGGAGTTTTTCTTGCTAGACAGATGACTGGGTCCACCGTGAACGAAGGGTGGGAGCCATAAGTTTGATGCCTAGTTACGAATGATACTTATTTACAGAATTTTTTTGTCATGTGGATACTGGCTAAATACCGTTGCTATCAACAACACCGTTCCCCCGGCAATGAAAGATAATTCCCCCTCCTACCTACTGTCTCCTTCGCCAGCTGGGTTGGCTGCCGATTGTTCCCCTCACTGAGTGAGGTCTGCGGAGGTCCAACATTCATCCCTTCTTCCCCTCATTCTTTACTTTCGCAATTTACATCACACCTGACCCAGCTACCATTCTCGATTCTGGCCTGCAATTTCTTTTACTTTCGAATTTTATTCTTGCGACTGTGTCAAACTCATATCCCCGTCCGCAAGATGTCGAACACTACCACTTTTTCGTTCATTAGCGTTGCTTTGAGTAATGACAATACGGTGAGTAAATTCTTCAAAATTGATTGGGATTCATTCTATTGATGCTATGTCGTAGATCGAAGCAATACTATCCGATATTCCTCTTTTCTGTGAAGGGATAATGGGCATTGGGGTATTTACTTTTCTGTTTTTTACGAAACAAGTGATCCCGTGGGTTTTGAGCTTTCCTTCATCTAGTCAAGCTCCTAACCCTTTGCTAGGCTATCAGTCTTTTTATATGGCTCTTCATTTCTGGCCTTCGCAGCTGCGACTTTAGACCTGGCGCAAGTGTTAACGCGAAGTCCACGGAACAACACAGTCGGCGCTGTTACTGGTTTCATCTATTCACGCGAAGTATTCTTATCGTTATCTATCGGATTCCTCGATTTGTTTTTCTGGACTTTGGTCGCTCGCTGTCCGAGGGGTGAATACGTCGATAAATCAAACGACCTTTCCACAAGTAGAAGCCGCAAACCGTCTATGCACAGCGCAAGTTGGAACCGTTGGGGGTTAATTGGGAGCATTTTGAAATGGACCTCTTTAGCTGCATCGCTGACTGTACCATTGCTACAAATGGTGTGGAGATTGATGCCTGGCCAACGCAAATATTGTTCGATATATGTTGCGGAATCGACCATACAAACCTCTGTCACGGCTGCCTTTATCCTCAAGTTTATACTCAACATCTATACTTCTCCCTTGGATCATTGGTGGTATGCTTTTCGAAATTATCTCGTTCCAATCATAGCACTCGTCATTGGTACTGGACTAGGCATTGGCAATCTGATTCTTTGTAAGTTCTGGTATTCTTGTCGACAATGGCTAATCGTTTCATAGTTTCTTTCACGGAAACATCGCTGGGCCGGTTCCTTCGCGCCGTCGAAGTTTACCTCCTCATCGTCCACAGCCTTTATACAACATTCCAGGCCTTTTCTGCGCTACCCCAAGCTTCCAGCAAGCTCACCACCTCCCTTGATACGAAACCTCTGGCCGAAAAATTCCTCGTTACAGACACACTTCCGTACGCATATGTCAATAAAACGCAAGGGTCACACAACCAGTTCCGTCTGGTTGCACCTCGTACAAGCCAGGGCAAGTCAAGAGTATCAAACTTGTCGTGGATTTTGCCTCGCAGGACGCTTATTGGGAATGAACATGAACTTCTTGGCCGCGATAACGAAAGCCTGAGGGAGGAGGTCGTCGTCGTCGATTCTAAAAAAGCACGGGAAGATGACGACCCTTTAGGGACGATAGCAGTGGCAATATCTCCGGCCATGCCTCAACCTCAAGCTCCTTCTCTGAACTCCGTTAGTGTTTCGGCATCAAAACAACGCAGCGGAGATCGTCCGTTTACAGCTGTGTCCCTGTCCTACTATACCATGGATCAATTTTCGGGGGAATATAATACCTCGAGATCGTTAAACTCAAATTTCTTCAACCTTCCAAAGGAATCGGAACTGAACCCCAAGCCCCACATTCCGGACAGCGACAGACCTTCAATCGTTCAAAGTCCACAAGGAAGTATCACTTCAATTGATGAACTCTTTCGCCAACAAACCGAACTCGACAAAAGCATTGCCGCTCTTCGCCTATTTTCTATGCAGACCGACTTCCCAAGGATTGTTACAGAGCCTTCCGATAGCGCAGTTTCTGCGGTGGCCACTCGATCAAGAAGCACGTTGACAAGCAATAAGACGGAGTCCCTTTCCAACCGTAGTGACTTCTCCCTCTCTGTCTTTCCAGCTCCTCCTATAGTCCCAGTGGATGAGGTTGCCACGAAATATCCTAATGAAGGTGCCCGCCAAAACGATGGTCAGAAAGCTTCTTCCGTGGCAAAGGGTCAGAAAGAAAAGGGTAAAGGCTCTGGCCTCGCATCTCTCGCCAGCGCGGTGCCTCCTAGCTCACCATCAAATGACGATCGGGACTCCAAATTTAACTCGGCGGCTACCCAGTTCGATGTTACTTCGTTCATTGGCGGTTAGTTCCATTTAAGTATACGACCTAAAAACTCTCTAATGTTGTTCCCAGGTTTAAGTGGACCATTGAGGAGTTCTCAAGACATTATGTCCACTGACAACCTTTTCTCAGACATGGAGGAAACCCCTACCGTTGTCACTGCCACCACTACTAATGGATTACGACCTATGATACTGCCTTCCATGATTCTAGATTCTCCTTCGGAACCAGCCGTTTCAGCGTCTACCTATGGGGGTGAAAGGAAAGTGCTAGGATCAAATTCTGAACTCCACGTCTCTCTTCGGCCATTACTCCTCGGCAAAGGTGGTTCGGCGATGAACCCACCTCAGTTACCGGGGACGATGGTTCCCCTGACACGACGACGGCAGAGAGGAGGGACAATAACCTCAAAGACGCCGCGGCGACCTGTGATCGGTACTCCATGGACGGTCAACGATGAGGGTGAAGCAGCGCCTGGAGCGTTTGAGATACCGCGGCCGGCACCGAATGCAGGGGATTAGCTATAAAGTGGTTTTCCGTTCAATGTACTGGTATCAAATCGGGAAAGTCCTGAGAAAGAGTGCGAGACAAGGGGGATTCAATTTCATCGAGTGATGCGGCCCCTCCTCATTCAATTTAATTATGTAGACAGACTAGTTTGGGATAATATGCCCCCCTCAGATGCTTCCCGGCAACTTCCCAGTCATCACATAAAATCAACTCGAGAGCAGCAGGTGTCAATGGTTGCATTTATCGATATACTGTATACTATATACACAAATCTTTGTTAGATCCTATTCTTGTTAGTCCAAAAATTAGGTGGAAGCTACAGATGACATTGGATGTTGGTTTAGGGCCCTTTTGGCCCTCAAAAAATCGGTAGTGGGACCAATTTTTACTCGGGTGAAGTACCTATACATTTTGGTTATTTGATGCCAGGATTCTGTCCCAGTGCAAGGGCTGTGGCTGTGCCGTGGTATCTGCAGAACATTCGAACATGAACATTCTGATTTTTACAGCACAATCGGCGACGACATTCATCATTTTTATGAGACAAATATATTTTTAAAACATGTCCATGGAGAAAAGAGTCCGTAAGAGACGCCTGTTATTCGGGCTTTGCCGGGCAGACAATATACCCAGCGATCGTATTACGAGTGACGTCACATAGCATTCCCTTTCTACTGCGATGCCTGAGTTCCCTGATTATTACCGCCTCCTGAATGTAACATCCTCTGCCACTCAAGACGAAATACGTCAGGCATACAAGAAGGAGTCTCTGAAGAACGTTTCCTCTTGCCGTTTTCTAGACCCCGACTTACCTCAGTTTGCATAGGACTCATCCGGATCGTCTTGTTAACGCTACTCCCTCAGAGATAAGGCTCTCCACAGAACGCTTTCAGGTGCGCCAGAACCCTCAATTACTTGAATTCTACTCATCCATGTGTTATACGTGACTACAATCAGGCGGTGGCGGATGCCTACTACGTGCTTTCAGACACCAAGCGTCGTCGTGAATATGACGTTCTTTACAAGACTCGTCGGGATAGGACGACAGATCCAGGCCCCTCTTCTAGCTTTGGCACAGCCGATGGAGCACGGCCCAATCCTGAAGGCGTCTTTGCCGACGTTTTTGACGAGGTCCGTCCTCCCCTGATTACGGGAAGTGTTTTTGACTTAGGTTTCTCAAGCTCCTAAGATCAGAGGTCGAAAGACGTGTACCTTGGTGGAGCTATGTTGGCACAGTGTGTGGTGCGGGCATGGGATTCATCATTGCCAATTTCCCCGGTCTCATGCTTGGTGCGGTGGCGGGTAACCGTGTGGGAGCAATTCGAGATGCAAAGGGCAAATCCGTCGCTGCCGTCTTCAACGATCTTGGTGGACAGCAAAAAGCCGAGGTCAGCATCCCGAGTTGTTTCCTTGAACTGTCCTGATAATGGCTTTCCCAGATTTTGCGTGCGTTGGCAATGAAAGTTTTGGGTTCGGCTCTTTGACTTGTTTCACTTATTATGAAAGTCACTTGGTATACCACTATATAGTATCAGACAGCGGATGTACTGTCACCGATCGTTACGATATCCAAATCTCAACTTATGGCCTGTATAAACTCATGTGGTTAATGGAAACTTGTATATTATGTGTTAGACAACCCCCTCCCTGTCAGTGGACTCCCCATCGACGCGATGATCTTTTGGTGGATATCAACACTTGCGAAATTGGCTCATGATGATGATGATAAACGATGATAAAAAGCTGCAGAAGTTTGATACAAAACGAAATCATATACACTACTGCACTGGATGGGGGTCAAGCCTCTAATATCATGGAGACGAGTTGAATGCGCGGTGGGTTCTAAAGCGCTGAAGATAGACACCTCGAAGGTATTCGTGCGGTTGACGTGCTTACACGAAGAGAATGTACCCAACGACTCGGAACGATGTTTCGCAAGTTGAATTCCCAAGGTGATCCATTTTGTCCAAATGTACGATGCACGTCGACTTGTTGGTTCAATTCGATATTGAAGGATATCATGGTATGAAGAGAGTATTCGCTTATGCTCGGGTTTTTTCTGCCTCTTTCGCTTGCTTGTTGGTACTTATGTGTGGTGTCTTGAGCGCGTGGGAAGGTGGACGAGTTCCATGGCCATGTTGATACTCTCACTTTCACCACAAATTGAACTCCCCCTGCGTTGGGGAACGTCATTCATGACGCGTTTCCCATTCAATTGATTGATATCGGATTACAGTCTGGCCGAGGTTTGGCCGAGGTCGTCGTTTGCCCTGGCGCCAGATGTCAAGCTCACTGCAAGCTCACTGTCATTGTAAGAAAGCAATTGGTGAAGGTGAACCCATTTGGAAGCACAAAACGTCTGTCGTTTGTGAACTCACATGCTGAGTGAGACCTTAAGATTCTCGAAATTCTAATCTCATTTGACTCTTCCATTCAGTCACAAGAAAAGCAGCAAAGCAGAGTACTCGTCATCGCGATAGTAAATTAGCCTTCGCCTTGTTTTACCTGCATCCTGAGCATCACCCAATTAGCAGATGGCATCGATTTCTGGGTGATGGCGTTTAGCACTTACTGAGCATGGACCTTGAGTTTTCGAAATGGATATCTTTTGGGGCCTTGAGTGTCGGTGTCATCGTTCGTTGTGGTAAGGTTTTCTGACCTTTTTGACAAGCCTCTCCCCACCACTTGCGAGCCTCCGCCTGAGTATTTCTAAATATGAATGTGTGGACCCATCGCCTTTTAACAAAAATTGCAAGGCCATTTTCATGCTTAAAGTCCAGGGCGAAGCGAGTGCACAAGTTCCTAAGCGTTGTCAGAGTGGAGAAAGACCACTACATGGAAGGACTGTACTAGCCGATCCGCTGCCGAGGTTAAACAGGTTGTGGAGGCCACAACACAACGTCGGAGACAATAGAATCGAAATTGCTTCTTCTGGTTCCGGTACTTCTCGCTCGATGATTGCAGTTAAGGTAGAAAGAAGGTAGTCCCATGCTTCATGAAACAGTAGCGGGCCACATAACCGACCAGTTGCAATGATATAATGGGAAAGTGCCGCTACCATGAAAAAAAAACATCAGTACGTAAAAATATGAACAAAAAGGTGTTTTACCGATGGTTTTCACGTTTGGGGTTCTCGCGTGGATGGCTAATGTCCAGACATCCTGATCGTTATATTCTTCTTCCTCAGCGCTCCGGAATGTCTGATAGGCGCACATGGCAAACAAAATGGAGTCGAGCAGGTAGATCATCGCAAGGCTATTGCTTTGTTCAGATTTCAAAAACTTGAAGATAACAGCCAGGTAAAACGACACCGCTCCTAGTATTGGCTCCACCGTGGCTTCGTCCTTGCTCTGTGTTAAGATTATTGTGATGAAATCGAGCAGAGACATAGCGGTATGAAGGGAAGTCTGATACAACTCGGTTGTTTGTTGGAGACCCCTCAGCGAACTTCATTACTTCAAGAATTATCCATCAGGAATAAGATACGAGGCTCACCTTGAACACATCCTGCTTACTATAGTTCCGTGCATTCAATAGGGAGTTCTATGAAGAAGTGGGTTCCCTTACAATCATTAAGCCTGGATACAAATCGGCAGGACTCGTCCTTCAAGACGGTCTGAAGAGCGAGCGTGAAATGGTCGGTGCACACGAAGGTTAGAGCTTCAATTATCAAATCTTTCACTGGAGGAGTCGTTGGAAATGTTGTCCATGCAATAAGCAAAATCGTTTACCGATAAGATCTTCTCTTGCTAAGCCAAGGTAACAATATACGACAAGGATGCACCTTGTGAACTCCGGAACCTTCACCATGATCGTTGGCTCCGCTAAAATAGCATTTGACTCAAAGTATTGGGCAATTGTCCAGCACAAGGCACTCAAAAATCTTGCAGATATTGATACGGGTTCATGCCCCTCGACAGCGGTCACATTTTGCACAACATTTTGGAGTAGTTGCTGAGAAGACCATGTCAAGGTTACGGTGCTGGTGATGAGTGAAAGGAGGTCGTACCAGCATCATGGAGCTTGATGCCGCTAAGTCAAATAGCACTGAAGATCGTAGGGTCTCAAGCAGAAAGGTGTCATTGAAGTTCCCAGTTAGTGGTTGGTTCGAGTGGGAAAGCCACGTTGCGGTCTCGGGGAAATTTAGTACGTAGAAACCCGAGTAGAAAGGCAAGGGTATTACCAGACAACGAAGACATTCTGTATTTACAATCCGCGCATCGCTCCAGGTTGTCCAACTCCATGGCACCACATTTCCCCAGAAGATGAGAATGGACTGAGAGACGTCCAGTGTTTCCAAAGGCTGGAAATTTTCTAGGTCCTGGTCGAGAACGAATTTGATAAGGCCAAGGACATTTCCGAAGCCTTTGGGCAGCAAATGAGATGGATGTGACTTCTCAACTCGACAGGTCATGACTCGTCTATCAACAACCTATGGCACGTGAGATGAACAAAAAGAAATTGATAGTTTAAGACGCACTGAAAAGAGGGATATTAACATTGACGCAAATATCCTCTGAGAGATGTGATACGAGGGGTTTGAAAGAGAGTCGAGCTTCGAGGACATATGGTCCGCAGCAAAATATAAAGCGGGAAATGCATTCGCAGGTACTCGACTTTTAAAGGGAGATGAGAAATTATGTGGCATCAAGATCTTCGATGCATACCTGGCTTTGGGCCATTCTTCTGATTGTACGTGTACCAGCTGGGGTTCCATAACATATGCGGCGAACATGAGAGAGAGAGCAAGTCGTCTGGCAGCTGGAGAAAAATCATCAGATCCAAGCACATCCCTCATATTATCCCACTTTTCTGGGAAAAGTGTTGTTAGAAAAAAAAAAAAAACGTACCGAGAAGAAGAAATCATTACCTGGCAACTGAACGGAAGCGTGAACCATGTCGTGGTGCACCTGTAGCTGAATAGGCTCTGAGGCACTGGCCTGCGGTAGAGTGGCAAGAGTAGGAGCAGAAGCGACAGTGACGATTAATATGGTCAATTTGGCGAGAAGTTTGTCCACCCAAGTAACGGCTAGAGATCCCACGTGTCTGGGGTTTGACTGGAGAGCAACATCGCGAAAAAGCTTCCTGAAGTTGAAGAGCTTATCCATGAAGAGTGCATTGACTGTCAAAAATGCAACTGCTTGCGTCGTTTCAGTTGGTGACAAATTAGGTGCCGCGCACTCACCAAGGGAGGAGAAAGTCTTGAGGACAGCGGATGCGTGGCCATCCACAATTAGCAAATGTCGCGCGTCTGTTACAAATCTGATAAGTATGTCCGCAGAATTTTGAAGTGCTTTAAGACAGGTTGAGTTCTAGAAACGAAATTAAGCCTTAGGAGGATTCCTCGAAAAAAATTGTATGCACGGCAAGAAGGTCGATCGTAGTATCCTGGGTGAGGAGTCTTTGAATCTCGTGCTGAACATCCTCGAACTGCGGGTGGTGCAAGTCTTCCAGAGGTGTGATTGGCGGGACAAGAGAACATGTGAGCGAACAATACTTTTGGTTTTCAGAGCAAGTTAGAACCGTAGAATCACATTCGGATTCAGTTTCACTGATTTGATCCATGAAGAAAGCGGTCAGAGGGATTCAACCCATAAGCGGAGCCCTGGCTTCTTCGAAATCAGGTGATGATCCGATTGTCACCAAGCGTCAATGATAAAGAAAGCACTGTCAATCCGACTTGATGAAGAAGCCAATGATTCATCCAGCTTTTAGAGGCCTGTTATAGATTTTAAGAAAGTGGAAAGGTTGGTGCTACAATCTAAGACTTCATCGCTTTGCGAGAATATAGCTTCGAGATCAGTGGATGATTCTCCAGACTAAACGAAATTCAACAAGATGAGAAAGGGAAACGATCCAAAATGCCTACCGTCATGTCGCGAAATTCCAGATTTTCCCATTGTTCGTCTTCCTCGGCACGAATGATATGGAGTATCTCTCTGCGTACAGCAGACAAACCGCCTTGTCCAGGCCCGCTCTGGTCCTCTGATTTTCGAGCAGAAACATGCACTTCCTTTGCATCGCCGGCGGCTTTCTTTTCTTTTTTTGGAGCGACAACGGGGACAACTTCGTCTGGGTCAGGCGGAGGACCATCATCAGAATCCGAGTCTGAATCAGCCCCACGAGAGCGCCTGCTTTTGCGTGATAAAATATCCAGATATGTTAACGTGGGGCGGAATTGGTGTGTTTCGCTGATTGGATGTAAATGTAGTTTACCTGGAACGGTCTAAGCGACGGGTATCCCATGAGATATTTTAACAGACGAACCATCCCGAATGACTCCCAATACATGAGCTCCTCGATGTGCTATTTCTTCACTCCTCAAACGCACCTCAGTGAGTCGAGGTGCCTCATCATCTCTGTACTTTTCCTTTCTTTCTTGGTTCTTTCCCCTGTCATCCTCGACACGACCTGCTCCAAGTTCCTTCGATTTTTCACTGTTGTAAACCTCGGATCGCGTGTCAATCGGAACATGGATCTCGAGTCTGCGTGTCTCCGGTTTTATTCGGGCTGCGATGCGTTTGCCGCTTAGTACCGCAGAAGGAGGAGCCTGAAGGGGCCGCGTCAGATGTGGGAACTGATGAATGTGCAAATTTGTTGCAAGTTGATCGCAGAAATGGATGGGAAGGATAGAGACAAGTTCGTCGTTGTCGTTAAGGTCCATTTTGGATGATCACAGCCACAGCTGACCTTGACCCATCACAATCATGATTTTGGATTCTGTCGACCATCCTCGAAAGGTCGAAGAACCTCAGCCTGTTTTCTCTCCCTCGGAGACCGACCATCTACTGCTTGACATCCCTGCCACGAGCTTGAGGCCTCCCCCCGAATTCGCGCTATATGAAGCGGAGCACTTTGAGGTCGGGTATGACGATGTAGTCTCTCATGACCCTCACTTAAACACAGATGGTAAATAGAAGAAGATTCTCTTTACTCCCCGGTAATGACAACCTTTTTTTGGAACAGGAGAAGCTCTATACCGATTCCTTTTGTCACAGGCAGATATTTGTCCTTTTAATCGTCTGCACTGTCGCGGTACCCATTCCGAGATGAGGCAGCGTTGGATTACCGAGCGTGACTCTCAAGGACGGACCCGAAGTCGTCAGGAAGGTTACTCGGAAACCGTCGTTGATTTTGATTTTTGCATCGACATCTCTCCTCACAGCTGGGCAGGTAATAGGGCTAGTGTGCCAGTGCACTGGTCCGTCGCCGATGATGAACCTGCATATCGCGGGAAAATGGTTCGCGAATACGAAGGATTTCGGACCTCTGACGAGTGGTCCCAGACGAGATGCAAAGCAACACGAAATCAGGTCAAGCGAGACAAAAATTGGGTCGAGAGAAGAACCAAGTTGGGCTTCCCTCCATGGGTGCGAGAAGAAGACGTGGACAACGGCCTAGTAGATCCCTCATTGCTACCTCATTTTAATGGGTTAAGGTCTTCAAAGACAATCAGAGAATGGGCAGATGACTATTGCGCTAGCCCAAAATATCTGAAAGAGTTTGTCTACGAGAAGGTGGGGCATCCATCCATCGCTTAGAAATCTTGATCTAACTACTATCACTTTCCAAGGTACTCTACGGATGGAATATGCAGCAAATTGAAAGTGCCGTGCGGTCTACCATCGAGGCCGCACCCTATAACGGCTGCCTCACAGTAGAATTCACCCCACACGGCTCGAAGGTTTACATCCGACCAGACAACAAAGTATCGCGAATGCTCTCGAACAAATGGCTTAAATTTCTTTCCATCATTTTGTTTGTTTTCCCTTTTATCTGGCTATTTAAGCGGTTCCACTCACGTGGCGGTGGGCGGTGGGCGGTATGCGGAGGTGCTTATGCGCTCAAACAATGGGTTCCTCTGGAGTTTGGTGACGAAGACGAGGTCCCGGAGGCGCAACAATTGCCAGCGTATGTCATGACGGCGCCGACCACCTCGTCAGCATCTACGAGGACCGCTGGAATGAGCTACATGTCCCAACGTTCGAATCACCTCATACAAACATCTACTGGGCCGAAGGAACTCATCGGCCTCAAGGAAGGTGAATGGTTTAGGAGCTGGGAAGGTGCGATCACTCGTGCAGTCATTGGAAGGTATCAATCCCAGACCCCTCTTCCAAGCAGCACTCGCTCCAATCTAGTAGTCCAGACATTGGATGGTTATAACGATTCCCCAGTATTTATTCAACCTCCTCAATCAGTAGGCCCTACAGGCTGCTGATAAGTATGGAAATAAGTATGTAGGTTAGTAACAAGGATACCAAGATGGGTATCCATTAGGTCACGGTGAAAGCCATGGGGAGTGCAGAAAGTTCCGGAATTCGAGAGTCCGCCCCTCCGAGGACGTTCCGGTTTTCGAAAGTCCGCCCCTCCACACAGTCCGCCCCTCCGCCCCTCCGGACAGTGGCATCACGTTGAATCCACAACCTGCTGCGGACATAGGCCACGCCGCCACGCCTTATGGCT
>Ga0307517_10000613_pt1 | contig 60892 bp, 41 predicted proteins | sample 23_EM_MG_FD_194515 | JGI IMG/M metagenome (GOLD analysis project Ga0307517, IMG submission 194515) | Populus trichocarpa ectomycorrhiza microbial communities from riparian zone in the Pacific Northwest, United States - 23_EM | ecosystem: Host-associated > Plants > Roots > Unclassified | place...
AACCCTTCTCTCTTTTCCTGTGAACCTCCTTCCTCACGCACCTGTCCGTCAATACAACAAACAAGCAAACACCAAAAAAGTAACTCCTGCTCAATGCCTCCCAAACGTCGCGCAAATGATGGTATCTGGGGCCGCAAGGGTGGTGGAAATTGGGGGCCCCCAACTCGGCATCTTGGTCGGAAAAGAGCTGGGAGGGTTGTTGGTGGGGTCCATACGCCGGCTGGGTATCCAACTGGCAGGGTGGCAATAGCAGGGATTATTAAGTATCGCCGCGATGGCGGGTACCTAATTCCCAAGCCCCCATTCTATCGTCTTTGCCAGGAGATTGTGTCAGATTTGGCACTCGAGCAACAATTCCCTTGGCAGAGATCAGCTGTTGAATGCCTCCAGGTGGCAGGGGAAGAGTTCCTGGTGCTGACAATGACCGGTAAGTTGAGTTCCTCTCCTAGTATAATTATCTGATTTACTAATTCTTTGTTCATAGCTGGAGCCGTGGGTTCGGCACATGCTGGTCGCGTTACCCTCATGGTCCAGGACCTGAGATTAGTTGAGGATGTCATGAACGTTATGGCCGGCCAGCCAGATGGTGCCACTCGGGAAGAGATGAGACGTCATCTAAATGAGGATGGTGGTGCTCCCGGGGGTGCACCTCCTCCTCCTCCTCCGCCTCCTCCTCCTCCTCCCGGTTGTGCACCTCCTCCTCCCCCTCCTCCCGGTTGTGCTGCTCGTCCCGGTGGTGCTGCTCGTCCCGGTGGTGCTGCTCGTCCCGGTGGTGCTGCTCGTCCCGGTGGTGCTGCTCGTCCCGGTGGTGCTGCTCGTCCAGGTGGTGCTGCTCGTCCCGGTGGTGCTGCTCGTCCTGGTGGTGCTGCTCGTCCTGCGGGTGTTCCTCCTCCCGGGCGCCCTCTCCCTCCTCCTACTCCTGGGGGTGCACCTCCTCGGCGTGGTGCCCCTCCCCGTCACCCGGGAGCTTCTTCCCATCACTCACCCCCTGACAATGACGGTAGTGACAGCGACAGTGACGACAGCGATAACGCTCGTGCACCTGTACGCCGTCACTTGTATGGTGGCCCTGGGAGCACTAGCCGGACTGGGGGTAGTGGTACTACAGGGGGTGCTGGGGAAGTTGTTAGACAAGGAAATTCGGTTGGGGGTGTGGGTTCTGGTATGGGAGATGGAAGTGGTAGCGAGGAAGGTGATGCGAGAGGTGCCCAGGGAGACCATGAGACAGGGCATGTGGGTACTGGGGGGGGTGGTGGCAGTAGTAGTAGGGTGGGGCCCGGCGCCATCGGAGGCACACCTGCACACCCCGCTCGAACAGGGCCGTCTGGGGCTAGGGTTAGTAGTCCTACCCCGCGGACGCCAGTTCAGCCGACTCGTGGTAGGGGTTGGAGTGGTTGGAGTGGGGCTCGTAGGCGCTCTGCGGGCCCTGGTGGGAGTGGTTGGAGCCGTGGTGGCGGTAGGATGCCGGCGCGCTCCGGGAGTGGTAGTGGGAGGGCAGGAGCTGGTGCTGGTGGGAGCGCTACCACCTAAGCATATTCAGGGATTGTCTTTTTCTTTCTCTTAATTCACCTCTTTTTTCAACTATTATGACTTTCATTCTTCTTGTTTTCTATTACTCCATGGTGTTGTCCCCATGTGGTGGGGGGGACGGGGCAGTCTTTTCTCACTTTTACACAAATCATACGGCTAACTCAAACCTCCGAGTCACATCTAACTTAGCATAATTACCTTTTATAGAACTCTTATTACTATAAATACACTCTTTCTTTAACCTCACCATTTCGCTATATGAACTCTGAACACAGTAACTCCATAGCACGACTGTGGTTATGATTTGGGCGTATGGCTTGGGCGTATGGCTTGGGCGTATGGTTTGGGCGTATGGCTTGGGCGTATGATTTGAGCGTATGATTTGGGCGTATGGTTTGTGTATATGGTTTGGGCGTATGATGTGAGCGTATGATTTGGGCGTATGGTTTGGGTGTATGGTTTGGGCGTATGATTTGAGCGTATGGCTTGGGTGTATGATTTGGGCATATGGCACCAGCGGATGAATAAGGCTTATGAATTGGGCATATGATTTGAACCTGTGAATAGAGTGTATGAATTGGGCTTATGAATTAGGCGTATGGGCTGCTGAGACAATATACGTTACTAGACTAGGCAACTAGGACGTCCAATCCGTGTTGTGAATTATTCCGGTTCATATTGTATGAATCATTCCAACCAAATAAATGCCCGTATATACTTCGAGGTACGTGGTTTTTGGTACACGCCCCTGGCATGAATGGACCGAACACCAGGGGGCTCCTTGGCAAAGGGCTTTCAGCGCCCGTAACCCCAGCGGTGTTCGGTCCATTCATCCCAGGGACGTGTATATGCTTACACAATTACTCAATCATGTATCAAAAGAGCAATGTTTGAGAGGCGAATATACGAAAAAGCGGGGCTCTGGGCGGAGAAAATTCATTGACGGAGGGCTGTTCAGGGCATTAAACGGGGCGGGGGCCTCGATGGGGGCAGGGGCAGGGGTTGAAAAAAAGAAACGCCCCGCCCCGGGCCATTGGCCGGGGTGGGGCGGGGAATTGAGGCGGGGGCCCGCCGGTTTCGGGGCCCCGGAGGCTCCTTAACGAACACTACACTTAAGTCCGGTATGGCTGCACGGTCGGCCATGCATACGACAAGTAGCGGTGGGGCAGGAGTGATTTCCTGTTGGATGTGGGGAGGCACACCATCGGCATGAAACCAGGTTGGTGCATCAGTTACTGTGGTGTCCATCGCCCTGGCATTTGGAACACTGGGTGTGGGAGTTGAAGCGCAAGCGGCGCTCAGTCCTATAGGTTGATGAGAAAGCGGCAAGGCGTTTTCCAACGTAGTCAGATGCCCTAGGGCCCGTTACGCTGATCAAGACTGTAGAGGCCGGTTTACCAGCGCTAGCGTTGTCAGTGGTGAGCCATCTGGGTTGGGTAGTAAGGGACAACCCAGTATTGTAGGTGGTAAGCTCATTGACTATCTCGGCCAGTGACTTCGAGGTTGGGATTCCGGGTACTACAACGTGTGATACTCCGGTGTCCAGGTAAATGCTAACCGTTCCTGGTATTAGGTGGAGGAATGTTCCCACCTTGGTGTTAAGCGAGGTGGCCTTAACTGATTCCATGGTGGTAAGGGTGACAGTATTCCCTGGAAGGGAGACAGTCAGTACGTATGTCGCAGCTAGTGCCAAGTTGATGTCATCTCTTAGGTATAGGACGGTTGGAGGGAGTGGTCCGCCCTCGCGCTTAACGACAAGGCGGTGTTCTCTGGCAGTGAGACCCTTCTTCGGTCGTGCCCTATTGTTGGTAGTCGATTTTGCTGGGGCATTAGCAGCCCTAGCGGCCATGGCAGTCTTTTCCTTGCTCCCCTTCCTGGCCTCCGTGGCCCACGATTTGTGTGGTGTGGTTGTGGGGAGAGCGACTGGGCGGGAGTCAGGGGCAGCAGCCCGCTCAGGTGCTGTCACCGGTAGTGGGAAGAGTATCGGGGTGGGGGTGTCAGGCCGGGGTGAAGTGTTCTTGAGGGTGGTAACTTCCTCGGTAAGGGCTTCGATCTGTTCGCTAAGCACATCGATGGCCGTCCTGTAGTCCTTGTGAATCTGGTAGATCATCTCGATCATGACCACATTCTCTTTGCTGGCAGTGGTGGCCCCAATTTCCTGGTCCTAGTTAATCTTGTGGAAAAGGTTCAGGAAGTAGGCACTTGGAGGGCCGTGTCTCAAGTATCTCTCATCGATGTGTGGGAGGCTTGTTATCGTGTTGCTTCTGGGTCGCTTAAGCGAGGGGGGGCCTTGTGGCATGAAGATTGGGGACAGGGTGGGGGCGCCCTCATGAGTGGAGGAGCTCCTAGCACCCGTGGGTGGTGGGGGGTGGTCGGCCGCTTTGCCTTTTCCTTTGCCACCATGACCCGAGCCAAAGGGAGGGACAGAGGGATCCATGTGGTATTCATGTAACCTCACAGGTCACGCTACGCGGGAATCTCGAGATAGTGTACGTGGTGTTTCTGAAAGTGCAAATTGAACTTGGAGGGAAAATAGGGGGGAGGAACCATGGTTTGAATGGGAAGGAAGACAGTGAGACTTGTATGAGGAAAAAAAGTTTGGCTGAATAATTAGCCAAGAAAATTCCTAATTAGGCGTACTATACTAAGGCATTAGGACTAGCGTCCTCACTTCGGCGTGAGACTCAGTTGGTTCTAAGGTGCCGGCACCATACTTGGCGCAAATTGAAAATTAAGATGGGGTTACATCCGCATCTGTGTGGCAACCATGGTCCCTAGCTGTCACAGCACCTCTGATCCCAATATTGAACTTGCTCTCTAATATTTGGTGAAAATTAGACTATTCTCAAATCTCGGCATCTGGAACGCATCATAACACATCACTCGATAATTCTGAAATTAGTGAAGATCAACATACTTGGCATATACAAAACAGGAAGGTCCTGAAAATGGGGGTCTCTCCGCCACATGGGAAAGTTGCAATACGGTAGTAGCCACAAAAATGATATTAGTTTCACACCTTTCCCTTGAGTTAATTGGAGTGTTCTTGGCACTGAAGAGTGCTGAACCTGTGAGGCTGTTTTAATAAACCTCCGCTTTTCCATAACCAAACCCCGCTTGGCTTCAACTCTCAGAAATCTCATCAACCAACAATGCACAACTCCTCCTCTTCCACAGAACAAGCACAAACGAGTGGAACATGTCTCAATATACCATCAATCATAGCAAAAACTGCCTCAATGCGACAAATTCTTATAATACTACCGTGTCAAACAACTATACTCTTGCTGATGATCGGTCTCAGCTGCAAAGCTGGCTATCACCCCTTGATCCCGGTTTACGACATTCCGATATTCAAGAGCGACGTGTCAAAGATGTCGGGGAATGGCTCATGAGGACTGAGGAATTTAAAAGATGGTGTGGATTGGATGGGCAGGGTGGAGATGATATGGCAGTTCTGTTCTGCTACGGAAATCCGGGTGTCGGCAAGACATTCATTAGGTAACAAGGATTATTCTCTGGAAAGAGAAGTAAACCAGTGCTAACAAGGCGCCATGACAGCTCGCTAGTAGTGGACAGGTTGTGTGATTGGACTAGGGGACAGAACACGGCCGTTACATGTTTTTACTTCGACTTTGCGGCGCGAAAGGAACAAACTGCCACCATTATGCTGGGTTCCCTCCTGAAGCAAATAGTCAGCGCAACGGGAAGGATTCCGGAGGATATATGTCACGGCTTGCGAGAGCAGAGAGAGGCCATTAGTGGACGCAGACCGTAACTTGGCGATATCGTGCAGATGCTGCAACTCGTCACATCCTCGCAGCCCATATTTATGGTCATTGACGCTCTCGATGAGTGTACCGCTGTGCAGCGATATCGGCTTTTTGATTCGTTGAAAGAAATCCTTGAGAGGTCCACGGGTGCGCGAATATTCGTGACCGGAAGGCCCCATATTCGCACGGAGATTGAGACGCGCCTCGCAGGACGAGTGGCAAGTGTATCTGTCGGTCCCATAAGAGACGATATCATCAGATTCCTTCGTGCCAGGCTGAGCGAAGACGAAACACCGGATGCTATGGATGGGAGTTTGGAGGCGGAAATTCTGGAGAAGATTCCTGAAAATATGTCAGAAATGTGGGCAGCGGCCGTGCTCCTAAGAATACCATCCCTCATTATCGGCTGATATATCTTTAGGTTTCTTCTCGCTTCCTTAAATATCGAGGCAATCTTGCAAGAATCGACAATGTCTCGAAGGCGAGAAGGACTAAACAAAATGGCCGGTGGACTGGGGTTGGAGGACATCTACGGCGCGACAATAGAACGGATAAAGGCGCAGGGTGGGGACAAATCAAGACTTGGGATGGGAGCGTTGATGTGGATATGCCATGCGGAGAGACCATTGAGCCCGAAGGAGCTTTGCCATGCCCTAGCAATCGAGTTAGGGTCCAAGGATTTCGATGCCGGCAACATCCCTTCGATAATGACACTAGTGGGCTGTTGTCAAGGGCTTATTATTGTGGATAAGGAGGAATCAACAATGCGACTAATCCATTTCACTCTGCGCGAGTATCTTTCCGCCCATCCTCATATTTTTAGTCGACCTCACTCGGCAATAGCCGAGATTTGCTTGACATATCTGAATTGCCAACAGGTCAAGACCCTTTCAGTAGCTACCGATGGTGATCTCATCGATAATGAACCCTTTCTAGTCTACTGTTCTCTGTACTGGGGAGTCCATGCAAAGAAGGAACTCTCGGACCATGCTATGTCACTTGCCATGCAGCTTTTTAGGGAATACGATGGCCATATATCGGCGGCATTGCTTATGGAGATAGAGTGGGCGGTTTATCCTGAGGATGGTTATACGGGTCTCCTCTGGAATGGACTGCACTGCGCATCGCACTTTGGAATTGTTGAGATTGTAACTGCTTTGATACAGATAGGATGTTATGACCTCAACGAAGGGGATTATTGGGAGTTTACTGCACTTGCATCGGCTGCTAGCATGGGACATGAGGAGGTGGTGGAAATACTACTCGGGAGAGAAGAGGTCAGCCCCGACAAGCCTTCAAGTGGCGGCGGAACACCCCTCTCGTTCGCCGCGTTGAATGGGCACGAGGGGGTGGTGGAAATACTACTCGGCTGGGAAGGGGTCAATCCTGACAAGCCGGATGATGACGGCAGAACGCCGCTCTCGCATGCCGCACAGTACGGAAACGAGGAACTAGTGAAAATACTACTCGGACGGGAAGAAGTCAACCCTGACAAGCCTGATCTTGAAGGCCAAACACCGCTCATGTGGGCAGCTCGTTGGGGCAGCCCGGGTGTGGTAGCGCTGCTACGATCTCACAAAGCGGTAGTTCATAGTGCGACTTAAGGTTAAAGAAATATCACCTGCTGTAAATCACCACCATCCCCGCCTATTCAAAGCATATTGCTCAAGGAAGTTGTCCCTATATATCATCCGATTTTCCCCATTCGATAGGTGCTCAAATATGTATTATAACACCTGTGCGGAACTCCTTATCCGATCCCGCCGCGTCAGTGTTTATGCATTTTGGTTTACAAGGCTCTGTAGCTAGGATGTGGATGAGCGAGTTTAATTACTGTGAAAAGATTCCCCCTACAGCTTGCAGTCTCCCTCACTACCCTCCAATTTTCCAAAGCCAGGCGAGTATATTAAGAGTAACTAGGTGAAAAACAAGAAGGAAATAAATAAGAGAACCCAAGAAGAACAACGCCAAAGGAAATCCTGCACCCAACTTGATATCCTGCAATGATCCATCAGTTTGCTGTCGGAAGTGTTGGAGAAGTTGCCGCAGCCCTTGCTATGCGAGATCGTTACCGCCGATGTGGCCCATTGTGACAATGAGGGCGCATTAGGATTGTCTCAGGGGGGGGTGGCGGGCAATAAAGAAGACGAGCAATTGAATGTATAGGAACGCGAGGTGAAGGAAGGGTGGTGGCTCGGAGCTGGGAGGAACTATGGAACTGAGGTATGTAAAGGGGGTGAGGCCCACGGCCCCCCATGGACGAGCTATGACCCCGCAGTGCCCTGGCAACCGGCCATACCTTTTTCCGCTGTCCCCCGAGACAGTGTGGTCGATCCCTAGAAGCAGACGCTAATACGCTTTGCCCAATTGGCAACGGGTTCTCCCAACCATACATCCTATTTTCCAAAGCCAGGCGAGTATATTAAGAGTAACTAGGTGAAAAACAAGAAGGAAATAAATAAGAGAACCCAAGAAGAACAACGCCAAAGGAAATCCTGCACCGAACTTGCTATCCTGCAATGATCCGTCAGTTTGCTGTCGGAAGTGTTGGAGAAGTTGCCGCAGCCCTTGCCATGGGAGATCGTTACCGCCGATGTGGCCCAGCGCAAGGCAGGCGAAGTGACTGATCAGGGGGTCGGCCTGCCGTACGGTGGCTAACGTCTCCCCAAATCCAGGCAGGCAGCTAGCGGTGGTTAGTTAGTTCGACAGACAGGGCCCTGGAATCTCTTCGATAGTTTGATTCTCTCCTTTTTTGAGAATTCGATATACGCCTTATAGGCGTCTGATCTCCATCTGCCCAAGGTCTGAATGTCGTTTTTAGGGATCCCGACCTCCGCAGCCCAGGTCGCTGCGCCCCTACGGAAACTATGCCCGTTCCATGTCCCGTGGCCCAAGCCAACGCCCGTTGCTAGCTCTTGTAGCCTGCGTACTACGTACTCCCGTGTAAAAGCATGCTGTTCCAACTTTCCAATACAAAATAGTTGAGCGTGTTCTGGTCGGTGGGTATCTATGGCTCTAAGTCTTTGCATCGCTAGGACAGGGCAGCCCTTATCGTAGGTGGCAGCGATAGTCAGCTTTATGCCTTTGCGGAAGGGGTCTGTCTTTGAGGAGGGTAAATTGAGTTCCATGTATGTCGCTTCCTGAGATATTCGAATACAGCTTTTGGTGAGAAACCCCTTGCCAAAGCCTTGCGCTAATGCTCGATCTGATTCTTTATAAGTAAACTCGCCAACTATTAGGAAACCTGCAAAAGCTAGTGTAAATGCCGCGTATATAACCACATCTTCATAGTAGTTACCGGTTAGGGCAGACAGGACTTTGAGTAGATATGGGCGAGTTAAAGGGGTTCTAGTTCGGCGCTCAGGTTCATTATGGTCACGCTTTATTCCCTGTATCGTTCTCTTAAGCCGTTGGTCGGAAAATGCCTTGCAGTCAATACCCAGGTCTAACTGGTAAGACTTAACCCCTGCGAGATAGAGCTTCATGGTTTTAATCTTCACTGTGCCCGCTAGGGAGCAGAGTCATTCCATGAGCCTGGATGACTTGGCTGGGAAGCATCCGCCATTGTAGTGCCGGTAATCAGAGAGGGCGCAGAAGATAGCAAAACGTGATCTAGGTGTGTTATAGTTTCGCCAGGTTGAGGAGGCGAGTCCGCGCCATAGGTAATGTGCTGCTACTGCTGACAGTCCCGACTTCTGTATGTCAACAACCCACGTCTCTGGAGGTTGCAGGTGGGTGATATCAACTGTGATGCCATGTTAGCGATTCTGCGATAGTCAGCACAGGAGAGCGCATCCGCTAAGGCGTTTTCTGTGGTTGACACCCATCGTGCCTCGAAGTCTAAGTCGTACTCGGTCGCAAGCAGCAAGCATCTTCTAAGGATCCGCATTGGGGCACCGCGGATGGTTCGGTTGGCTAGTCCATAGGCAACTGCTTGGTTGTCGACGTGTATTACGAGCAGCTTGCCTTTCCACTCTCTGCCCCAATAAAGAAGGACTTGTTCCACGGCACGCATCTCGAGGGTATTGATATGCTCTCTGGCCTTGAGGATATAGTCTGGGACTGGGATGGAAAATGCCGACTGAGGTTGGGGGGCATTCTGAGTTGGCTCCGTAAAGAAACCACCAAGACCTTCTGAACTGGCCGCATCAGACCAGGCTTGCACTACCTCCCTCACTCTGATGGCAATTGAACGCTCGGGTGTGTTTTCCAAGATCTGGTTCCACCAAGAGAGATCTCTTTTCGCCTCGCAGGATAGGCGTCGTTTGAAGTTCCTTCCTCCTGGGGGAAAATATAGTTCCATATTATAAAGGCGTCGAAGGAACGTACACCCAAGTGGAACCACTGTTGTAAGAAAGTTCAGATATCCCGTAATGCGTTGTATGTCAACTAGGGAAAGCGAGTTTTGTTCAATAGCGTTTCGCCCTAAGTGGCGGGCTTTGGTGACCATCTTCGTGGGTAGCCGGATGGTCATCGTTTGAGTGTCGAGTTCGAAACCGGCAAAGCTTGCTAATTGGCCTTCCTCACTCTTCGTCGTCTTAATTGCAAGACCTACTGCGCAGCAGAGTTCGCTAAAGGCTTCTGTGTAGACTTTGACGGGTGCGGCTGGGGGTAATATCACCAGGAAGTCATCAAGATAGTGTACTACAATCGCCTCCAGGTCCTTCTGGCATAGCTCGGCTTCCAGAGTCCAGTGGAAGACTTCCGCAAATAAATTGAACAGGTATGGTGCAGTTCGAAGGCCGAAAGGGAGAAAACGTTCTGCGTAGAATTGCTTCTGCCATTGGAAACCGAGGAGTGGGGTATCCAGTGGTGATACTGGAATGTAACGGAAGGCTGCTTCAAAATCTCGCTTGATAAGTATGCATCCGGGGCCGAACAGTTGAATGGCCCGGATTGCGTCTTCAATTCCGCTGTAGGTAATTGCACCATGCTCCTCCGGAATGCCCTGATTTATTGCGCTTGGGTCGGCTGCCGGGTACGAGATGTGGTGAATTCTGCGTTAACTACCGTCCGACTTGTCAGTTAGTCAGAGCGGAGATGCGGTATAGTGGTTTGGTAAGCTTCTGTAGTCAGGGTAGAGTTCTAAGCGATTCTTTTTGAGCTCAGATATGATTTCAGCTGTGACTGTACTAGGGTCTTCCTCCGCGCTTGATAAATTGGGGTGTATAGTAGCGCTGGTGCGGGAGCCCTCATAGCCGATGCGTGCCCCATATTCGCATATGCCTAAGATAGCATCGACTATGCTTGGGTCCGGGTATTGCGAGGTGCGTCTCTCCCATCCTTCCCGTTTGAGTACTTGTTTGGGCATTGGTAGGGCATGCCGGGTGAACAGTGTATAGTGAATGGAGGTATTGGGGCGGGCTAAAATTTGTTTCACTGCTCAAGCTTAGCTAGGTGATGGGAAAATTGGGCCGCTGCCCTGGTTATATATGAAGCTTGGCTATTGGGGGTATATATCGCGGTGGGTATGGGGTGTGGGAAAATTGTGAGTAGTGTGGGGGTGGGACGTTTATAGTAAAGTGGGAGATGGAACGAGAGGTAGGGGGGGGGGGCTGTCCTGCTAGGGGGGGAGGAGAGGTATGAGGGGAGCTAACGTCCATGGGGGCGGATGCCGGATAATTGGCCTTGTCCGCTGCCTCCAGATAGGCATTGGGGTGAGCGGTGGTTGCTACCACAGGTTGCGCAGGTGTGTTGATAGCGGCAGCTAGCCGAGCGGCACTCCCGGAAGTTCCAGTTGCAGCATGCTTGCGTGGTTATTGGTGACGTGCCCATGGTCGGTAGGGGTGGGTATGAGGGAGTGGGGAAAGAAGAATTATAGTTCCCGCGGCGGTCAAAGGAGGAGGTTGCGGATGCTGTACCTGCTGCTGCTGGTGGGTAGAGTGGGCTACCAAGGTTCTCGCGGCCAGAGGGCTCGTGTGCTCTTCTTGAGAATCCCTGCACTCCCCGTGGGATTTGTGACCACTGTGCTCGTGGTACTGGGTATGCGAAACATTTTGAAGCAACGAGCTCGCTGTCCAGTTGTCTCTATTCGGTTGGCTGGTAAATGCTTTTACCACTTGCAACCCGCTTGCGGTGGAATTGAAAATGGTAGGCTTTTACTCCTTCCCATGTATACTTCTCAAGTAGGTCGTATAGGTTCATTGTGTAAATTGACAAGGCGGTAGCCAAATTGCCTTGAACTGCCTGTGGTGCTAGCTTCACGATGATGCCACAGTAGGCTGCCCACGCTTTCAAAAAGCTGCTCATTCTATATTCGCTTTCCTTTCCATCTCTTTCTGCTTGTTCAAATTCTACCCCTCCAATGCTGATTGTGCGTTGTGACTCCGCCCGATCCTTCTCGTTCGCTAGGAGACGATAGATGTTGGTTGGTTTAAACCGGTTTTCGATGATCTGGGTAAGCGTGCCTCGCTCCACCCCTGGAAATAAAATCTCCACTGAGTCGGCGATAGTGGATGCGCTCTCGCTTGCTGGTATGACCCTGTGTTGGGTGGGGATATACGTACTCATTCTACCCGGCTCATGGGTGTGACTTCTCTCCTCTGCTGCTATTTGCCCCCTGAGTTCAGCCAGCTGGCTCTCCAGTTCTCTAATTTTTGCGTGAGTAGGGTTTGACTGTGGTAACAGCGGGTTAACAATGGTTGGAGATGGTGGCAGGGAAACGTGGCTAGTGTTTAGTTGTTGTGCGTGATTCTCGGAGCTCAGTTGGTGGATAACGCGGTCTACGATGTCTTGCTGATGGGACTGTAACAGTTGCTGCATCATGATCAGGTTTATTGGTATATCCGATTCTTGAAGAGCTCAAGATTCGGGATCTGCTTCGCTAGAGATGGTTGGTATTGCGGGTTCGGTAGGGCTGCCTGCCAGGGATAAGGTCCGAGAAATACTCTGCTGTATATTTGGCAAGGGAGAGTGGCTGTATCGTGGAGTGCTGGGTTCGATCTCGCTGCTCGTGATTGAAGGCTCTATCTGTTCCTGGTGATTGGACGATGTAGGGGCAGGGTCTACTCCCCTGTCCGTAGCGATTTAGGGGTTGACGGTTTCGCGTGTTTTTTCTGATTCCGCCACGGGCCCCACGTCTGTTTGCTGGGGTTGAGGTCTCTCCGCGTGTTGAAGCTCGCCTTGGGGCCATTGTTTGTGGTGTCAAATGCTAGGGTAATTGTTTTTGATGGGTAATAAAGAAGACGAGCAATTGAATGTATAGGAACGCGAGGTGAAGGAAGGGTGGTGGCTCGGAGCTGGGAGGAACTATGGAACTAAGGTATGTAAAGGGGGTGAGGCCCACGACCCCCCATGGACGAGCTATGACCCCGCAGTGCCCTGGCAACCGGCCATACCTTTTTCCGCTGTCCCCCGAGACAGTGTGGTCGATCCCTAGAAGCAGACGCTAATACGCTTTGCCCAATTGGCAACGGGTTCTCCCAACCCTACATTGTATTCAACATCCTCTAGCTCTAAATTGGTGCTCATTTTTTCTTCTTGTACTGTTCTGTTTCTTTTCTGCCCACCCTATTCCGTTCATAATAGATCAGATATATATGGAGTATATTTTTGGATGGTGGAAAACGAGTGCACGACAGCACATGGATTCTCGAGACAATTGTGAACAACTATCATTGAACTATGTGAAGGCCGATCTAGAGTCTATGCCCCGCTACGATGAATGATAGGCTGAGCGAATAATGTAATAACATACCCAGCCAACTCCCACTAGCCACCAGTCTATAAGCGCCAGTATGGTGGGCGAGTGAGGGAGGCCGAAATGAAATGCTCTTCATATCCCTCGCCATTCCCATTGTCCCCTTGTCGACTCAATAGCATGTAACATACCGGTCTAGTAGCCCTTACTATGGGTACTTAAATCCTTGCTAGACATATAGCGCTCTAGCCTACTTGTTTATACCCGGGGCGAGAATAAGTCCGGAGCCGGTGGTAGAACCACGATCCCCCGCAAATTCAACCATCAAGATAACCACAGTACTCATTACAATTGCAACCCAATTATAATAACTATTAATATTAAGGCTTTTCCATTTTTGTCCTCCCTCCCTCTAGAATCATGGAATCTGGGGATAGGACCTTGGATTTTCACTGAGGCACTAACTCCAGTTGGTGTGGTATTTTTGGTGGTTTAGATTTGTGGAGAATTGTGGTTGCGCCCGTTGGCTCGGAACTTGTGCTGGCTACGAGTATGCTGCAGGTATTTAACAAGCATCAGTTAGGCACCGGGGGGTATTTCGTGAGCTTGCTTGCGTAGTGCGTGCTCAAGTCAGATTAAGGCGGTTCGGGGCATCCAAGGTGGGATCATTAGGTGATTTATTAAGAATAGTATCATAGGTCGACAAGTCTACCGCTAGCAGCACTTTTGATCGGTTCTAGTTTTGGCAGATGTGCATTTTCTTGGGGTGTATAGAGATGTGAGGGATAATTACGGATGCTGGGACCTACTCTGTCGTAGTGCTCCCTTGTCGCGTGTGCACTAGTTCGGCTGGCCTGATAATGGTCGGGAAGCTGGATTCCAAAGGCCTCTTCATAGAATATTCCGTCAGAGTGGAGAAGAGCCCACCACTGTTGGGGAGGGTTGAGTAGGGTATTTTCTGCCGTGCTTCGAATTACCGGCGGTTCCCATGCGAGCCCTGCGATTTTTTTTTAAACCGTGAGATGGGTTTATTGTCCAGGACAACGTGGTCGTGGGTGCAAAACCCTTCTGGGAGGCACGAATGGAATTGGGTGAGAATTTTTGTCCACTCCTTGTTAAAGCTACCGCAATTACTCTTAGACACAATGCAACAAAATTGAACTTCGCTGGCACGACTTTGGGAAGAGTGGTGATGTTCGCTCGGTCCTGTCTTGGTAGTCACAGGAGCAGATACCATACAGTAGTGTTGTTAATGAAATTTGGCTCCAATTAGTTTGCGCTTCTTAGCTAGCCTACTAATAACTTAGAGAATTTAGATATTGGTTGATGATAGAACTTGGCTTCAAGGAGGGGAGCACGCTGGGCTTGAGTTGGATGGTGGGAAGGTGTCACGTGTACTACAGGGGTGGCTGAAGTTTAGTCGGAGTGGAAAACGGAAGGGGGCGACTCCATGCAAGGCAGAGACTCTTCTCTTCTCTCGCATTTGCTTTCCACCACCATACTACGGCACAACGGAAGAACAGTTTGGACCGTCAACGGAAAAAGCAAAATTTGAGAAAAGCAGGGAGCACCTAGGGATAGATAGTCGGACAACTGGAAAAAGGTTGGGTTTTCTTTTTCGCTTTGGTTTTTCTTTCTTTCTCTGGGTTTGAATTGGGTGAAGGGTTTGTGAATTAGCTAAAGTAAGTTGAATTTATCGTGAATTGGTTGCCTTTCATTAAAGGGCGTTGTTGTTATCTGTGATAGTTGGTGATTTGTAACTTCCTTCGCTTCAGAGAGCACGGTAGATAAACTGTTGCCTAACTTCTTGTTTTTCGGTACCTTCACGTTAGCAGAAGGGAAGATGTGACGCCGGATGCCGAGCCCGGGGGAGCGGGAGCAGACACGCTGGGGAAGGCCAACGGCGAGTATCGGATACACGAGCAGGGTTGGAATTCGTACTTATGTGAAGCTGCAACGCGAATCTGACTGGATTTCTGGTTGGTAATCAGCGAGCGTATTGAAAACAAAGGAACCGGGCACCAGTGTATCTACTCTGCGGAATGAAAGAGGTATGGGGAAACAACTGTCACTATCAAGAATTCTCAACCCGAAAGGAAAACCACACAAGTCGCAATCAATTCAAACTTGAATCCTTTAAGCGACACAAACCTCTTATTTAAAATCAACCCCGGGAACCGCACAAAGGAGAGAAAAATCCAACTGCAAGAAAGCCCAACCTTACAGGTTGTCCGACTAACTAGGTACAGGACAAAATTTCCTTCCTCAATCAACAGTCCAACCGTTCCTCTGTTGCACTGTGTTCCTTTGTCGCGATGGGCGTTGTGTTGTGGTGGAGGGGGGAAGCGCAAGAGAAGTCAAAGAATAGACTGCCTCCCTAGCCACCCGGACGGATGCTGATTGGGTATTGTATGAGGAAACGGCGGCGGTGAGCGCAATCAAATCAAGCAAATCGCTTAAAACTTTCTTATCTGGGTTGGGCTGTCCGGGTGAGGGGGGTGTCAGGTGGCTAGGGAAGCAGTCTAACCTGCATAGAGCCCCCTGTCTGCCAATACTAGGCAACAGCCACCCTCTAGAAACGTGACATCTCGCCAAGCCGGGATCGTGATGCGCTATCTATTCTGTAAGCTATTTGCTGATAAGCAAAAAAAACCGCCATTTGGGAAGGCCAAATTTCATTCTTACAAGTAACATGGCTGGGCTACTCGCTGCAAGAGTAAAATCCTGAGGCAACAGGTGCGTCCGCAATTCCCCGCAAAATTCAACAATCACAATACCACCACAACTTCGGTCAATGCCAATCAAAATGAAAGACACTAGTGCTAGATGCGATGGCCCTAAAGAGGAAGGACACAAGTAAACAGTCCTTAGTATTAATATTCACTATATTTACTATAGCTATGTTCGCAATTTTAATCGCATTTGTTATCATATGGTTGAATTTTGCGGTGGTTCGTAGTTGGGCCCGCTGTCGCAGGACTTATCCTCGCCGAGAAAAATAGGACTTGGGCGCAAATTAATAATGGGGATGGGGTTACACTGAGATCTGTGTGGCAACTATGGCCCCCTGTTGCCACTGCATCCCTGATGCCAATGTTGAACTTGCTCTGAAGTATTTGTTGAAAACCGGCCTGCCCTATTCTCAAATCTCCGCACTAATAAGTTATGTCAACATCATAACACATAAGTCAATTAGTAATTCTGAAGTTGGTGAACATCTACATCTTGGCATACACAAAACAGGAAGGTCTGGAATATGCAGGTCTCACCGCCCCATGTGAATTTTCCAATAGTAGCCACAAGAAGGATATTAATTTCACACCTTTTGCGTAGCTAAACCTGAGAGCCAGTTTTAAGAAACCCCGCTTTTACTTCACTACGCCCCGCTTACCTTCCGCTCTCGTGAATCTCAACAAACCGTGCACAGAAACTCCTCCTCTTCAACAGAACAAGCGCAAACGAGTGGAAAATGTCTGGATATGCCATCAGTCATAGCAACAACTGCCTCAATACGACAAATTCTTATAATAATACTGTGTCAAACAACTATACTTTTGCTGAGGACCGGTCGCAGCTTCTAAGCTGGTTATCACCCCTTGACCCCGGTTTACGACATTCCGACATTCAAGAGCGGCGTGTCAACGATGTCGGGGAATGGCTCATGAAGACTGAGGAATTCAGGAGATGGTGTGGATTGGATGAGGAGGGTGAAGGTGATATGGCAGTTCTATTTTGCTACGGAAATCCTGGTGTTGGCAAGACATTTATTAGGTAACAAGGATTATACTCCCACAAGAGAAGTGAACTAGTGTTAACAAGGTGCCATGGCAGTTCGCTGGTAGTGGACAGGCTGTGTGATCGGATTAGAGGACAGAACACGACCGTTACATGTTTTTACTTCGACTTTGCTGCGCGAAAGGAACAAACTGCTACGAGTATGCTGGGCTCCCTCCTGAAGCAAATAGTCAGCGCAACGGGAAGGATTCAGGAGGATATATGGCAGGGTTTGCGAGAGCAGAGAGAGGCAATTGGTGGACGCAGACCGCAGCTCGGCGATATCGTGAAGATGCTGCAACTCATCACGTCCTCGCAGCCCATATTTATGGTCATTGACGCTCTCGATGAGTGTACCGCTGTGCAGCGATATCGGCTTTTTGATTCTTTGAAAGAGATCCTTGAGAAGTCCACGGGTGCGCGGATATTCGTGACCGGAAGGCCCCATATTCGCACGGAGATTGAGACGCGCCTCGCAGGACGAGTGGCAAGTGTATCTGTGGGTCCCATAAGAGACGATATCATCCGATTCCTTCATGCCAGGCTGAGCGAGGATGAAATACCTGATGCTATGGATTCGAGTTTGGAGGCGGAAATTCTTGAGAAGATTCCCGGAAATATGTCAGAAATGTGGGCAGCGGCCGTGGTCCTAAGAATCCCATTGCTCATTACCGGCTAATATATCTTTAGGTTTCTTCTCGCTTCCTTAAATATCGAGGCAATCTTGCAGGAATCGACAATGTCTCGAAGGCGGGAAAAACTAAACAAAATGACTGGTGGACTGGGGTTAGAGGATGTCTACGGTGCGACAATAGAACGGATAAGAGCGCAGGGTGGGGACAAATCGAGACTTGGGATGGGAGCGTTGATGTGGATCTGTCATGCCGAGAGACCACTGAGGCCGAAGGAGCTTTGTCATGCCCTAGCAATCGAACTAGGGTCCAAGGATTTCGACGCCGGCAACATCCCTTCGATAATGACACTAGTGAGCTGTTGCCAAGGGCTTATTATTGTGGATAAGGAGGAATCAACAATGCGGCTGATCCATTTCACTCTGCGCGAGTATCTTTTCGCCCATCCTGATATCTTTAGTCGACCTCACTCGGCAATAGCAGAGATTTGCTTGACATATCTGAATTGTCAACAAGTCAAGACCCTTTCAGTAGCTACCGGTGTTGATCTCGGTGCCCTCATCGATAACGAACCCTTTCTAGCCTACTGTTCTCTGTACTGGGGGGTCCATGCGAAGAAGGAACTCTCGGACTATGGCATGTCACTTGCCTTGCAGCTGTTTAGGGAATACGATGGCCACATATCGGTGGAATTTCTAGCGGAGATAGAGTGGGGTTACCCCGGGGATGGTTATATGGGTTCCCTGTGCAATGGACTACACTACGCATCGAACTTTGGAATTGTTGAGGTTGTAACAGCTTTGATGCGGATGGGATGTTATGACCTCAATGAAGGGGATTATTGGGGGTTTACTGCACTTGCATCGGCTGCTTGGATGGGACATGAGGAGGTGGTGGAAATACTACTCGGGCGAGAAGAGGTCAGCCCCGACAAGCCGGATAATAACGGCTGGACACCGCTCTCGCTTGCCGCTCACCAGGGGAATGAGGGGGTGGTGAAAATACTACTCGGGCGGGAAGAAGTCAACCCTGAAAATCTAGATAATCGCGGTAGAACACCGCTATCATGGGCCGCCGCGGAGGGAAAGGATGAAGTGGTGAAAATACTACTCAGGCGGGAAGAAGTCAACCCTGACATGCCAGATAATAGTAGTAGAACTCCGCTATCGTTGGCCGCTGAGAGTGGAAGCGAGGAAGTGGTGAGGATACTACTCGGGCGGGAAGAAGTCAACCCTGACAATCTAGATAATCGCGGCAGAACACCGCTATCATGGGCCGCCGCGGAGGGAAAGGAGGAAGTGGTGAAAATACTACTCAGGCGGGAAGAAGTCAACCCTGACATGCCAGATAATAGTGGTAGAACTCCGCTATCGTTGGCCGCTGAGAGTGGAAGCGAGGAAGTGGTGAGGATACTACTCGGGCGGGAAGAAGTCAACCCTGACAAGCCAGACAATGTTGGTAGAACGCCGCTCTCGTACGCCGTGCCCTATAGAAATGAGGAAGTGGTGAAAATACTACTCGGGCGGGAAGAAGTCAACCCTGACAGGCCCGACAATGTTGGTAGAACGCCGCTCTCGTACGCCGCAGACCATGGAAATGAGGGAGTGGTGAAAATACTACTCGGGCGGGAAGAAGTCAACCCTGACAGGCCCGGCAATGTTGGTAGAACGCCGCTCTCGTACGCCGCACACGATGGACATGAGAAAGTGGTGAAAATACTACTCGGGCGAGAAGAAGTCAACCCTGACAAACCAGATTCTGAAGGCCGGACACCGCTGATGTGGGGAGCTAGCCGCGGCCGGCAGGGTGTGGTTGCGCTGCTAGAATCTCACAAAGCGGTAACCCATAGTGCGACCTAAGACTAGCAAAATATCGCCCCGTGAAAATCACCACCATCCCCGCCTATTCGGAACATGTTGCTCAAGGAAGTTGTCCTTTTATATCATCCTGTTTTCCCCAAGGAAATTCCATGCGATAGGTACTCAAATATGTGTTATCACATCTGTGCGAAACTCCTTATCCGATCCCGTCGAGTCGGTGTTTATGCATTTTGGTTTGCAAGGCTCTCTGGCTAGGAGTTCTTGATCCATAGGATGAACAAGTTTGATTATTGTGTAAAGATTCCCCATACAGCTTGCAGTTTTTCTCACTACTGTTGTATTCAACATTCCTCCAGCTCTAAATTCGTGCTCCATTTTTCTTCTCGTACTGTTCTGTTTCCTTTCTCCCCATCCTCTTCCCTTCATGATAGATCAGATATATAGAATACTCTTTTAGATAGCGGAAAAGGAGTATCATCAAACAAGGATTCTCCAGAAAATTGCGGACAACTATAAAGTTAGTTGAACTATGTGAAGACCTATCTGGGGTATGAGCCCGGCTATCATGAACGATAGGCTCTGCGAATAATGTGATAACATACTTAACCAACTCCCACTAGCCCCCCGGCTATAGGCGCTACTATGGGAGAAGAGTGAGGCAGGCCCAAAACAAAGGCACTTCATATCTCGATCGATTCGACGGCATGAAGGATATCGGTGTAGAAACCCGCACTATGGGTACATAGGCCCCTACTAGTTCATATAGCGCCCTATCCTACCCATGTATACTCGTGGCGGGAGTAAGTGAGTGAACAAATTGGGGAAATCAGGTTCCCCCGAAAATTCAACCAACAAGATAACCACAACAGTGACTACAATCACAACCGCAATTTCAATAACTATTAATATTAAAGCTTGTCCATTTGAGTCCTCCCTCCCTCCAGGGGCCTGCGATCTGGAGACCGGATTTCGACTGAGGCACTGACTCAGGTTGGTGTGGTATTGTTGTCGTTTAGATTTGTGGAGAATTGTTCTTGCGTTGTTCTCGGGACTTATTCTTGTCGCGAGCAAGCCACCTTTATATACCAAGCATGAGCTAGGAACCGCTGGGTACCGTATTTGGTGAGCTCGCTTGCATAGTGCATGCTCAAGCCAGATTAGGGCGGCTCTAGCCGTCAGAGGTGGGATTATCACGTGATAGATTAAGAATACTCGAGTACCACGTCGGTGTGGTTGTGACTTGGTGGCCGTATGCCTAAATTAGCTGTGCCTCCACGGATAAACTTGATAAGTTGTCATGTAGAGATCCCTTACAAACCTGCTCTCGTCGTAGCCCTTAAGGCCCAGTCCCGCCCGAGAAATTATGGGTTGCACTTAACACCGGTAGGAACAGGCAGCGGAAACTGGTGCTATGAGTAACTGCTCGCATAGTTACCGTAGTAATGACGTAGTTCCTTTCCATCCACGTTGCTTCACGCATTCGGATGGTTTTGCTGGCCTTTACTTCCACACTATCTGGCATCTGCAACTTTCTTTTAAAACCAGCACCCCGGGGCCTTCAGCTCCCTGGAATATCGTCAGTTGACCATACCCAATAACTCCCCTTCAACCTTGCAATACACAGTGGAAGATGGTTCAATATACAATCAGCAATAGTGGTGACCGCCGCAATACTACGAACTCTTTTTATACCTGTAGTGTTGCCGATGATCGGTCTCAAATCCTAGCTTGGTTGTCACCTCAGGATCAAAGGGTACGGCATCAGGAGATTCAGGAGCGCCGTGTTGATGATGTCGGAGAATGGCTTATGCAGACCGAGGAATTCACGAGATGGTGCGGATTGGGTGGAGAAAGCGAAGACAATAATCCAGTTTTGTTTTGTTATGGACATCCGGGGGTGGGCAAGACATTTATAAGGTAACAAGGATTGGCCTCCCGGGGGAGAAGGGTGTGAGCCTGTGCTGACAAGCTGCGATGACAGTTCCCTAGTAGTTGACTGGTTGTGCGATCAGACGAGAGGAAAAAATACCTCGGTAGGATGTTTCTACTGTGGGGTTTCCAACAACGACTCTGACCCCGAAGCCCCAAAGCAACAGTCTGTCACCGGCATGCTCGGCTCCTTGTTGAAGCAAATAATCAGCGGAATGGAAAGGATCCCGGAGGAAATATCACGTGCCTTTCGAGAGCAGAGAAAGGCCATTGGTGGACGCAGACCGCAACTCCCGGATGTTTTGAAGATGCTGCGGCTCATCACATCCTTACAACCCGCGATTATGTGCATCGATGCCCTGGACGAATGCACGGGAGCGCAAAGATGTAAGCTCTTCGATTCGCTCAACCAAATCCTTGAGAAGTCCCCACACACGAGAATATTCCTGACCGGAAGGCCACATATCCGGGCTCAGGTTGAAACGAGTCTAGCTCAGCGAGTGGTAAGTGTATGTATAAGTCCCACCAAAGGTGATATCACCAGATACCTTCGTGCTAGGCTGGACGAAGATGAAACACCGGATGCCATGGACGGGAGTCTTAAGGCAGAGATTCTGGAGAAGGTTCCCGAAAATATTTCGGAAATGTGCGTAGGGGCAATAATGCTGAGAATCCAACCCTACATCATCCGCAATCCGCTAATAGCTGTCTTTAGGTTTCTACTCGATTCCCTATATATTGGGCCGATCCTACAGGAGTCGACAATATATCGACGACGAGAAAGGCTCAACAACATGAGTGAGGAATTGGAATTGAGAAATATTTACGATGCGACAATCAACCGTATATGGGCACAGAATGGGGATAAACCGAGGCTAGGCTTGGGCGCTTTGATGTGGGTCAGTAATGCGGAACGACCGCTCAGTGTAGATGAGCTCTGCTACGCCCTAGCTGTGGATCTAGACTCTGAGGATTTCAATGCCGACAACGTCCCTTCGATATCTACCGTGGTGGGCAGCTGCCAAGGGCTTATTGCTGTAGATAGGGAAGCATCGACTGTGGGGCTGATCAACTTTACTCTCCAGGAGTATCTTTCCTCACATCCAGAGATTTTCTGTGTCTATGAAATTCACTCAACAATGGCAGAGACCTGCCTGTCCTATCTGAATTCCTCACAGGTCAATACCATTTCAGCTGATACTAGTCCAGACGCACTCGATACACCTTTCCTAGAGTACAGTTCCATATACTGGGGGGTCCATGCACAAAGGAAGCTGTCGGCCCGCGCAACATCACTTGCACTGCAGCTGTTTCAGGAATACAATGGCCACGTATCCGCAAAGCTACTTTTAGAACTAGTAGGGCACCTAGATCCTCAGGATCCCGACACAAGTTTCGATAGCAGTACCCGGTTCAGCGGACTGCACTGCGCATGCTTCTTCGGAATCGATGAAGTTGTAGCCGCTTTGATAGAGACGGGATGTTATGATATCAACGAAGGCGATCTGGCGGGGTATACACCACTTGCATGGGCTGCTCATAATGGACATGATGATGCAGTAAAGCTGCTACTCGAGCTGAAAGAGGTCTTGCTCGACGAGCCTGATCATTACGGCAATACACCGCTCTCACAGGCAGCTGGGAATGGACATGAAGGAGTGGTGATAATGCTACTCGGGCGGGATGTCAACCCCGATAAACCAAATAGTAAAGGCCAAGCACCGCTCTTGCATGCCGCTCGGAACGGACATGAGGGAGTGGTTGAAATACTTCTCTGGCGGGAAGAGGTCGACCCAGACAGGCCGGACAATGGCGGTGGAACGCCACTCTTGTACGCCGCTGGGGAAGGATATGAGGGAGTGGTGAAAATTCTACTCGAGCGGGGGGTCAACCCTGACAAACCAGATGACGGTGGTCGAACGCCCCTCTCATACGCCGCTGAGAACGGACATGAGGGAGTGGTTGAAATGCTTCTCGGGCGGGAAGGGGTCAACCCCGACAAGCCGGACAATGGCGGTGGAACACCACTCTCATACGCCGCTTGGACTGGGCAAGAGGAGGTGGTGAAGGTACTGCTCGGGTGGGGAGGGGTCCACCCGGACACACTTGATAATGGTGGCCGAACGCCACTCTCATATGCCGCTGAGAATGGACATGAGGGCGTTGTGGAAATATTACTCCAGCGGGAAGATGTCTACCCAAACTACGCAGATGATGACGGCCGAACGCCTCTCATGCTGGCAGAGATGCATGGTCATGAGAGGGTAATAGAGTTGCTGAAGGCTTCCCTGTTGACGGATATGTCTGGCTATCAAGAGTGGTTGTTGTACTAGGAGGAGGGCTGGGACCCCCTTGTGCAATTAGAAGCCTAGGAGACACCACCGCGTGGAAGTCACTGCTATTTCTTGCCTGTTGGAGCGTGTTGTGCGTGGAAGTTGTCCTTATTCATCATCGTTTGTAAGCGAAGGAAACATATGGATAGCAATGGATGTATCCGTTATCACAGTACCCTGAAACACCCTGCCGGCTTAGTAAAGAGAGGATATACAAATTTGTGACTACCGGGTTCGGTAGAGTCTAGTGGGTGGGGTGGAATAGTGTATTTTTCCAATCATTAGTTTGTAACTTGCTGCGGAATTCTACTAGCTTAGTATTTCATTTTCCTCTTGCAGTAAATTCCCCGCTATGCCTTGTTTTGTCCTACACCCTCTTTTTTTCTTCCATCAACCTCCCTTTTCGCTTCCCTCAGTCGTGGCAAAAATTGTAGATAGAGTGTTTTCCAGAGGGAGGAAAAGTGGGCATGTTAGCGCAAGGATTCTTGTGGTAATTGCTAATTATAAAGACACAATCTAGGAGAGGAGACTGGTTACTATGAATCAGAGATATGGTTTAGCTCATAGTCCTCATGCTTGTCATCCGTCCCAATTTGTCGTAGTGCGTGTTGGCAGTTCTTTTCGACCGAAGACAGATTGTTCACTTGACTACAGCCTCCCTCCTCAAGAAAAAAATCGGAAAGCCGGGATCGGGCTTCTGGGTTTTTTGTTAGAGCGCTGCGGTGCGCTCGGGCCAATCGATCAATCGGAGTTCTGACTCTTTCATCCCCTCATCCTCCGATTTTTTCCCCCGGTCGTAGGGTAGAACTAGTGTGCACTGCTAACTTACCGGGATGATCAGGATTGAGTGGACTGGTCGCGGGAATGTTGGGTCTTATCAAATTAAACTCACGATCCCTCATGGAAAAAACCTCTCTAAGTAGACTAAGGCAGTTATTCTTGCCCCTCATATACGGATACATTATATCAAGTTTGGAGTTGATGTCGTGAGCCGCGGCTAGGTGGTTGACCCCCCACCTGTCATTTAGACATTAAAACTTTTCGGTAGAAAAAAACTACCGACAGGTGTATACGAAGAATGGGGAAGGCAAATCTTGGATGAAGCGCGGGTACTCGTAGCGGCGGTGTGTTTGCTCCTATTACGGAACGTCTCATCTTCGGATGCCTTGGCTAAGAAAATTTATCTGATGGTCATGGTTGCATCAGGAGTGTGGAACAGCAAAACTTTAATTACCGGCAAGTTCTTAAAGCGAACACAAGATACCATCCATCGAAGTTATTATCCCTACGATGGACGCTACATTTACTAAGCAATTCACGAGATATTAGGATCGGAACGTGGGAAGTAGGGCAAGGGCATTGAGGAATTTCGCACTCCCGATTGGCTGATTTGGCAGGTTGGTAAGGCCCCCTGGTCAGTTGTGGTAACGGTATCTTTGAATCTCCCTGGGAGCCTATAGACGCACTGGGCAGTACAGTACCTGTTCGAAGCGACAGACAGAAATCACTTTTATGGATCGGCTGTAATACCTCAAACCGGGGTACCCGTCACTTTCCATTTAATCTATTTCAAAGCGGAATAAAATCCAAAAATCAACGGTATTCTCCGAGGATCTTTTAAATATCTTCCCAAGGGCTCACAGGTTATCAAAGAATTGTTGGCTACTTTGGCATGCAATATCCTGATGTTGAAATTAAAAACACCCTAAGTCTTTTAGAAATTGTGCCAAGATTAATCTACCAACCATAGCTCTTTTAATAATTCCTCAACCAGTTTGGACAGGGAGTTCTAAAGTTCTCGAAAGTAGAATCCAGGGAGGTATTTTTCCTGTGGGTGAATATTTGGATGGCTGTACGAGATCGGTGGTTGGAAGTTATAAATATGCCCATCCCCCGTGGGAAACCCCAGGCCGCGAATTATTTCTGCAGCTAATTTAGCTTCATTCACTGTAAGCTTGGCAACGGGAGGAAACTATCACCCCTTAGTTTCCCATTCAAAATGCGCAAGTTGAGCCAGCCACCGCAATGCGGCGCAAAGAATTTCGTTTTCAAAAATAATGGAATGAAGGAACCACGGCGCATCTAGCATACAAAATTGAGAATTTTTCTTCCCCAGTCGACCACTAGGAGAGAGGATGCGATTGTGATGTAGAACTCTCATACAAAACTTCCAACCTTGGCAGTTTTTTTGGTTGTCTTGGAACTCTGGCACTCGGAATCGGAATCCGTAGGGTGTTTCTTGAACACCAATGTCAAACAGAGCTAGACAATCGCTGCATTTTCTGATGTAATTGTAGTGAGCGAGCGCTTTTTGAGAATGGGCATTTTGTGAAGAAAACCGGGTGAAGGCACATTTTTTATCGCCAAAGCAGTGCCCCCGCTGTTATGGTCTTTGAGGCTCTGAGTTTTCCGAGCTAGTTGCGACTATATTTCTCGGGGGTGATGGGTTGCGTGATTTTGGTAGGAATTGGCGGTGCAAACCGGCGTCATGCCAAAATGGTCGCTAGCAACAGTCGTAATGACGTGGTTTCATGCATTCGACTGGACTACCGCAGTATTCGGAACGCTGCTTTAAAACCAACACACCCCGCCTCTTCAGCTTCCAGGAATATCACCTGTTCACCATACTCAATAACTCCCCTCCAACGGCGCAACGCCTAGCAGAAGATGGTTCGATATATCATCAACAATAGTAATAACTGCTGCAACACTACGAACTCTTTAGATAAATGTAGTGTCGCCGATCGGTCTCAAACCCTAGCTTGGTTATCATCCCTGGATCCAGGGATACGGCATCAGGAGATTCAGGAGCGTCGTGTTGATAATGTCGGGGAATGGCTTATACAAACCGAGGAATTCAGGAGATGGTTCGGATTGAGTGGGGAAGGTGAAGGCAATAATCCAATTCTATTTTGTTTTGGAGATCCGGGAGTGGGCAAGACATTTATCAGGTATCTAGGATTGGTCCCCCAGGGAAAAAGAGTGTGAGCATGTGCTGACAAGCCGCGATGATAGTTCCCTAGTAGTAGACAGATTGTGCGATCAGGCGAGAGGAAAAAACACTTCGGTGGGATGTTTCTACTTTGAATCTGAGGCCCGAGAGGGTCAGTCCGCAGCCAGTATGCTGGGTTCCTTGCTGAAACAGATAGTTAGCGGGATGGAAAGAATTCCGGAGGAAATATCGCGTGCTTTTCAAGAACAGAGACATGCGATTAGCGGACGCAGACTCCAACTCACTGATATCATGAAAATGCTACAGGCCGTCACACACTCACAGCGCACATTTATCTGCATCGATGCTCTGGATGAATGCAGCGGAGTGCAACGAGTAAGACTCCTTGATTCACTAAAAACGATCCTGGAGAAGTCACCCAACACTCGAATATTCGTGACCGGTAGGCCCCATATCCGGAGTGAGGTCGAAAAGGGTCTTGCTCAGCCAGTGGTAAGTGTATCTATAAGTCCCACCAAAGATGATATCATTAGATACCTTCGTTCAAGGCTACATGAGGACGACACACCAGATGCTATGGATGAGAGTCTGGAGGCAGGCATTCTGGAGAAGATTCCTGAAAATATTTCGGAAATGTGCGTATGGGCTACAGTGGTCGGAATTTCAGCCTATATTACCTGCTAATAGATTATTCAGATTTCGATTAGTTTCCTTAAATATCGAAGCAATCTTGCAGGAACCGACAATATATCAGAGACGAGAAAGGCTTAATAAGATAAGAAATGGGCTGGAGTTGAGAGACGCCTACGGCGCGACTATCGAACGGATCAAGTTGCAGGGTGGAAATAAATCGAGGCTCGGGATGGGGGCTTTGATGTGGATCAGTTATGCGGAGAGACCGCTGAGAGTGGATGAGCTCTGCCATGCCCTAGCAGTCGTGGTGGGTTCTAGTGATTTCAATGGGAACAACATCCCTTCGATAACCACACTAGAGGCCTGCTGTCAGGGGCTTATCACTGTCGATCGAGAGGCATCGACTGTGCAACTGATCCACTTTACACTCCAGGAGTATCTTTCCTCCAATCCCGATATTTTCGGTGAACCGCACACGACGATAGCAGAGACCTGCTTGACCTACCTGAAGTCCCAAAAAGTCAAGGCCATTCCAGCTGATACACCTGCCACAGCACTTGGCACGTCTTTTCTAGAATATTGTTCAATACACTGGGGGGTTCATGCGAAGAGAGGACCTTCGGCCTACGCAACATCACTTGCGCTGGAGCTGTTTCAGGAATATGATGACCACATATCAACTAAATTGCTTTTTGAAGACGCACGCCAAGTGCTTCGTCTAGCCTCCGGCACAAGTTTCCGGTTCAATGGGCTGCACAGCGGGTCATTCTTCGGAATTGTTGGGGTTGTAGCTGCTTTGATAGAGACTGAATGTTATGATATCAACGAGGGCGATTTTGTGGGGTGTACACCACTTTTATGGGCTGCTCGTAATGGGCATTATGAGGTTGTGAAAATGCTGCTTGAGCAGGATGGGGTCGAAGCCGACAGGCCCGATATTAACGGCAATACCCCCCTTGCGCACGCCGCTTTGAAAGGACATGAGGCAGTGGTAGAAATCCTCCTTAAGCGGGAAGATGTCAATCCCGACAGGCCAGACATTGACGGTGGAACACCGCTCCTGTATGCCGCTGGGAAAGGTCATGAGGGAGTGGTGAAAATGCTACTCGGGCGGGAAGAGGTCAACCCGGACAAGCCAGATGATGACGGCGCAACACCGCTCGTGAATGCAGCTTGGGAGGGCAAAGAAGAGGTGGTGAAATTACTGCTCGGACGAGAAGAGGTCAATCCCGACAAACTAGATAAGGATGGTCAAACACCACTCTCATTTGCCGCCTCCTGCGGACACGAGGTGGTGGTGAAAATACTACTCCAGCGGGAAGAGGTGGTCCCCGACAAACCTGACAATACTGGCAGAACACCGCTCTCGTATGCCGCGGGGGGAGGTCACCAGGGAGTGGTGAAAATGCTACTCGAGCGGGAAGGGGTCAACCCCGACAGGCCAGACGAGGTTGGCGCAACACCACTCTTTTATGCTGCTGGGAAAGGACATGAGGGGGTGGTGAAAATACTACTCGGGAGGGAAGAGCTAACCCCAGACAGGCCCGACAATGCTGGCACAACTCCACTCTCGTATGCCGCTGAGAATGGACATGAAGAAGTGGTGAAAGCACTACTTAGGCAGGAAGAGGTGTGCCCGGATAAACCAGATAATGATGATCGAACACCCCTATCATTTGCCGCCTCTTGTGGGCACGAGGCTGTGGTGAAAATACTACTTGGGCGGGAGGAGGTAACCCCCGATAGGCCAGACAATGCTGGTAGAACACCGCTCTCGTATGCCGCTGATAATGGACATGGGGGAGTGGTGGAAGTACTACTCATGCAGGAAGGGGTCAACCCCGACAGGCCAGACAATTGTAGCCAAACACCGCTCACGCATGCAGCTTGGGCTGGTCAAGACCAGGTGGTGAAGGTACTACTTGGACGAAAAGAGGTCAACCCCAACAAACTAGATAATAATGGTCAAACGCCCTTTTTATTTGCAGCCTCCTGTGGACATGAGGGAGTGGTGAAAATGTTGCTCGAGCGGGAAGAGGTCGACCCCGACAAGCCAGACAACAACGGTGGAACACCCCTCATTTATGCCGCACAGAATGGACATGATGGTGTGGTGAAATTGCTGCTCACGCGGGAAAAGGTCAACCCCGACAGGCCTTGCAATACTGGAAACACACCGCTCTCGTATGCCGCGGGGGAAGGACATGAGGGGGTTGTGAAAATACTACTCGAGCGGCAAGAGGTCGACCCCGATAGGCCTAACGGTAGTGGCGGCACTCCGCTCTCCTATGCCGCTGAGAATGGACATGATGGAGTGGTGAAATTACTACTCATGCGGGAAGAGGTCAACGCCGATAGGCTCGGGAAGACTGGCAGAACGCCCCTTTCTCATGCTGCAGGGCGAGGACATGAGGGAGTGGTGAAAATGCTACTCGAGCGGGAAGGGGTCAACGCGGACAGGCCAGACAATGTTGGTAGAACACCGCTCGCTTATGCCGCCCGGAATGGACATAAGGGGGTGGTGGAAGTACTACTGGGGCGGGAAGAGGTCACACCCAACAGGCGAGACAATTCCTATCGCACTCCCCTCATGTTGGCAAAGATGCATGACCATAAGAGGGTGGTAGAGATGCTGAAGCCTCACAAGTATGTAGATATGTTCGGCGAGAAGAGGGTGGTAAGATTCCGAGAGCCTGATAAAAAGGTGACTTGCTGCGCGGTTTGAGGCCTAGGTAGCACCACCGTATTGAAGCCGCTGAAATTTCTTCCATGTTAGAGCATATCGCACACAGAAGTTGCCCTTGGGCATCCTTCATTGTAAGCGATGGAACTCCAAGGCTGGAAATGCACGTGTATTTTACTAGAGCTGTCTGAAACTTCCTATCCAACTTAGTAGCGTAGGCATGATAGGTTTCTATTTGCTAAGAGCCGTGAAGTCAAATCGGTCCGGTGAGACGGTTCTATTTTCTAGAAATGTTCACTTTATTCGTTGCTGCTTTTATCACATGGTATTATACTTCCTTCTCGCTGTAAATTCTGCTTCTATTTACCCTATCCGGTCCTTCTTCTCCCCCCCCTCTCCCCCCCAGTTATAAGCTAAAATATCTATAGAAATTTTCATTTAGAGAGGAAAAGCATTGTAAACTGCTGGAGGATTCTTGAGGCAATTGCCAATTATGCGAAGACCGTATCTAGGAGATCTGACTGGTTACCATGAATAAGACAGGTGAGCCGATAGTACAGTAATTTATTATCCTTACCGGATCCTCACTTGCTGTTGCGAATTGTTTCTGAAGAAGCGGCGATTTCATTCAGAAGAGAGAAAGAGAAAGAGAGGAGAAAGCTGGGGACCACACGGAGAAGCGAACATAGAGGAATCACCGTATTGTAGGAATGCATACCCGGTACTCGTGTATGCATTCCTAGAACAACAGTGAGCAACACAGCGCAACATAAGCTAGAAACAAGTACATAGATGACCGGGATGACAAACACGATGACATTCCGATGTACATTGTAACGCAAACTCCCCAACAGTGAGTTCGGTGAGATCGGCAGCGGTGACGGACGCGATCATGATCGAGCATAAAATGGGAGAGCATGCCCGATCATGATCTGATAGAGGGGATCCCGTGATCGAATGATCGGTGAAACGGGGAACCTTGATAGAGTGATATAACATGGCTACTGCTCGAGCATGGTCGAGTATAGTAGATTATCATCGAGCATACTCGAGTATGATCCATTTTGTGTCTACCGAGAGTGAAATATTCATTCAATAGGGATTATAAATATTCACACTCGTGTTATAACAAAAACGGAAGATCCCCACCCCATCGCCCACCTATTGTATCATGGTAATTTGTGGCAGATCTAGAAGCATTAGGAGCTGCCATGGACCCGAAATGATGGGAGTGGTAACATTATGACAAAGTTAGTATTAGAATGTTAGTTAAGGAACTAACGGCGTAAAGTCTGGGGGAAATAATTGGGGTCTAGTGTGGTGCTAGACTCCCTTTATAACTTATAAGTCATTGTAACACCCAATGACTAAGATTAGTAGAGTGATCAGTCATGATTCAAGATGCTCGAGTATACTTGATGATGGTTGAGAATGATCGAGCAGTGCCTATGATCGACCTAATAGATCAGATCATGGATGCTCTGCTCGATCATGATCTGATCGGGGGACCCCTAAAGACGTTCTATAATCTCCCATCGTCAACAACAACACTCTCCGCTTCCGGAAATTCTCACATCCATCTTCGTCCGCCAGCGCTGACAGCTATCCACTCTGTTCACTCTAATACTTCTTAATCGAAACCCAAAACCCGCTATGGAATGCAAGAGGGAACCTTCCAACATCTACAGAGGGTCCCATTATGTCTGCTAAGGGAAGAACTAGGGAATCCACCCTGCAATACCGTTCCACCAACTAGTGAATCGACTACAGGGTTAGATTATGGGATTTATTTCTTCTTGCGATATCAAAACCACCACAGAAGATTCCCCCAGTGTTATTTTGGTTCGTAATAGTAGGGTCTCAGGATATGATAGGCTGCTGTGGGAATTGGGTTAGGAGTCTTGATCACGTAAGTGGTTAGAGCACTACTATCTGTCAAGGCCAAATCCGGAGACAGTCTTGATATTCTATTCCAATTTTGCTCAGGCCGAGTGATATTCCATGAATGCTCCTGCATCTCTCATGAATAGACTGTGCCAAGGCGGAATTCTAGCCATCCAAAGTGTGAGCACTATAGAGCTAGCCATTGTTGTTTTGTCTTTGATGGGTTAACTCTCCTCTGGTGGTAAAGCCATCCTGTGATATACCACCGTTGCGGTCTACCATCTGGCGACTCGTCTGACTGCGCTGACAATGGTTGGAAAAAAATGCAATGCGCAAGGTGCCTTTGTAGGAAATTCTGCCATCGTGAGCAAGGGTCCTTTTGTAGAGGAATGTTAGGGAGAACTTTTGTGTCGTGCTTTGAACTAGTTACCGTGTTGGTTCTGCCAGATTCTATTGCTTTTTTCGGGGGGGAGGTAGGTCTTCTCTAACCGAGCACTTGACCTTTGTAAAAATGACTGCTCTTGAGGCTCCGGGCAATTTTTTACCCATATGCAATACCAGTTGTTTTTACAAACGCAGGCTATTGTGAGTAGACTATATCTTGATCGTGTCTTGTCTCAGATTGCGAAGGGCTGGGCTACCAGTTGTGGATTTAAAGGAAGTTTGCTGATACAGCATCGAATTTTGGTAAATTTGATAAGCGAGGGGGTAGGGAATTGGGGTGGGTATCGTAACTGCCCCTGTTACCCGAGCAGCGCTTGCGGGTAAAATAAGCAAAGCTTTGCTGCTGCACCTCCATATTTTAGGTTTGACACCTTCGGTAACACTTACTCCTTTTTGCCTAACGTTTGTAAAAACGACAGGGTCCGCATATGCGCCAAGGCCAAGTGCATGAGACCTGCATGAGAGGTATCTTTTAAGAAAATATACAAGTTGTTCGCGATAAAAGAAAGGTGCCGTATTCATGTATTTAAGTAAAAGGGCTAGGAGGGATGATTAGTTAACGGCAGAGAAGGATAGGATAGTTAGCATCATAGAAAGATCACTCAGACAGGGAAGGCACAGAGGTCAGTTCAGATAAATTAAATGTACAATATTTAATCAAAAGAAAAGCTAATAGTTAAAATTATTATCCCCCCCATCCCGGATACATGCTTCTATACGACCTGGCACAGAAAGAATATGGTGATTAACTTTTGCGAGAGGGTAGTTTAACCATTGACCAGCTACGATCTCCCGACTACCGCTTGCCATTATTCGAATTCCAAGTCTCTCCTTTATCCTATCCTTCATCTTACACCAAATTGTCTCAATGGGATTGAGGTCTGGGGAGTTAGCTGGCCATTCTACCTTTTGAAGACCCAGCTGCTCCCGTGAAAGGTTATGATAATGGTGGATATGTGCAGGTGTATCATATTATCCTCCATTTTCACAACCTCAGGCTTTCGAATCTGTGCACTGAGTGCAAAGGGGTAGAGGAGGGGGATTTGAATTTGTTCATGATAAATGAACCGGGCAATCCCCCCCTTCCGGTCCTTTCCCCTTTCCTTCAACTCCGGCAACCGCTTACCATTTACAATCAGATTGAGTGTCAGATTGTATCTGGTAACCTCTGCCCACTCCAGTTGCCACTCATGGCGCAGCTGAGTAGTCGCATCTCACTTCTGCTTGGTGATTCGTAGGGTGTAGGATACAGGTGGTAGGGAAGCTCAGAACCTATATTATCTCATGTAAATTAATTACTATTAAAGTAGAAGTAAATACAAATAAATAAGATAATCTATATATGTACTATCTGTCATTATCAAAATTCAATCTCAGTGTACAGTCAGGTAAGTGGATGAGATCTCTGATCTGATAAACGAATAAGAAATCTTTTCAACCAGAACTACATACAACGATGCTTACCAGCTTGCTAGAAGTAAACCCCATCCATCAAAAATGAGGTATCTCTAGAAAGTCGAGCCGAATGCAAGCATGAAAGAATAAAAGAAAAGAAAAAGAACAGAAAAGAAAAAAGCCTTCACAAAACACAAGAACAAGTGTAACAATCCTATTGTTAGGTAGTTATGCAACAGGCAACGATAGGGGTTTTCTATAGTGAACAAGTCTTCTGCTTTGTACTAAGTCGTAGGGAAATACTATCTCTTCAGATAGTACGGAACTGGCTTGCTAGTCTGATCGATCCGTCGGAGGATACTATCTCGTCAGATAGTAAGATGAGTGGGTTGTCGTGCTTGATAGAACTATCACAATAGTTCTATGTTCGAGCGACCCGTCGAGACTATCACAATAGTCTCCGGGTTCTTAGAGCGTAGGTTCTTGTAGAGGAGGAGTGTATGTAAAGAAAGTAAAGTGTAATTGTATTGCAATATCTTGAGTATAGAAAAGTACTTAGATGGTTGCGTGAAGATCCTATCTCTTGGTCGGAACCAAGCGCCTTATATAGGCATCTTCACAACCCTAACCTTGGTGACTCATCACCTCGCGCTACCTAAACCTCTATGACTCATAGTGAGTCATAGCGCGAAATCCCTCAATGACTCATACGAGTCATCACACAACATTCCGTTAACCAATCACAACTCATAAACCAAGTCATGTGCTCAAACGAGTCACACGCGCGAAACTCATGACTCATAATGTGAGTCATGTGCGAAAGTCATTACATCATATGACGTCACAATCGTGAGTCATGAAACCATCAACCAATCATAACATAACAATGACTCGCAAGTGCATAGTCATGTGAGAACTATGAGTCAAGTAACGTCATAGTGTGAAATCCAACATACCTTATGACTCATAAGTATGAGTCATGTGAAATCTGCCTTGCTTAGCCACGATTTGTGACAACAAGTGGAAGGCTAAAGGGAGATATTACACATAGAAGTAAGTAGAAAGGCCAGAGGTCTCAAGTAGGACCCTACTAGTATAAAGGTATACACCTTTATATCCATACATGATAGCTCCCCCGAACATAATGGTTGCTCCTTTTGGGAACTTGCAGTTTAGGTTTTGGGGGAGGAATGTCTCTCCCGCTCGGCGTAGAACGCCACGAGCACGGCACCTCCGAAGTGCCCCTGTCTCGAAATAGGATTCATTTGTCAAAATGATATCCTTCCAATCTGTATCGCAATGCCAGAGGCAGAAGGCTAAGCGTGTTGCCTTCTGTGCCGGGGAGAGGGTGGGCTTTTCTGTGCGCTTCATTCTTTGTATTCCATTTTCAGCAAGAACTCTTTTTACTGTCTTTCCACTAATATTTAGGCCAGCTGTAAATTTAATTTATTAATTTATATCCATATTGATTAAAGAATATATAACTACCTGCTGGTTCAAGAAATTCAAATGTCATTCGGCAATGTTCACTATCTGATAGTGTAAGGGTGCGTTTACCTATAGATGTCCGTCTAACAGCCTGCAACAATGCCGACCATTAAGAGCGGCTGGACAGTGGGGGAGAGTGCGGCAAAGTATATTGTGTTTGCCTAGAGGAGGCAACGTAACTTTTTCACGGTCTAGCCACAAGAATCTAGGACCGTGGAAAATTGGTCAAACACTTTCGCGCCGTCTATCAGAAAACGCTTGAGACGCCACCGTCTAGTACGACCACTATTACAAATTTAATTTTCAGAAGGAGACAGACAGTTGAAGGTATGTAAAGAAAACAGAATTGTTGCACATTTAGCTAATATACTGCCTAGTATATAACTGAAAGCCCGTTTAGCTAACTGACTTTCTTTGACGGTCGGCACTGTCTCTGGTTGCTAGACGTCCGTCTAAAAGCCTGAAACGATGCTCACCGTTAAGCGGGGCTTGACAGTGGGGGAGTGTGCGGCAAAGTAGATGGGGTTTAGCTAGAGTAGGCAACGGAACTTTCTGACGGTCTAGCTACAAGAATCTAGGACCGTGGAAAATTTGTCAAACACTTTCACACCATGTACCAGATAACGCTTGAGACGCCACCGTCTAGTACAACAATTATTACAAATTTAATTTTTAGCAAGAGACAGACAGTTGAATGTATGTAAAGAAAACAGAATTGTCGCATGCCCAGCCAATATACTGTCTAGTATATAACTGAAAGCCCGTTTACATAACTGACTTTCTTTGACGGTCGGCACTGCCTCTGGTTGCTAGACGGCCGTCTATAGGTAAACGGGCCCTAACTGCTACTAAATGTTGCTTTTCATTTTCTGAAAGAAGGGATCTTGATCCCTTCTCATTATTTGTCCGTGGTACCAGGTTCTCTAAGGCACAGAGATCTAGATTCCCCCCCGGTTTAGCAGCCCCGGGCCTGCGCTTGGCTTCCCTTATGATGTTCGAGCAGGTACTAAGAAGAACTCCGGTTATGGCGGAAATCTGTGCTAAAGTTACCTTCCAGGTACCCCTCATCATCGCATAACCCACAACCTGGCCCCTCTTTGAAACTGACGTTGTTTTGCCTCGAGGTGGGATTGGTCCTGGCATTTTCGCTTTTTTTTACATTTTTTGGGAAAATGAGAAGACTGACTTTCAAAGGATTGGCAGGTAGAGAAATGGTTCATGAATCATGACGATTTACAAACTTGGGAATGTGGGAGTACTCGAATACCTGGTAAAGCTCTTTTTCAGGTCACATTCTGGGATGTCATGTGCTGTTACTCTGGATCTTATTGGCCCCTTTGGCTTCTCTTGGCATATGCGGACCCGGTCGTTTTTACAAACATCAGGCAAAAAGGAGTACTCTATCTGCACCACGCGAGACACAGCTACCAGATATTTGATGTTGTGTTCACTCACCCTACGTTACGGAACCAATTGCGCATCCTCCCACCGAATAAGGATAGCAGACAAAAAAGCAAAATACCACGAGTGGATCCTAAAATAAACAATGAAAGTAAATTGTAATCACAAATAATCACCGTTTTCATCCCCCATTGTTCATTGACAGAGCATCCTTTCTCTTCGTTTGAAGATCAAGGTGCGTGTGATAAAAGTCGCTGGGGACAGACAAGAAACACCGCTGTAATTAGGCTGCGGAGCGGGATTCGTGTGTTCAGCCTTAGCCGGGTTGGGGAAAAAGCGCAGAGCCGACGTACATCAGGTGCGGTGGGGTTGACTCATCACATTTCTCGGTTGAGAGCTGCTGTACGGTACCTAACTGAATGAACTATTGTCCCTTAGCAAAATTAACCGAACATTTGCGATGCGACGGCTCAGACTTCTTTGTTAACACCCAACTCAACAAATCACCTCCGAAACCACAACCAAAAAATATTTAAGAATAAAATAAATATAAAGTCTTAATTAGCACCTTGTGGGTCATATATTTGCTTTTTGAGATTTGTTTCTTGTATGAAAGGTATCGTGTGTGAGGGGGGTGAGGGGGCGGGGTTGTCGTGATATGTGGTGGAAGGTTGCAGCGTCAAATGTCATGCTAGGGGACGATAGTGACGCCCCGGTTTGTCCGCCTCATACCTGTTTTCCCCAACATGATAAGGGTTGCTGCCCGTATCATCCGTCACCCGATGACCGCGAGTCGAAAACCAGGGGGTATTCGCCCACCCTAGGTGGATGATGCTCGGGCAGGTGGGGGCTTGGCCCTGCTGACTTGCTGCACAGTCAACGCCTCTGGGAGAGGCCGAATAGTAGTTTCAGCCGTACGATTCCGCTGAAAAATGTCAGCAATGTTCAGGGAATATTAAACGCTGTCACATATTTTCGTGAATCAGGGTAAAGGGAGGGCTGTGTGTTTGTGTTTACCCTTATATCGCCTACGAAGATGAATCCATTTTGGTATGAATTGGAGCTTGAGTTCGCGTTGCCAATTTTGGCCACGGGAACCCCGCTAAGATCTTGGAGAGCAAGGGTTTCGGAAGACGCATTAATATTTTTGGCATGGCTCGCCCCAAGGGGATCGGGCTGTGGGACAGGGGTTGGGGTATCTGCGAGAGGGGTTCCGGGAGCCCACAGTATGAAATTCCGAAAAAACTAAGACTATCTTAATATGGTTAACGAGGACCAGTGGGAGACGCACATTGACAAAGCCCGAGGGGAATAAAGAAGACAGAGGACGGCGGAGTCGCTCATGTCTATAAGACATAATGGCCACAAGTAGGGTAAGGGCAGCGAAAACGAGTCCCAATATTGCCAGCGTGGTACTACCATTGGTAACATCCCCTCCTTTGGCTGCCGTTTGATCACGTTTGTTGAATTGTGCAAGTAGGCTTTGGGTGGGAAACCACGAGTTGGGGGGCATGATGACTTAAAATGATGCAACTTTGAGAGAATTAGCGATATTGTTTGTACTCTGGGGGTAGGGAAGACAATAAGTACTGGTAGAGCAAGGGATTCTAAAAAGCCGATTATTCGGGAACGGTTGTGCGGAGAAATGGAGCTAGTTTTACAGACGCAAGCGGTGATGTTAGGGGTTTAGAGGGAGGAAGTGGGATGAGAATGATATAGGTACCACATTACCTCCTTTTTTTCGCCTGCCGCTAGTACGTTGAAATACTCATCGTGTCGTGACGTTTGTGAAATGGACCGGGCTTGCATGGTGGCGCACAGGGGTGTTGGGAGGCCAGGGGCAACCAGAATAGGACTAGGAGATAGATTAGTGTAAATAGGGGTATAATTAAAATAAAAACAAGAATAAGGGATCTCGTACTTGTCCCAGGCAAGAAGTACCCGAAAATTTAGGAGGAAAACAGGGATAATTCAGGGATAATTCAGGGATAGAGCAGGGGGATTTTGTATGGCCGACCGTCTGTGCACATCAGTGCGCCCATACAAAAAAGGTCAAAGTCCAATTTTCGGGTACTTCTTGCCAGGGACGAGTAGAGTATATATCATGTGCAATTCTTAAAATAAGAAAGACAAACCACACTCAAAGGTTCATCAAAATGGCAACACCGCGTGGCCCAACAACTTCGATGGCCAAAAGAGGGCAGATTATGGGGTATGCAATGCTAGATGGACAACAAAAGATGAGCTTGAAGGAAATTTCAGCAAAAACAGGGGTACTTCTGAGTACCTGTTCGAATATCATCCGCACCGCACGTCAGCGAGCGAGTGAAAGCCAGAATGCCGATCTCTTTGCAGATGAGAACCTCGCTCCACTACCCAATTCTGTTAAAGGTTCCAATGAGGCTTTAACACAGGCACAAAAGGAGCATCTAGTAGAGGTAACTCTACAAGATGCTGACCACTGTCGTATGACTTTTACACAGTTAGCTGAAGCAGGGATTCTCTGTTTTTTTTTGATATTTATTTAATTTAATTTAATTTAATATTTATTTTAAATATTTAAGCTAACAAGTGTAACTAATAATTTAAATTTAAATAAATAGCTCAACTAAATGTTAGTCGACAGACAGTATCAAAAGTGCTAAAGGAAAATAAAATTTATCGCCGGAAGCTGGTTAAAAAACCAACCCTCAGTCCGGACCAAAAGGCAAGGAGACTGGCTTTTTGCCACCAGCACCAAAATTACGATTGGAGGAATATCATCTTCACAGATGAATCCTATTTTGAGACAGGAAGTCTCCGGGCCCGTCGAGCTCTTGGTGTACTTCGTCGAGCTGGTGAGGCCTATCGGCCACAGAATATTGATCGCAAGTTTGCCCAAGGGGCAACCGTTATGTTTTGGGGTGCAATTCTCTATGGCAAATCTGGTATGTACAAGTATAAGTTATATTATTTATTATATTATTTATATTTATATTTAAACTACCTGTTTATTACTATTTTTTAATTTTATTTATTTTATTCTCAATTGTACATAATGTTTAATGCTAATAAGTTATCAATTATATACAAGGTCACGAACTTCCCTACCATTTATATACTACACCATATGAGACTACAAACCAGCGAAAACAGGCCATGGTTGCTCTTCAAAGAGAGCATACACATGAGCTGGTAGCAAATGAAAATGCTACCACATTGGGACTACCAATCCCATTTCCAGACCCGGTCTTGAAAACCCGAAAGGTTGATAGAAGAGGGGGGATCGACTGGTATATTTACCGTGAGCGAATCCTAACCCCTCTTCTTTATCCCTTTACCAGCAGGGCTATCAGGGAGTTTCCTGAGAGGGATATTGTGATAATGGAGGACAATGCTCCCGCACATGTCCACCATTATCACAATATTCCTCGTGAACGCCTAGGGTTCAGGAAACTCATCTGGCCCGCTAACTCGCCAGATTTGAATCCCATCGAGACCATCTGGACCGAGTTAAAGGATATTTTACGGGAAAGAATTGGTGCCCGAATGACTGCCTGTCAGATTCGCCAAGTTCTTGAAGAGGTACATACTTTTCCTTCACCTTCTCTTATTTTCATTTAATTTAATTTTAATGTAATTTCATATTATTTACTTTACTTTATTTTATTTTACATTATTAACTAATACTCTATAGGGTTGGAATAACTACCCACAGGAGCGAATCAATCATCATATTGATTCCATGCCAGAACGAATACGAACCTGTATTGAAGATGAAGGAGGAAATAATTTTAACTTTTAACTTTTAATTTTTTAATTTTTAATTTTTAATTTTTTCCTCGCTACTTTGATTATATTATAATGTATAATTAATTATGTATCTTGTCTTGCCATATATGTTCAATTAAATCCTTTTTGGGCTCTTATGTGACACTACGCACGTCCCTCTCAGCCTCCATGCAAGCCCGGTCCATTTCACAAACGTCACGACACGACGAGTAAAGTAGGGGGCTGAAGCAAAGCATTCAATACAGTAAGGAAATGTCCAAAATGAGGCTAGTTTTGGCCATGAGGGGTTAAGCGAAGGTATTTTATTGCGAATTTGAGACGGATTACAAAGAAAGCTCTTATTACAACGTACTAGCGGCAGGTGAAAGAACCCAGATAATGCGGTATCCCATGGACAGATGAGACGTGCAGATTCAGGACCTGCCAGGGTAGAATACTTCTTCAGGGTAACACCCACCATGTATCCTCCAATTACGGTGAGTTGAGATTGAATTCTGCTGATTAACTGCTGTATTGGCAGTAGGTGCACACACTGGAGTCGGAAGGTTCAGAATCTGCGCGTCCCATCCGTCCATGGGATAATAGTTGTTGGTGCCCAACCCGTAGAAGCTGGGGCTGAAGAGCGGGGGTGGTTCACTGCGGGTGTGAGAGCCTTAACGAAAACCCAGCGGCAAGGTGCTAGGAGAAAATGAGGAACAACCACGCAACCTGGTGTAAAATAAAGGCGAACCAAGTGCCCAAGCTGAAGACTCGAACTGGTCAAAGTACTACTTCTGATTACCCTAGAGGCATTCAGCCCCGGAGTTGAAAGGGTGTTATGCAGGTTGTTTGAGTCAGAAAAGCTTTGATGTGTGTAACGCCTTCTTGCATAAGACTGATAGGTCAACCGGAAACTTGGCTTTCAAAAAACGCATTTCCGGTTTTTTTTCTTTCCCGCAGAGCCGCACTCTGGTGGGGTACAGCCAAGCCAAAATCACATGAGAGATTTCAGGCCCCCTGCAGTGGCACCCCCGCGATCCAGAACATGGCTATCTAGCTGGTCTCGGTGATAGAAGAATGCCGATAAATCAAATTGCGGAGTAGAGCGCGTAAGTTTTGTAGGATCCACAAGGCAGATTTGCTGTCCTCACCCTTTGTGGAACGTACAAAACATAGGAGCTATGCCTCCGGGGACCAGAGGTTAGTGCCTCTAAGATGACCCTCTGGGTAATGTCGCCTTTTGAGGGAATCTATCTACAAATTATATTGTTCGGATTACCATGGATGGGGGTTGAGGAAATAAATTCAGGATACCACGAGTAAATTATTTAGTAGCACCCGGGGTTGCTAAGGTAGCCTATTTTAATGATCTGGAAAGGATCACACCCGAGTGGGCACTCAAACAAGGTGGACTCCGGCGGCCCTAGGGAGGGATATTCCGCGAGCGATTAGGATTCCGGGTCAGCGCGTCTATCGGTAAACGTTACTTTCTCTGGGTCGCGCTTTGGAGGGATTTGTCTTGCCAAGGGGTGGCTTGTTGTTCTGTGGCGCTCCCGAGGCGTATGTGTCCAATGTTCTGCTCGTCAACAATGGCTGGAAATAGGATCCACAACGTCCCTTTAGGGAGCGTGGGATCTCCTCCGTCTTCAAACGCAGTGAAAAAAGCAGCAAGCTGTATAGTGAACCTTTTCCTGGGAATAAAACTGTCTCATTCTGTGGACCAGGACTTCCTGGCTACGGTGCCTTTTAAACAGAAGTGCATAACCGCTGACTCGACGGGATTAGATAAGGAGTATCGCGCAGCTGTGATAACACATATTTGAGTATCATACCTATCGCATGGAATTTTGCTAGGGAAAATAGGATGATATCTAAGGACAACTTCTTTGCGCAATAGGTTTTGAATAGGTAGGGGTGGTGGTAATTTACACGAGATGATATTTCTTTGGCATTAAGTCGCAGTATGGGTTACCGCTTTGTGAGATTTAAGCAACGCTACCATACCCCGCTTGCCCCAACTAGCTGCTCTCATGAGCGGTGTTTGGCCTTCAAAATCTGGTTTGTCAGGGTTGACTTCCCCCCGCCCGAGTAGTATTTTCACCACTTCCTCCTTTCCCAGCTCAGCGGCCCAAGATAGCGGCGTTCTGCCACAATAATCTGGTTTGTCAGGGTCGACTTCTTCCCGCCCGAGTAGTATTTTCACCACTTCCTCCCTTCCATTCTGAGCCGCGTGCGCTAACGGTGTTCTACCGTTGTTATCAGGTTCGTCAGGGTTGACATCTTCCCGCCCGAGTAGTATTTTCACCACTTCCTCCATTCCACTCTCCGCGGCCCTGGAGAGAGGTGTTTGGCCGTGAGAATCTGGCTGGTCAGGGTTGACATCTGCCCGCCTGAGTAGTATTTTCACCACCCCCTCATGCCCCATCCAAGCAGCCAATGCAAGTGCAGTAAACCCCCAACAATCCCCTTCGTTGAGGTCATAACATCCCATCTCCACCAAAGTAGCTACAACCTCAACAACTCCAAAGTACGATGCGCAGTGCAGTCCATTCCATAGGGAGCCCGTAGAATGATCCTCAGGATACCCCCATTCCATCTCGAAAAGCAATGCCACCGATATGTGGCCATCGTATTCCCCAACCAACCTTAGGGAAAGTGACATGGCGTAGTCCGAGAGTTCCTTTTTCACATGGACCCCCCAGTACTGAGAACAATAAGCCAAAAAGGGTTGGTTATGGATGATGGCATAGACATCGTCTTGGGTAGCTACTGAAAGGGTCTTGACCTGTTGACAATTCAGATATGTCAAGCAGATCTCTGCTATTGCCGAGTGAGGTCTACTAAAAATATCGGGATGGGCAGAAACATACTCTCGCAGAGTAAAATGAATAAGTCGCATTCTTGATTCTTCCTTATCCACAATAATAAGCCCTTGACAGCAGCCCACTAATGTCATTATCGAAGGGATGTTGCCGGCATTGAAATCCGTGGACCCTAGCTCGATTTCTAGGGCGTGACAAAGCTCCTTCGGCCTCAATGGTCTCTCTGCATGACAGATCCACATCAGCACTCCCATCCCGAGTCTCGATTTGTCTCCACCCTGTGCCTTTATCCGTTCTATTGTCGCACCGTAAACATCCTCCAACCCTCTTTCTCGCCTTCGATACATTGTCGATTCACTCAAAATTGCCTCGATATTTAAGGAAGCAAGAAGAAACCTAAAGATACATTAGCCGATAATGAGCGATCGGATCCCTAGGAAGACCCACATTTCTGACATATTTCCGGGAATCTTCTCCAATATTTCCTCCTCCAAACCCGAATCCATTGCATCTGGTGTTTCATCCTCGCTTAGTCTGGCTCGAAGGAACCTGATGATATCGTCTCTAATGGGACCGACAGATACGCTTGCCACTCTTCCTGCCAGGCGGGTCTCAATCTCCGTGCGAATATGGGGCCTTCCGGTCACGAATATTCGCGCACCAGCGGACTTCTCGAGGATTTCTTTCAGCGAATCAAAAAGTCGATATCGCTGCACAGCGGTACACTCGTCGAGAGCGTCAACAACCATGAATATGGGCTGCGAGGATGTGATTAGTTGCAGCATCTTCACGATATCGCCGAGCTGCGGTTTGCGTGCATTAACGGCCCCTCTCTGCTCTCGCAACGCCCGCCATATATCCTCCGGAATCCTTCCCGCCGCGCTAACGATTTGCTTCAGCAAGGAACCCAGCATACTGGTGGCAGTTTGTTCCTTTCGCGCCGCAAAGTCGAAGTAAAAACATGTAACGGCCGTGTTCTGCCCCCTAGTCGAATCACACAACCTATCCACTACCAGTGAACTATCGTGACGTCTTGTTAGCACTGGTTCACTCCTCCTTCCGGAGAATAACCCTTCTCACCTAATGAATGTCTTGCCGACGCCTGGATTTCCGTAGCAAAACAGAACTGACATAGTATCTTCACCCTCCCCATCCAATCCGCACCATCTTCGGAATTCCTCAGTCTTCATGAGCCATTCCCCGACATCGTTGACACGCCGCTCTTGGATGTCGGAATGTCGCAAGCCGGGGTCAAGGGGTGATAGCCAGGCTAGCAGCTGCGACCGATCATCAGCAAAAGTATAATTGTGTGAAACAGTATTATTATAAGAGTTTGTCGTATTGAGGCAGTTGTTGCTATGATTGATGGTATATTGAGACATCTTCCACTCGTTCGCGCTTGTTCTGTTGAAGAGGAGGAGTTTCTGTGCACGTTTGGTTGATGAGATTCCTGAGAGCTGAAGGTAAGCGGGGTCTAGTGAAGGAAAAGCGGTGGTTTGTTAAAACAGCCTCGCAGATTCACCTCCTCTTCGGTGCCAAGAAACTCTGATATACCCAAGCGAAAGGTGTGAAACTAATATCATTCTTGTGATTACTACTCGAGTATTGGCACTTTCCCGTTGGGTGGTGAGACCTGCATATTCCGGACCTCCCTGTTTTGTGTATGCCAAGTACGCAGATCTTCACCAACCTCAGAATTACCGATTAAGCGATGTACTATTATGCTGACAAGGTGCCGAGCTTTGAGAATGGGCTGAAATTGAACAAATACTTGAGGGCAAGTTCAATACCGGGATCAAAGATGAAGTGACGGCCGGGGGCCATGGTTGCCACACAGATGTGAATGTAACCCCATCCTAATCTTCAATCTGCGTCCAAGTACCGGTATGGTGCAATATACTTCCATTTTCATCGCGTATTCGGAATCAGGTAATATTAAAGATTTATGTCTTAATACCATGACCAAACATGGCTAGTAGTAATTTCTACTCCTTACTAGTACATCATTTATTCTCATACCAGGCCAAACTTGTTCACAGGTCATCACCGCACCAAAATTAGCCCCCCATTTTAGAAGAGCCATCATGAACCCATAGAAAGTATAGTGTTCATGCTCCTTGAAAGATTGCGGTGAACGGTGCCAGTATCTGGTGAAGCCTGTGTATGAGAATGGACTAATACTTTAGAATTTATTGCACTGTGCTTGAAAAGCGGCATCAAGGCTGCCCTCAATGGTGAATGAACACCTTCCCTCATCCTACCGTCACAGTTGCCGTCACTATTTTCATAATGATCATCATTTTCACTTACCATCGGTTACATTATCCTCTTTGTATTAAAGACATCAAATCTTCGATATTTCAAATAATTCTAACACATCTTCGAGTACTATTATAGCAACCGTATTCCGAATACACGATGAGAAAAGAAGTACTCGTAGTACTCAGGGCGAGATTAAGTCCTGAGGGAGCGGGCGCAACGATGATCCACCGGAAAAAAACAGCCACTACGACAACCACAATTACGATTAGAATTGCGACCACAACTATAATGACTATTAATACTAAGACCCGTATATTTATGACCTCCCCCTTACAGATATTTCATCTAGCAATAAGATTTTTCATTTTGACTGTGGTATTACAATAATCGAAGTTGTGGTGGTGGTGTTGTGATGGTTGTGTGTTGCGGGGAATTGTAGGTGATCCTATTCTCTACGGAGGTACAGGGCATAAGTTTTGTAGGTTCCACAAGCGAGGTTTGCTGCCCTCACTTCCTGTGTAACCTACAAAACTTATGCCCTGTATCTCCGTAAGGACCTGTTTGGCAGAAATGGAAGTGGCCACCGAAATGGTTTGACTTGTAGAAATGGTTGTCGCCAATGATCAACCATTCGTTGCTCCATAAAAAAGTTTCGGCGGAAAAAAATAGAAAAATACCCTTTCCGCCATTTCGAAATGGAAATGTTGACACTTGTTGTGCCAAACAGCCCGTTCTATTTACACTTTTTTGAAACAGAAGGAAATGGTCATTTGTATGGGTCAACGGAACGGAACCATTGCATCCAAACAGGCCCTAAGGACTTACTCCCGCAGCGGGTATCACCCGTTAGTAGCGACAAGGATGCTACTAGTTTCACACCATGCGGGTGGTTGGCCCGGGTGCTCTTCGGCACCGTATGAGTATGATACTTGTACTTCAGTACTCATGTAGCTGTTCTCGGGTGTAAGGTCATCTGGGGCTCGGCAACATAAGAGCTCGGCGCATTAGGGATTGTAGATGGATAAAATTAGCCGATGAGTGAATGCTCATAATTATCGCCTTGATGTTGTCAACCTCCTCGAGACAACCACCCTAACCTAACCAAGAAAAACAGGTGAAAATTTAAATAGACAGCAGTAATCAGTACTTAGTATACCATCCATCAGCCTTAATAAAAACCGAGAAGGTATTATGAGGTGTCTGTTAAGTGGTAACGATTTTATGGGGGCCCGGAAGACATAGGTTGCCATGCTCACCCAGGTAATCGGTTAATTTTTCCCACCCACAATACCAGTCCCGACTTTCTACCACCACCAAAATATACCCACACTGCACCACTTGGTTTTTCCCGATCCGGCTTAGCCTTCATACAGATACCACACCTCGTGAAGGAGGTCGGCCCCACCTTTGTCTGTCCCCGAGTACTTGCGAGACTAACATTGACCCGGCGGACCCCCGCTTTCCTTCTCTGAAACCCCGCTCTTCTTCCACTCTCCAGAACGCTAAAAAAAACCCATATTCAGTGACTCCTCTACAGAGGAAGCAAATAAGATGTCCCGATATATCATCTGTGATAGCCCCAACCTTTGCAACAACCTGGACTCTTTTAAGGTGTTGGATAACTATATTGTTACCATTGATTGTCTCAACTCCCAACTGGATTATCCCCCCTCTATCCCGGATAGCGACACCGGGACATTCAAGGGCACTCGGTCAATTAGGTGGGCGAATAGCAAGTGCTCTGCGCCACCCAAGAGCCTGGTTGAGCCCAGCGGGGGAACGGCGAATAGCTCTGGACGGAACTAGATAGTTATTCGGAGTCCTCCAGTGGCAGATAAAGACCTAGAACGGCGGTTTCAGGTCTGGCGGTGGGCCAACTAAGTGAGACAATGATGTTTAGATGGAAATCGGGGGAGCGTCTGGGGGTGGTCCGGGTGGTGCAGGACGGCGGCGGATAGCACTAATCATGCCCCATGAAGCGGTATTGGAGGCATTAACCCCCGGGGCTGAGCGTCAGTCAGGAATGTTTTTCGAGTGTTAAGATTTTGGTCTGTGTAACACCTTTTTGCATACCAAACTGACAGTTCAATTAGAAATCTAGCACTCTAGAGGCGCTTTTTCGACCTTGTGGGTGAATGCCTCTGTTCATCTCTTCGGGGGTGTACAGTACCGGTACCTTAGAGTACAGCAACACCGTCGCCAGAAAGGGAGGGGACGGTGGTGGGTGATGGAGGACGGTCGGGGGTTGTGAGGGATGGTGGGGAACGGCCGGGGACTGCACGAGTGATGTTTCATGATGTTCTAATAATTCGTTCGGAAGCGCATGATTCCAACCTGGACTAGTACCGGAGGTCCAAGACATAGGAATATAGTCCCCTGCAGTCCGCCTGGCCCTCACCTTTCTAGGCGTATTCAGTCCTAGTGCCTCGGAAGCAGATGGACAACGAGCCGTATCCCGCCCCGCCCTACCCAAAAGACGGACCGACTAGACGGCTGGGAACTCTGACTCTATTTCTGTTAGGTCAAGTCTTCATATCCGGTTTCCTCGACCACAAGGTAGTCCATCACCTGGTGATGTGGGTGGGGTGGCGACGTGGCGAGTGAGGCATCATGAACCTGGGAACTCGCGGCCAGTTCTTTCCAGTATAAATAATAGTGGGTTGGTACAACCCGTTGCCAATTGGGAAAGCACAGGCGGGAGAGCTTGGGGAACGGGAGTTATGTCAAAAAGAGGCGGCGGAAAAAGGTATATCCGGTTGCCGGGCCATCGCGGGGTCATAGCTTAGAAAGTACGGGTCCGTGGACCCCCCTATACATATACTACAACGGAATTCCATTCAACTACGAGAACACCATCCTTTCTACACCTCGCGTTCTCGAGTTCCCTACACCTCGCGTTCTTGACTTCCCACCACCCTCCCCCACACGACACCAAGGCGCCCTCTCATTGTCACCAGGGATACATCAGCGGTAACGATCTCCCCAGGCAAGGGCAGCAGCGACCCCACCAACGCCTCCGGCAGTGGAAATAGCAGACTCACGGCTAAGTAGAGGACAAAGTCATGTATTTCCTTCCACGTCACTCATTTCTTATTTCTTTCTCAGTTGATTTCCTTGATTCTTAAGGTAGCGGCAATGTATGATTCAGGCTTTGGGAAATTGGGTCAAGCCTACCCTCCTAATTCCGTTCTCAAAACAAAACAAAAACCTGTCGTTTCAAAATCCCACGTTTACTCACCCCGAGTGATATTTCATGAGTGCGCGTACCTCTCACAAGGCGGCACACTAGTTACCTAAGGTGTGAGCATTATACAGCTAGCTATTAGAGATTTGTCTTTGGTGGATTCACTTTCCCCGTGGGGTAAAGACATCCGGTAGATATGCCGCAGCTGTGATTTATCATCCAGCACGCGTTCGACCGCGTCGAGAATGGTTTGAAAAAATAGGATTCACAAAGTGACTTCGCAGAAATTTCCTCTATCATGGGGAAGGGTCCGATTTTGGGGAATGCTGGGGAGAACTCTTCTCTCGTGTTTTGAGCCAGTTTCCGCGTCCGTCCCGCGTTTTCATTTTTTCTTTGGAGAGGGGGGGGGGTCAGTAAATCTGCCTTAATAGAACTTTACTGTGCCTGGGTAACAGTATACCCCCTCAGGGTGCCTGGTCCCTAGTTGCGAAGGGTCAGGCCACCGGTAGTGGATTTAAAAAGAGTTTGCTGATACAGCGCAAAATTTGGTGTGGTAGATTGTACCAGCAATGGGCGTTACACAACCATGGGGTAAAAGCAGAGAATTTGGTATGAGGGTAGCGAATCGCGCATCGTATCCACCACCATCAAACCCTGCCCCCCGCTAGCCGAGCACCACTTACTATCATAGTAAAATAAGCGAAACTTTGCCGCTGCACATCCATATTTTAGGGTTAACGTAGCACTTTTCGGTAGCGCTTACTGTATCCTCGCTATGATACTGTGGCGGGCGCGGCTACTTGGTTGACTGTGTTGCGGGGGATAAATCGCGTAACGGTCAAACAGGCGAATTAGACTGGACTCAACTAAAGGGTACCGGTAGGCAAAATCGGAAACACCACTCGCCCACCATCAAAACTAACTAACCAACATAAGTCTATACAAGAATAGTGAAACCATCCCAATCATTCTATCGCCTGCCATATCTATCGATCTCTCCTTCATGCATAATCACATTTGCCTGTGTACCTCCGTAATATCATATCAACAATAGAAAGACATGACCCTAAACCCTTCCGTCTATCCTTCCGTCTATAACAAATGAAATCCCTAAATCTATTATCCCGTCTTATCCCTCATCTATCCGTTTTCTCTATCTCTGACAACTATCCGCTTCCGTCAACTCTGGCAGATTGTTTATTCGCTGACCCCACTGGTACGGAACAAGTCCAGAAATACGAGGCTGCAGAGCGGGATTCGTGGGCTCAGCCCGAGCCGAGCTGGAGAAGAGCGTAGGGCAGAGATGCAAGAGGTGAGGTGGAATTGACCCGCTGCATCTCCCGGACGGGAGCTTGCTAACTAAGGACCCGTTTGGCAAAATGGGACCGTTCCGTTGGGCGACCGTCCCCGCTGCGGAAATCGCACCCCCCCATTTAGAAACGGCAGGAAAAGGGCCACTCGTATGGGGAGCGGAACGGAACCGTTGTATCTAAACGGGCCCTAAATGGAACTTATGACACCACGGTTCGAGCTGCGCGTACCAGTTTTCACCAGCATTACAAGAACCGTTCCCCGTATCGTCTCATTCAGTGATCGGAAACCAAAAATCCTAGCGTATTGGCTTATCCGGGCTGGATGCCACGCGGGAGGGCTCAGGCTTGGTTATATGGACTTGCGGCATAGTGAATGCCACTGGGGGAGAGCGGATGGGAGTATCAGCCGCCCGGTTCCGCTAAAGAATGTTAGTAATGCTCATCCAATATGTAACGTTGTTACATATTTTCATGAATGGAGACAAAGGGAGGGCACCTGTGCTTACCATTGAGTCGCCTGGGGTCACCCCAGTGCACCAACTGGAGGTTGTAATGGCAGCGGCAAATCCGGCGATGGGGTGCTTATTCTGATTATCGGGGGTCGCAGCTTCGGAGGCTTTATCAGAGATCGTAGGATGACTGGCCGCAGGGGGGTCAGGCTGTGGAGGAGCAGGAACCGGGGTGTCTGCGGGAGGATTTCTGGGAGCCCATAGTACGAATTCGCGAAAAAACTAATAATATATTAATATCATTGATGAGAACCGGTGTGGGGGGGTCGACGTGCATTGACAAAACGCGAAGGGAGCAAAGAGGACAGCGGAAGACGTTGCCGCTGGTGTCGGTAGGCCATAATTGCAACAACTAGTGTGAGGGCAGCGATAACGACCGCCAATATCGCTAGCAGGGTATTTCCATTGCTATCATCTCCTTTGGTTGCTGCTTGATCGCGTTCGTTGAATTGTGATAGTGAGCCTGGGGTGCGAGGCAGTGGAATGGGGGCCATTATGGCATAGGGCGTGTAACCTCGAGGGTTTTAGCGATATCGTGTTCTGGGGGTATGGAGAGCAGTGGGTGCTCGCAGTGCAAGGGATTCCGTGGAGTAGATTGCTTGAGAACGGTTGGGTAGAGGGATCGAGGGGCTTTTAAAGAAGAAAGCGGCGGTGTTAGGGTTGCGGGGAGGAAACGGGATGAGAAAAATACAAGTAGTAGTTAATGTCAACGCCAGTAGAGACGTTGGTTTCGGGGGCTGGGTCACTCATGTGGTCAAATGAATGACGAATGCTCCACAGAAAGGTTCTTGGAAAAAGGTCCTCTGAATAAGCGTATGATTTCACCTATTACCCGAGTGCCAGCTGAGAAAGAGGGCCTAAATAGGCTTTTACCATTAGCAGAATGCAGTGTACTGGGCGGAGAGTGAAGTATACTGCCATATTAACTTCAATACGAGAGCTGTGCGCAGTATAGTCAAGAATCCCCTACCTTGGAAAAGGGGCGAAAAACACAGCAAACCAGAGAGGAGAAAAAACAAGAAAATGCTAGATCTTACTAGAGGGGGCAACCTCAACAACATAGTACACCGCTATCTTATTGAAGTTAATATTGTAGGGCGAAACAAAACAGCGTGAGGAACAGCCACACAACAGGGCGCCAAATAATGGTGAACCAAGTGCCCAAGCCGGAGACCTGAACCGGCAGATGGATTTCCTCTGAGTGCGGCCTGCAGTGAAAAAAAGTGGGGAAATGATCGGCGGGCTTCTGGGATTTCAATTGGAGCATTCAATGTGCTAGCGCTAATTAGGCAACTTGTTTCCGACAATCCCATTTCTACATACCCTTTTGTTTTGCCCCCCGCAGAGCCGCACTCGGGTACAGCCAAGCCAACCGGTGTGACAGCTGTCAGGCCCCTGCATTAGCGCCCGTTGGGTTGTGGAGCAAGGTTATCAAGTAATCGTCTAGTGCTACGGTCATCACCGTCGTGGCGACGAAACCGGGGTGGCGACGAACAAGGGTACTTGGTGGAGAAAAAGAAATCGTCAAAGTTAAGGTTGCAGAAAATTATGTGATTGATCCTTGTCGGTCACCCCAGTTTCGTCGCCACTATGGCGAAGATTATTCTAGTAATGTCCAGACGTTTGTGAACACAGCCCCGACTCGGATCAAAGTTGCGGGCGGCTGCCGCAGCCCCCGCATTTTGGCTCACAAACCGGGGGGGCAGTCTAAAGAGTGCCTGCCCGCTCAACACAACTTTACAGGTCAACACAACTTTGTGGCTGTAACTACGGTAAGCCTCATGTTTATGCTGAGTTACAAAGTTATGCTGGGCCGTAAGGCTACTACCGTATGGGAAGCCACAGAGTTGTGTTGAGTCGTCAAGTTGTGTTGAGCCGGGAGGCACTCTTTAGCGTGCCCCCGGTTGTGAGCCTGCGAACATGCGGGGGTTGCGGCCGCCCGCCTCAACCTTGGCATGAGTATTGCATACGGGCAAAAAATCACCCGTAGCCTCAGGATTTTGCCGGTGCGTAATAGCGGCTGTGTTCACAAACGTTAGGACATTACGCGTAATAGATGAAGGCAGCAGTCGTGGGAAAAGTCATGCTCTCACTGGCCGTTCCACAACTACAGTCATCGACAAACTTTTGCTTTCTAAGAGGGAATGACTGCACTTATACCTATGAAACTTGTTACAATACATGTTTACATACTCTGGAGTGGTGAGCCCTGGCCTTCCGCCTTATCAGAGAAAGACATTTTGTCGCTGGGAAGCAAGGAGTTGGGAAAGCGGGGGTGTCAACATCTCTTAGAGAGGTGAAACAACAAAATTCAGAGCACCCGAGAATTGCGCAGGGGTGGGGTCTAAAACACACGATGGATAGGCAGCTGTCAGCCCTATCATAACCGAAATCAGGGTGAAAAGTGGCTTCGGCTTTAACCATTCGGTCGGTTCGGCAACCTCAACCCCTGTTGATATTCCCTGCTAAATGGTGCTGTTTCTCGGGTGAGCCGAATTCCGTTGTTTCACCTCTGGAGACGGATAGGGGATGCTTTTCTGTGTGCCGAGCCAAAAACGTGAACTCCACTTTTTCCCACACTAAAAACTCTGAGGCGAACACATTAGTGATGAGGTACATTGTCATGTCGCGATTAATGGGCCCCATCCGAGATAAAACTCAAATTAAGATCTTAGTCAAGTCTCTCGCGTCGAAGGAAAAACACCCAGCCTAACGGATAGTTCACCCTATGCCTCAAGATATGTCGCCTTTTGAGAGTATATGTCCGAATTTATTCTTTTTAGAATGCCAAGGGTGGGGGGGTTGAGGAAATAAAGGCAGGATACTGTTGTGTATCACCTGGAGTGGCTCGGTATAGGCAATTCCAATAATCTAGTCAGAAGCATCCCGAGTGGGCAATTGACGAGGAAGGACTCTTGTAGCCCAGGGAGGGGTATTCCGTGAGTGGTTAGGGATCCTAGGTAGGCGCGTCTATCGGCCAACGTTACCTTCAATATGGTGAGCTGTTCCGGTTTCCCGGACTTACCCCGCCAAGGCGGTGGCTTGATATGCCGCGGCACTTCCCGGCCACACCCGGGCGTTGGGGTTAGTGATTGGATAAACAAGGGTTTTAACTCCGGGTGCTAATTACTCTAGGAGTTGAAAAATGATCCGGGTTGGCAAGGATAATTCTCGGAGGGGTAAAAAGCTTTAACTGTTCGGACCCCTGCCGATCGTGTTAGCTTGTGGTCTCCCACACTCGCGGAACGGTGGGGAACCGAGCGGCCGACGATTGAAACATTTTAGGGGGGCTAACCGACCCCGGGAGACCCTAGAAACGATAGGGCTGATGTACTCGAGTACTCGTATGTTCCACAACGTGGAATACTGGGCAGTAATGGTTGGAGAAATTCTGTAAAAACCGGGTAGATCGACTATCCGGGATGTCAATTGCACCACTTCACCAAACCACAACAGGCTTCGAAGAGTATGTTAACAAAAAAACGAATACTAGTTAATGAGATCTAACACAAACTTATTCTGAGCTATGCCTTATTTTGGAAACAACTATTCCTTCTCGGAGCGTTTCATCTCGGATGCGAACGCCAAGGGCCCGATTGCCGATGATGGGACTTACCGAGTTTTTACGGTTCTTGTGTGGCGCTTGTGAGGACTGTGGGGATGCCTTTGTTGAATAAATCACCATCGGCACCTTCATTTGCGGCGCTTCAAGTTGAAATTCCTCTGGGGCACCATGCGTTTGATGAGAGAGGTTGTAACCTTCACTCGCAACTGCCGTGGCCGTTTATTTGCTGAGAGAACTTTGGTTATATTGTCTAGGAGAGCTTGGTATTCCTTGAATTGAAGCATATCATGTTATCACTACCAACGGTGTTTATGGCGTCTATCAAAAATTGTTTTATAGTGTGGGCGGGGAGAAGTTCTGGAGCTAACCGAACGACGAACGAACACTCATGATTTTTGTCCCATCAACAAACAAAAATAATTTTTAAAAAATTAAATCCATAGCAGTAACCGGTGCTTAGTATACAATTAGCCCTAATAATGATGATTTGCAGCAGAAATTAAGTTATCATATGATAATATATCAACTGTTTAGTAATGATTTTTCGGGGGTTGTTGTGGGGAGCGATGTGTAGGCGATGGGTTGCCCAGTCACCCGGGTGTTCGGTTAAGTCTGTCAACGCACAAATAAATCCAACCCCTCTGTCGGCACCCAAGGGGTTTTCGTGGCCGGATGGTAGGATACTCGCCAAATGCAAAAAGTATGATACGAGTATCTGGAAAAGGCGCCAGCCCTAACCCCCGATTTCTTAATAGATTTCGGGTGTTGCATTCTTGCCATGAGAGAGCGGGAAGATGCACAAACGGCGCCTTTTCCGGATACCGGTGCTTTGCATTTGGCGAGTACGGTATTGTAGTACGGTACGAAGTGGAATACTGTCACCACCGGGGCATGGAAGGTGGCGAACAGGGATTAATCACTAGTAATTTGTAACCCTAACCTCAACAAGTCCACCTTTGCCCATGAGGGATCCCCCCCCGCTCGCCAACCGCCCAGCTGCGCCATGCCCCCGGTGATCGGATCGTGTGCTTAGTGAGAGTTACTCTCTCTGGTGGGGTGTTTTGTTTTTGTTTTTTGTGCCCCGCAGAGAGGCTGGGGCGCTCAGTTTTCGCCCCTTCTAAAGCAGGGAATTCTCAATGACATAGCACACCTCTCGATTATTCCGGTTTTTACGTTAGGGTACGGGGCTAGTTGGATAGGCTGGGGCCTGGAAGCTCTCATACATAGCTCCCTATCCCATAGACTACCGTACCACCGATAGTAGCGATAAGGATGGTACTGTACTCGAGTACGGGTTTCACACCTTTCGGGCGGCTGGCCGGGGTGTTCTTCGCTACAAGTATGGTGCCGGCACCTTAGAACCAACCCTGAGTCTCACGCCGAAGTGAGAACGCTAGTCCTAATGCGGTAGTATAGTACGCCTAATTAGGAATTTTCTTGGCTAATTATTCAGCCAAACTTTTTTTCCTCATACAAGTCTCACTGTCTTCCTTCCCATACAAACTTTGAAGGCCTCTGCACCCCCAACTAGAAGGTTAAAAAGAAAATCCCTCTGTAAATACATTCTAATAACTAATTAGGAAAGCTTTACAGAAGGAATTTTAAAAATTCCATCTGCAGGTGCTGCTGTTGTTGGTTGAAATATTAGTCGATGTTCGTTGTCAAGAGGGTAGGTTCTAAGGTGCCGGCACCATACCGTATGAGTGGCTGTTCTCCCGCGCGATGGTACAGTACTTGTGTCTGGGGTATGGTAGCACAAGCGACCCCGCTTAGCGGACTTGTTTTGCTCGAGCAGGGGCCCGGCAAGTGGTTGTCTTTCGAAGGACAAAAGTGCATAGGTTTTTCCGTAGTGCAACCATCAACACAAAAGAAATCTTCACACCCGAAATAGAGCACACAAAGCATCAATCACCATTTTAGAAACAGATGGTTCGGTAAACTGTCCCTAAATTCTGTAGGTTTCGCTATGGGCGATCATGGGTTGGGGGCGGCGAGATCTGTGGGCGTCATATTAGACATGGTGGTTACCTGGTTCACCTCTCACTCCCGCTAGCCGAACGCCCCTGCTAGTGAATACCAAACTTAGGCGCTGTGCCTCCATAAAGCCTTCCCTTTGCCGTAGATAGGAAGCACAGGCAGGCAAGATACGAATCCGAAAGTCCAGTGGCGTTTCCTCCGTGGCTTCGTTTCTTCCCTTTTCGGCTCGGCTATTTCCCTGCGATCCGCACCCCATAGCAACAGAATCACCACAGTCCGCCTTATGCAGGGCGGTTGCAACCTTACTCGGACAATTGGCTTCTGGCAGGAGATGCCATGGCTTGGCTTTCACTCACAACTAGAGTTAGAGTAGCAATGTATAATAAATAGCAATATATAATATGTTGTGAGAGAGGTTCTTTCATAATAAAGAGGGGAACCGGGTAGATTTTAGCAATTATCACTGTTGATGGCGTTTGTAATTTTTACAAAGAATTTTTTTTCTGATTTGGGCTGCCTAGGATACAGTAGTTTATTGATCTACCTAAGCTTATTCTACAACCGGGATATAGGAGTTTTGGTGGGTATGAAGTATGATAGTACTTGTATTAAACATGGGCGGGATATAAGCTAGGATTTAGACACCAGTACTAGTGACACTAGATGCCAGCGATAGGAGTGATAAGTTATTAGTTTCACCCCCCTTGGATAGCATAGATGGGCTATTGCTTTGCACCGTGTGTGTGGCTGTGCCTGCTACACAAATTTGACACGAGTGAGCCTCCACCTTTCAGCCTGACCCCGCTTTTCTTCCGCTCCAAGGAATATCGTCAACAAGCCATACTCAATAACTCCCCTTCAACAACGCAAGCAATAAGCTGTCTGGGATGTCTCAATATATCATGGATCATAGCAATAACTGCCTCAATACTACCAACTCTTTTAACAATGTGTCAAACAACTATGTAGTTGAGGATGATCGATCTCAACTCCTAACGTGGTTATCCCCCATGGAGCCCAGGTTACGACACCGGGACGTTCAAGAGCGACGTATTGGCGATATCGGGGGATGGCTTATGCAAACTGTGGAGTTCAGAAGATGGTGGAGCTTAACTGGGGAAGGTGATGCAGTTCTGTTTTGCGATGGTAATCCAGGGGTCGGAAAGACATTTATGAGGTAACAAGGCTTATTAGAGGGGAGAGAAGAAAGAGGGCTACAGCTAACAAGCCTCAATGACAGCTCACTAGTAGTAGACTGGCTGTGCGATCAGGCCAGAGGACAAAACATTGCCGTTACATGTTTTTACTTCGATTTTGCGGCCCGATACGAGCAGTCTGCGACCAACATTCTAGGCTCCCTACTGGGACAGGTTGTTAGCGGAATGGAAACGATTCCCAAGGAGGTATCGCGGGCATTCCGGGAACAGAGAAGTGCCATTGGTGGACGTGCACCGCAACTCGTTGATATTGTCAAGATGCTACAGACTATCACATCTTCGCGACAGGTGTTTATGTCCATTGACGGTCTGGACGAGTGTGCCGGAGTACATCGAGCCATGCTCCTTGATTCGCTGAGAGAAATCCTCGAGAAGTCCCCGGGCACTCGAATATTCGTCACTGGAAGGCCGCATATTCGGGCCGAGATCGAAAGACGGCTTAGTGGACGGGTGACATGTGTATCTGTCAGTCCCACCAGGGGGGATATTATCGGATACCTTCGTGTTAGAATAAGCCAGGATGAAATGCCAGAGGCAATGGACAAGAGTCTAGAGGCAGACATTCTCCAGATGATTCCCGAAAATATATCGGAAATGTGCGTGCATTCAATGACACCCGGAATCCCCCCACAATGTATGCTAATAGAGGCGGTTAGGTTTCTACTGGCTTCATTAAATATCGAGGCAATCTTGCAAGAACCAACAATCTACCAGAGACGAGAAAGACTCGGCAATATGACCGTTGGATTGGAGGTGGGAGATGCTTACGCTAGGATGATTGAACGAATAAAGGCGCAGGGTGGGAACAAATCGAGACTCGGAATAGCAGCATTAATGTGGATCAGTCATGCCGAACGGCCGTTAGCAGCTCAGGAGCTCTGCCACGCCCTAGCTGTTGAGCTGGGCTCCACGAATTTCAATGCCGGCAACACCCCTTCTATATTGACATTAGTAGCCTGTTGTCAAGGGCTTATCACGGTGGATAGAGAGGCATCAGCCGTACGACTGATTCATTTTACTCTGAGAGAGTATCTTTCCTCCAGTCCCGATATTTTTAGTAACCCTCACTCGGCAATCGCAGAGATATGCTTAACTTATTTGAGTTCCGAAGAGGTCTGGGCACTTTCGACCGATCCCCATCCCGACACCCGAGACAGGCCCTTTCTAGAGTATTGTTCTCTATACTGGGGAGTCCATGCGAAAAAGGAGCTCTCATCCTGCGCAAGATCACTTGCGCTCGGGCTGCTTCAGGAATATGACGGACACATATCCGCTGGATTCCTCTTATGTCTGAGAAATTACCGGTATCCTAGTTATCATCCTCGTAGTTTACAGTTCAATGGGCTACACTGCGCATCGTTCTTCGGGATTTTTGACCTTGTGACTGGTTTGTTAGAGGTTCCAGGCTATGATATCAACAAAGGAGGTTTTGAGGGGCGTACGCCGCTTGCATGGGCTGCACGGAATGGGCATGAGGGAGTGGCGAGAGTGCTACTCGAGTGCGAAGAGATTAACCCTGAAAAGCCAGGGAATCGTGGCCAGACACCCTTGTCGGTAGCTGCTGGGCATGGTCATCAAGGAATCGTGTCAATACTACTCGAGCAGCAGGATGTCAACCCCGAAAACATGGATCATAACGGCCGGACACCCCTCTCATATGCCGCTGAGAACGGGGGCGAGGAAGTGGTGAAAGTGCTACTGGGGCAGGAAGTAGTCAACCCCGAAAAAGTAGACGGAGATGGCCGGACACCTCTGTCGTATGCCGCTAGCGGTGGGCATGAGGGAGTGGTGGAAATACTGCTCGCACTGGATATTGTCAACCCCGACAAACGAGATTTATTATGTCGAACGCCACTCTTGCTAGCCGCTCGGAATGGACATGAGTGCGTCGTGAGAATGCTGCTTGCGCGGGAAGAGGTCAACCCTGACATGCCGGATAATCTTGGCGCAACACCGCTCTACCGTGCCGCTAGTTTTGGACATGAGGGAGTGGTGCAAATGCTGCTCGCGCGGGAAGAGGTCGACCCCGACAAACCGACTAATTACGGCACCACAGCGCTCTCGTCAGCTTCTTTCGGTGGGCGTGATCAAGTTGTGAGAATATTACTCGGGCGGGGGGTTAACCCCCACACGTGGGATAATTACTGCCAAACACCACCTATGCCCACATCTAGGTGGGGTCGTCGGAGGGCGGTAGCTGTGCTAGAGCCCTACTCAGCGGCCACTCAGAGCACGGTCTAAAGCCGCCTCGCTACAATCACCACCATTCCTTCTCTTGAAGAGTACGATATGTTGCATATGGAAGTTGCCCCCGGACACCATCCATGTAGAAAAAGGAGACCGGAATACACATATAGGGTATCTCACCAGCCTGACGCTCCCCGTCTTCCCCGTCTAACTTAGTCGGCTGAGGATTTATGACTTTCTCGTAATCGGGTATGGTAGCGTCTTGTCGACGGGGCGAAACAGTTGTATATTCCGGGAGGGTTCAGTTCATAGCTCGTTGTTTTCATCCCCTTAATTGGATTTTTCTCTAGTTGTCGACCCTCGCTATTGTTTTTTATTCTTGTTTTTATTTTTTCCGCTCTTTTCAGTGCCCCCATCCTCTCCCCTGGGTCATGGATAAACTCCAATTTTCCAAAGCAGACAACCCCTGTATTGAAACAACTAGCTAGTTAGGAAGAGGAAAGAACAAAGGGAGATGGATGATAAATAACGCCGAAGGAAATACAGAACTATGATCTCCACCGCCATGGCCATTCCGCCCATTCCACTGCAGGAGGCTTTTGGTTCCGGTGCCGCTGCCCTGCCAGGGGGGGGTTGTTACCGCCGCAGTATCCCGGTGTGACAATGAGGGCGCATGAAAATCCAGCCGGGATGGTGGGTGGGCAACAAAAAACGCGAGGTTTGGGAAGCGAGGAAGCATGGTGGTCTGGTAGTGTCGGGAGCTCGGGGAGCTATATGTATTGGGGTTCGCGGACCCCGCGTGTGTGAGCTAGGACCCCGCGGTTGCCAAGCAGCCGGCGATACCTTTCTCCGCCGTCCTCTGGGTGCGATTCCACGCGCTTTGCCCAATTGGCAATGGGTTGTGCCAACCCGACATATATATAGAGTGCCTTTTTAGTCAGAGGAAAGCTGGGCATGGGAGCGCAAGCATTCTTGTGGCGATTGTGAAAACAACTCTGGTCAGGGTATCATTGATGATGTTGTATAAGATTGCGGTATTGCATTTGGAGGATATCTACCAGCCACTCCCGCTATAGAAGTGGACGTTGGGGGGCGAGGGCTTAGATGACATGCTTTTCATATTGCTAATGTGTTTCTTCGTCTCGTGACCCACTTGATACAATTGGGCATAGCACATTGCGGGTAGCAAAAATATCTATTGGAAATCACCGGTGATCACTCAGTTTTCAAACACGTTTCCTTGTACCTTTCCTATCTCGTTGACCTATTGTTACTAGTCTTCTTTGTCATTCATTATCAAGCAATTAGGCGAATTAGTCTACCTGGTTGTATACTAAGGCAAAAAAGGTTGCGCACACACGGCCGATTGGGATCGGAATGCTGATCGGAGAGGATATGGGAATGCCGACAAAGGAGAACCGGAAACTCGACTGCTGCGGTAGCATCACCAGATGGATTTTTCACCGTGAAAGGAAGTTATTAGTATATTCTCCTTGTTGTCGTGACCGGAATAACGTCAACCACCGGGAAGTGTCACAGCACCTAGAGGTGTCACACATGGCAACCATGACAACCACAACTAAAAAATGTAACAACTCAACCAATTCTTAACCAAATTGGACCAAACAAGGTGATATCAATTGAGAAAAGAGAGGAGAGCTAATTTAAGCTTGAAAATTAAAAAAAGAAAATTCCTCAGTAAGAGATACCAGAAAAAAGAGAGAAAAAGTACATAAAACTGCAAGAAAGAAGATAGGACAAGCTAAGATACAGGAGCATGCAAGTCCATTTGTAA